>Ga0210385_10000239_pt1 | contig 48664 bp, 33 predicted proteins | sample IncBWH26OmetaG_FD_160107 | JGI IMG/M metagenome (GOLD analysis project Ga0210385, IMG submission 160107) | Forest soil microbial communities from Barre Woods Harvard Forest LTER site, Petersham, Massachusetts, United States - Inc-BW-H-26-O ... | reverse complement strand
AACGGCGAATGCGTCAGACACGACAAATCCCTTGAAGCCCCAGTCGTTGCGTAAAACGTCCGTCAACAACCAGTGATTGCCCGTTGCCGGCACATCGTTCAGATCCATGTAGGCGCTCATAAACGTGGCCGCACCCGCCTCCTCGGCTGCGTGGAACGGCACCAGGTACACGTTGTGCAGCAACTCTTCAGGAATGTAGGACGAGTCATAATCGCGCCCGCCGTCAGCCGCGCCATAACCGGCAAAATGCTTCACGCAAACCAGCACGCTGTCCCGCCCCACCGTTTCCCCTTGAAATCCCCTCACCTGCGCACGCGCCATCGCCGCACCCAGGTAGGGATCCTCGCCTGCGCCCTCCACAATCCGGCCCCACCGCGCATCCCTCGCAATGTCCACCATCGGCGTAAAGGTCCAGTCGATGCCCGCGGCGCGCGCATCCTGCGCCGCCAGGTGCTGAGCCTGCTCTTCCACGCTCGGGTCCCACGAAGACGCCATCGCCAAGGGCACTGGAAACACCGTCCGATAGCCATGAATCACGTCAAACGCAAAAAGGATGGGGATGTGCAGCCGGGACTTTTCAACTGCCAGGTGCTGCAGCCGGTTAATCTCCTTTACGTCGGTCAGCCATAGAATCGAGCCAACTCGCCCTTGTGTGACCAGTTCATCCGGCTTCTCGTTTCCCAGCATCGGCATGATGATCCCGGACGACTGGTTCATCTGGCCCACTTTTTCGTCGACCGTCATTTTCTTGAGCAATTCCTCAGCGCGCCGGTGCGCCTCGTCGCGGGAAATGGGCGCTGTTTGTGCGATGGAGCCGGCTGAAAGCGCCGCGAGCACGATACAAAACAGAAGGCGCGTGCGGATGAAGTTTTTCATGTTCTTTTCGTTCCTCGTCCTTTTAGGCAAGCGGCAAGCATAGAGCATCTCGAAACGATGCGCCAGAGGCATTGATCGCAGGCCGTGAGGTGAAGAGTAGGCCCCTCACAAAAAAGCGCCCCTCGGTTCGTCCTGCCTGGATGCTTTCCAGGTCTGGCAAACCGAAGGGGCGAGGAGCCGCAATCACAAGAAGCTGCGCTTTGGGGTGCGGCCTTTGCCTTGGTGATCTAGCTCCCCGGCTGGGACACACTTGTGGCACATCTTCTGGACCGACCGGAACTATAATTTCTTGCAGAAAGCGGAAACAGGTTCCATCGGGTACCAGATCGGGAAATCCAGCCCTAAGACGCTTCTTATGTTTCAGATAATCATGTATAGACAAGGTTGATACGTGGACGTATCATACGCACTGCAGCCCAACGAGATCGAAGAGCTGTTCAGATTTCCACACAAGGCGGCTTCATCCAGCCCGGCGCAGCAGTGGAACGCACAGGTGCCTTGATGTGCCTTGGAGTTCGTCGGATCATAGCCCCGCCCATGTGGTCGCCGGCATTTTAGCGCCCTGTCTTTTGATGTGAGGCGTCATGACTGCGGGAGCGCCACCCAAACAAAGACGAGGAACGAGGAATGGCGATTTCGCCAAAATCCACACAAGAACCAGACCAGCTCAATCTTGCTCATATACGTGAGCAGCTCGATCGGCTACTGGTTCACCCCTTGTTTGCCAACAGCAAGCGTTACCCCGCGCTCCTTGCCTATGTCGTCGATCAGACTCTTCAGGGCAATGCAGCCGAGCTCAAGGAGCGCAGCATCGGGGTAGAAGTCTTTGGCCGGTCGCCCAGCTACGATGCCAATGCCGACCCCGTCGTTCGTATTACAGCCGGCGAGGTGCGCAAGCGTCTCTCGCAGTACTACTACGACGCGGCCCATGCCTCTGAGCTGGTCATTGAGCTGCCGGTGGGTTCTTATGTTCCTGTCTTCCATCAACAAGAACCCGAACCCCCACAAGAACCGTCGGTTGTTTTCTCAGAGGTTGCCTCTGTGGCTGCCGTCGGGGAAACCCGTAAACCGAATCGTTGGCTCTGGCCCCTCGCAGGCGCGCTTGTCCTGCTGGCGGGCGCCGCCGGCCTGGAAATCGGAATGCGCTATCACCCCCCGATTCTTCAACCGCCCCCTACCAACATCGATCGCTTCTGGGAACCAGTGATTGCGAGCGCGAATCCGGCGACGTTCTGCCTCGGCGAACCGGCAAAGAATCTCGATGCAGCAACCATCGACAACTACGACGCGCCCATCACCCCGCCGCCCCCTGAAAAGCTTTATGTCCGCCTGCATTATGCAGGCAATCTCGCGCTCGCCGATGTCATCACCCTCACTCGCACCGTGGCTGAACTGGAATCGCACCAAAAAACCTTCCGTGTCGTTCCGGCATCCGAGGCAACTTTTGCGCAGCTGCGTGAGGGTCCGATCGTGCTGATCGGAGCCTTTGATAACATCTGGACCTTGCGCGTCACCCAGAAACTCCGTTTCGGTTTTGAGTCGAAGGACGGCGTCGCCTCGCTCGTCGATCGAAACAGCCAGAAAGACACTTCTTGGGCTACAGCCTGGGATCTTCCTTACCAAAAGCTGTCGCGGGATTACGCCATCGTTGCGCGTATCCACGACGACAACACAGGGCAGCCCGTCATCATCGCCGCAGGTATCTCTGAAGAGGGAACTGAAGCTGCCGGCGAAGTCCTGTATAACCCGCTCTATCTCGATTCACTGGTCGCCAAACTGCCCGCAGATTGGCAGCAAAAAAACCTCGAAGCAGTGATCGAGACGCAGGTGATTCAGGGGCACTCGGGACCACCCAACGTTCTTGCCGTCGAGACTTGGTGAGCCTGAAACGATTTCATCCGCAATGGGTCCTTATACCGAAACCTGCCTGCGCGGATTCGTGCACGCCGGCCGTTAGCCCTTCGACTTGGAGGACTTCGCACGCTGGGCAGCCCAGCGTTTCCGCTGCGCATCGGCAATGCGTTTACGCGCATCCGCGCTCAGCACGCGTTTCTTCCCCGCCTTCGCGACGCTGACGCGCTTCTTGGCGGCTAACTTGACGGCAACCTTGCTTGCGCTTGCCAGTAGCGCTCGCACCTGTGTAAGTTTCGCTATCTCTGCATCTATTTCTGCAAGAATCCATTCAGTCGACATGTCTCAAGAATAAATCACTTTCGTTGGAATTCCGCATCGTGGGCCCATACGAACCTTTACAACTAGCCGGAAGCGAATCAATTTGCTTTACCGACAGTTCCATCTTTGTAGGCCTTCTGGAGAATGTAAAAGGCTGCTTTCTTCTTTCCTTGTTCAGAGATAAGTCCTTTGCGATTGAATTCATCCTGAATTCCGACTAGAGGACGATTCGGAGATCGAAAATCCATCAGCACCCACGGGCTCATACCCCGCATCTGCGCGATCTTCTCCAACATTGGCAGTTGATGTCGATAAACATTAGCCTGATACTCTTCTGTCCATCGCTCATTTTCGCCTCCGTGCAGTCCGGCCCTTGCATCGGCGCCAAATTCACTCACAATCAAGGGCTTTTCATAATCGATCTGCCATGTGGTCTGATCCGCGCTCTCAGGATGCCCTTCATACCAGCCGATGTACTCGTTAATTCCGATCACATCGAGCGACTTGCCCAGCGGATCATCGACAATCTTCGTATCTCCCTGCGCCCGCACCAGAAGCGCCGCAGTGATTAACCGCGTCGCATCCAGCGATCGTGCGTGAGTCGCGAGGGAGGAGATAAATTGCGTGCGCGCCGGGTTGTTAGGAGTTTCGTTGGCCATCGACCACAGCACGATGGAGGCATGGTTGCGCGATGTGTTGATCTCTTCGTCCAATTGCTGCGTGGCTTTTGCAAGCACCTTCGGGTTATCGAATTGAAGTGCCCAGTAAACAGGATTCTCTGACCATACGAGTAACCCCATCCGATCCGCTGCGCGTAACATCGTCTCCGCATGCGGGTAGTGCGCCAGCCGCACGTAGTTGCAGCCCAGCTCCTTGGCCCAGCCCAACAGCGTCTCCGCATCCTTTTCGGAGTATGCGCGTCCAGTGCGATAAGGCGCTTCTGCGTGAATGGCTATACCGCGCAGAAAAATTGGCTTCCCATTGAGTAGTATTTGCGTGCCGCGAACTTCAATCGTGCGGAAGCCCATTAGTTCGTCGAGAGTGTCACCTCCTGCCCGAATCCTTACCTTGTAAAGCTTCGGGGTTTCCGGTGACCAACGCACCAGGTTTTTCGCTCGCGCGTGGAATACGGCACGGCCATCTTCGTCGGTCTTTGCGTCCACAACCACGCCCAACTCAGAAATCTCCACCTCGACCTTGTCGCCTGCCTGGGCCCCTTCAACATGCACCCACCCCGCGATCACCGATTCATCGCCGCGTTCGAGATGGAGATCGTACTGATCGATAAACGCTTCGGGCACTTCGATCAGGGAAACTTCACGCGTCAGGCCCCCGTAGTTCCACCAGTCCGTCTCGAGCGTCGGGACATTGTCCTCGCGCCTCGTGTTGTCGACAGCGGCAACGATAAAATTATTTCCTGCGTGCACTGCCTGGGTCACTTCGCAATTGAATGCAGTAAATCCACCCTCGTGCTCGCAGACCTTCTCCCCATTCACCCAGAACCACGAGTGATAATTTGCCGCGCCAATGTGCAGAAACAGACGCGCGTGCTCCTTGGGCGTGTAACGAAAGTCTTTCTCATACCACATCGGGCCTTCGTAGTAGAGCAAGGACTCGCGCTGCGTGTTCCAATCGCCGGGCACTTTCAGCTTCGGTGCGGCCGCGAAGTTGTATTCCGTCGGAAAGACATCGCCAGGCTTCGCCTTGTAGTTAAGAAACCACCCATTCTTCTTTTCTTCATGATGAAAGCTGAAAAGGCCGGAAAAGAACGGGTCTACGATGGAACTCCACTCGCCATTAAGCGAAATCGCAGGTCTGCGGTCCGCTCCAGTCATGACGATCGTGCCGGACGTCGCCTGCGCCCGCGCCCCGCTTGCTGCCACAACACAGAGCGCAACGAAGACCGCAAATCTGCACTCTCTCGCCAATGACAGCGCACGAACGAAGGCCAACCAATTCTGCATCTCGATGATCCTTTGCGAAGCAGCAGGGATGCGCTGCCTTTGCCGCTCAAGTGTCCGCACGCAAACGCAGCGTCCACGAAGCAGCAATCTTATCGCCTCTCCAGCTTGTCTGTATATTGAGCGAGGTGGACGACGGGAAAAGGAAAAGGGGCAGGTTAACTGCCCCTTCTCACTTTCGTTGTTCCATCTCCCGGTGCTACGCGCCTAGATACATCACATGCACATAGGTTCCTAGACGGACGTTGTACGCAAGATACCAGCCATCGTGATCCGGATCGTCATAGATGATGATCTCGTCCGAATCCCAAAGCCAGCCATCGCAGAACGCTACATCCGCCGCCGCAACGCTCCAATACCAGTTGTTGAACCAGAACCTGCCCGGTCCGCCGCCTGCCAGATGCCAGCGAAACGATGGTCCGAATCCTCCGGTAAAGCGCCCGTGCTCCCAGGGGTGATCGAGATGGTAGCTGGCGTCATCGTGGCCAGTGTCGTGACCGATCCACTTGTTGCCCTTATCCACGTGAGGCACATTGGGGTGGCCGGGTTTGTCGCTGAAGTTCTTTTGCGGGCTCGCGGGTACCGGTGTCCCATGAAACGGCGCTGGTCCGTGCGAGGGCGGTTTGATCGGGTGCCCCACGGGCCGTACACCGCCGCCCGGATGTTGCGCGAATACCGGCACAGCGAAGGCAAGCAAGGCAGTCAATGCAAGATGTGCTGCGCGCATAAGTTCCCTCCTGGACGCCCTCAGGTTGCCAACATGGAAAGGTGCTTCACTTACCCCGATAGGTCGTCCCACTAACAATAGATGGAACCCTCCCGCTCCGCGCAAGTTGTTACTTGAAATTCAGTGAAGACCGATCTTGTTGGAACAATATGAGTTATTGCGATACGCATGCCATCTGTAGTCGCAGTGCCGGATTCACTTACTACCGCCAATCCTGAATGAACCACAGCACTCCCGTCTCTCCCCGATGAGAGTTTGAGCCGTGCTCGAGGTTGTGAGGAACGGTCCGGCTCTACGCCACCACTGCCGCTGGCGCACGCCGCCACGCATACAGTGGGAATTGGTTCGCCATCTCCGACACTTCGCCGCGAATCTTCTCAAGCGCAGCATCGTCGCTGCGCAGTGCCAGCGCGCCCGCAATCCACTTCGCGATCTGCCGCATCTCCGCTTCTTTCATACCACGCGTGGTCAGCGCCGGCGTTCCAATGCGAATCCCAGAAGGCTTGAGCGGTGGATTCGTGTCGTAAGGGATTGCGTTCTTGTTCACCGTGATACCGGCCTTGCCCAGAGCCGCCTCGGCCTCCGAGCCCAGAATGCCTTTTTCAAAGACATCCACCAGCAACAGGTGATTGTCCGTCCCACCCGAAACCAGTCGATAACCCGCTTCTTGCAACGAAGTCGCCAGCGCCTTGGCGTTCGCGACAACCTGTGCTGCATAAGTCTTGAACTCCGGTCGCAATGCTTCAGCGAACGCTACCGCTTTGGCGGCAACAATGTGCACCAGGGGGCCGCCTTGCTGACCCGGAAACACCGCCTTATCCACCGCGGCAGCCAGTTCCGTCTCGCCCATCTTTTTCGCACACAGAATCAGTCCCGCGCGAGGTCCACGCAGGGTCTTGTGGGTCGTAGTCGTGGTAATGTGCGCGTGCGGAACAGGCGAAGGATGGACACCCCCGGCTACCAGCCCTGCAATGTGCGCCATGTCGAAGATATAGATCGCACCCACTTTGTCCGCAATCTGCCGCATCCGCGCGAAATCCCATAGACGCGGGTACGCGCTCGCGCCGCCAATAATCGCCTTCGGTCTTTCGCGCTCCGCGATCGCTTCCAGCTCGTCATAATCGATCATTTCGGTGTCGCGCCGCACTGTATAAAAGGTCGGCTTGTAGAGCTTGCCGCTGAAACTCAGTTTGTGCCCATGCGTCAGATGACCGCCGTGCGCCAGGTCCAGTCCCAGAATTGTGTCGCCAGCCTGCAGCACGGCCATATACGCCGCGGCGTTGGCCTGCGATCCCGAATGCGGCTGCACATTGGCATGCTCGGCGCCAAAGATCTGCTTCGCACGGTCGCGTGCCAGGTTCTCCACCACGTCGGTGTATTCGCATCCGCCGTAATAGCGTCGTCCCGGATAGCCCTCAGCATACTTGTTCGTGAAAACTGATCCTGCTGCCTCCAGCACCGCTTCCGACACAAAGTTTTCGCTCGCAATCATCTCCAGCCCATCGTGCTGGCGGAACGCTTCGTGGTCAATGGCAGCGGCAACTTCTGGATCGGCCTGGGCGAGGGAAAGAGCCATGCGGTCAGTCATAACCACGATTTTACGGCAAGGACGCACAATTTCCGTACTGTTGAATTCCCGCGCTCCTCGCTCCACGAACGGGAAGGATTTCGTCACTTACCTGTTGACATTCCGCCTATCACAAATGTATAGGTCGAATAACAACAGGTAGCGCGATGAGTGAAAACAAATCCGACGTTCTGCAAGGCACGCTGGATCTCATGATCCTTAAGACTGTCGAGTCCATGGGCACACTTCATGGGTATGCCATCGCGCGCCGGATCGAGCAGGTCAGCGACAACGCCTTTAGCATCAACCAGGGAACCATCTATCCGGCGCTTCTGCGCCTCGAGCAGCGCGGCTGGATCAAGTCCGAGTGGGGCATGACCGAAACCAATCGACGGGCCCGCTTCTATTCCCTCAGCCGCATCGGCCGCAAAAAAATCGAAGAGGAAACCGAAAACTGGGAGCGCATCGCCGCCACCATGGCCCGCTTCCTGACTCCGTCCAATTAGGAGCCCTCCATGGACTGGATCCGCATACTTCTTACACGAATTTCTTCTCTCTTGCACCGGCGTCAGCTCGATGCCGACCTCGACGACGAACTACGTGCTCACATCGACCTCGCGATCGCCGAGAACCTGAATCGCGGCATGCCACCCGAAGATGCCAGAATCGCTGCGCTGCGTGCGTTTGGCGGGATAACGCAAACCCGCGAAGCCTATCGCAATCAACGCGGATTTCCAATTTTTTCGCAAGGTATCGGAGACCTGCGCTTCGCCTTGCGCCAGCTGCGCAAATCTCCCGGCTTCTCGCTCACTGCCATCCTTACCCTTGCTCTCGGCATCGGCGCCGTCACCTCTGTTTTCACTGTCGTGAACGGAGTCTTGCTCAAGCCGTTCGCGTTCCGCGACCCTGGTCAGCTCGTCGTTGTGCGCGAGGTTGAAGACGAAATCCGCAGCCATGCCGCTTCGATTCCAGACAACTATCGGCACTATCTCCGCTTGAAGCAGACCTCCAGAACTCTCGAAGATGCGGCGATTTTTCAGGAGCACGGCGTGGGTATTTCTCCCGACGGCAATCGCCCCAACCTTGTCGGAGCGCTCGACGCATCTTCAAACTTCTTCCGGATCCTCGGCGTACAACCCATCCTCGGAAGAGACTTTGCCGAAACCGACTCTGTGAAAGGTGCCCCGCCGGTTGTCTTGCTCTCGTACTCGGGCTGGCAGACGTTTCTTCAGGGAAACCCAAAAGTGATTGGCCAGACAATGACTATCGGAGGTTTCCCAGCCACGGTCATCGGTGTATTGCCGCCTGGCTTTCGCTTTCCGCATCTCTCCCTTGCTCCCTGGATCGCTTCCGGCCCTTCACGCGAGATCGAAATCTTCGAGCCGCTGACCCTGAATGATTTCACTCTGAAACAGGATGCTGGAGCCTTCAACTTCAATGTGATCGCCCGGCTCAAAACTGGAGTGTCGCTCTCGCAAGCGCAAACAGAGTTGGATACGCTGCAAAAGGCATATACACTTTCGGCCCATCTCCCCATCCATCTCGGAATCGCACTGACGCCATTCACTCAGGATGTGGCATCTGGCATCAGCGGCGCACTCTGGGTGCTCTTGGCAGCAGTGGGAGCCGTGCTTCTGATCGCGTGCGTCAATTTGGCCAATCTCCAACTCGCACGTGCTGTCTCATCCGAACGGGAAATCGCAGTACGCGCGGCGTTGGGTGCGAGCAAGTTCCGCCTGGTGTGGGCGCGACTCACCGAAAGCATCCTCCTTGCGTGCATGGGAGGCGCAGCAGGAATTGCCCTCGCTTTCTCGGGCGTCCGACTCCTCGTCACATTGGTTCCCTCGGATGTCCCTCGGCTCCATGAAGTGCAGGTGAACTCGCCGGTCTTGCTCTTTGCCGTCGCGGTGTCAATTGCAGCAGCTCTCTTGTTTGGCATCCTTCCCGCATTGCGCTCGCTGCGTGTTCACCCGCAAGCCGCGCTACAGGCAAATTCTTCACGCACGGTCAACACGCAGGAAGGCCGCCAGACACGGAGCGTTTTGATCGGAGCCCAAGTCGCCTGCACCATCGTTCTTCTAATTGTCACGGCGCTCGCATTGCGCAGCTTCTCCCGCTTGCTGCACCAGGATCGCGGCTTCGATTCGAGCCATGTCACGCTCGCCCAAGTCGATTTGTTCGCGCCCCAATATGACGACAAATTGCCGAATGTGAAAGCCGTAAAGCTGGCCTTTGCTGACCGCGCGCTTGCCGCACTCGCTCGTTTGCCCGGAGTGCAGTCCGTCGCGCTCACCAGCGCCGCTCCACTCACCGGCGAAACCTGGGTCGACGACCTCACGCGTCCCGATCATCCGGTTGCAGATGGAAAGCGGCCGATGATTAATGTCCGTTGGATCGACCCGGAGTATTTGTCGACCATGCAGACACCCCTTGTCGCGGGTCGAAACATCTCTGCGGGCGATCGCGCCAATCCCTACGTGGCTTTGATTTCCGAGACGACTGCGCGCCAGGGATTTCCAGGAGAGAATCCGATTGGCCGCAAGCTCAGTGACATTGTCCCCGACGACTCGCATTTCGTGACCGTCATCGGAGTCGTCGCAGACACCCACATCAACGGCTTGCGAGACTCTTCCCCAATGGTCTATCTGCCCTACTGGGCCTACACGCCTTGGACTCTGTCCTTCCTGGTCCGAAGTTCGCAATCCAGCACCGCGTTGATCCCGGAAATACGGAGAACGCTATGGGGGCTTGATCCGCAAGTCACCATTCCCACGTTGCTATCGATGGACCAGCAGGTCAGCGACTCGGTGGCAACCGATCGCTTTCAGGCCGTTGTCCTCGCAAGCTTTGGCGCCGCTGGATTGTTTTTGGCGCTGCTTGGGGTCTACGGCGTGCTCGCGTATTCGGTTTCTCTCCGCCAGCAAGAATTCGGGATTCGTATTGCGCTTGGATCAGGCAAGGCAGCACTTATGCGTCTCGTGCTACTCCAGGCCGCTTATCCAGTTTTCGCCGGAGCCGGTATTGGGCTCGCGCTCGCGCTGCTCACAGTGCGCTGGATTCGCAGCCTGCTTTACCAAACACCTGTCCTCGATCCGCTCGCTATCGGGTGCAGCATATTGTTGCTTTTCGCCACTGCCGCAGTTGCAGCGCTTGTGCCGGCCCGCCACGCCGCATCCATTGATCCCATGCGTGCCTTGCGGACCGACTAATCTCCATTCAGTAAAGGAGATTACCGGGTCAACGTCTGCTCTGCCGCCGCAACTACATGGCCCGTCTTGCGATCCACTGCGAACACCACGAGCCGGACCGGGCCGCTTGCCTCGTTCTTATGATCCAGTGGTCCGCCTGCCAGTTTCATGGCGCGTCCGTCAGCCGTGTCGCCGCCAAACTCCTTCATCGCCCGGACCACGGCCACATGATGCAGCGTGCGCCCGGCGTTTTCGCCGCGAGCTACTTCGGAATGCGTTGCGTCCGCAGCCAGAACCGCGATCAGCCGCGCCTTCGCGTCGAAACTGCCGTGAAGAGCGAATGCAGCGCCGCCATCGGTCCAGTGCGCGTCAGAAATCGTGAGCGGTTGCTTCGGCTTCTGTGCCGCTTCGGCCACCGCTTTCGTTACGGCAGCCCCGCTGCTGCCCACCGTCTGCGCGGAGCCATCTACAACCGCCTGGGGCGTGTAGCTGTCCTGCAACCGGAACCGTTCGACATAGTCCTTCTGCCTCAGATCCATGGCATCGATCGAAAACGGGTCCGTCCATCCGTCGCGATTCCAATACGTCACATGTTCGCTCAACACGATCGCCTGCGCGCCAGGGACTGGTTGCGATGCGTCAAGCCGCGCCAGCAAGTCATCGGCAGGGGGACAATCGGAGCATCCTTCCGACGTAAACAACTCCACCAGCACCGGCACACGCTGGTCCGTGGACGCCTGTCCCGCCAGATGGATTGGGAAGCGACAGACCGCAGCCACCGCCAAAACCCCGAGCCAAACCCGCACGCGTTGGATCGAAAAGGAAGCCATACGACTCTAAGACGGCCAACATACCCCCGGGGTTACGGAGATGTCCAATGGAATGACCCCAACCGGCCCCGCCAATCTCTCAGCCGGTACTTTGATATTGGGCCAAATGGTGCCCCGGATATGCTGAACTCATGACCGGCCTTCGCTTTTTAAGCTCCATCCCATTTCTGCTCGGTGCGACAACCTTCGCCCTTGCGCAAGCACATCCGATCCGCGAAACCCCGGTCACGCTCACTCCCACCATCGTCGTTGCAGGGGCTCCCGAGTTGATTCGCGTGATCGCTCCCGATGCGGTATCTGTCGATGGCGAGTGTCTTGGTCGCAAAATCATGTTCTTTCACAGTCGCGAATCCCATGATTGGATCGCACTGGCCGGCATCGACGTCGAAGCTGCAACCGGCCCATCGGCGCTGAAGATCACGGCGCATCGCGCCGATGGCAAGACGCTCGATCTGACCCGCTCCATCGACATCCATCCCGCCCACTATCGCACCGGCGTACTCAGCGTTCCACCAAAGTTCGTCGAACCCAACCAGGATGAGGTCAAGGAAGCCGAAGCTGATAGCAAAATCAAGGCCCAGGTGTTCGCGTCGAGCGCTGCCGATCCGTTGTGGCACGGAAATTTTCGCGCGCCGGTCCTGGCTCCGCCGACTGACAGTTTCGGCACGCGTCGCACGTTCAACGGCAAGCTCGCCAGCATTCACAAAGGAATGGATTTTCGCGCACCTGTGGGGACCGTAGTTCGGGCAGGGAACTCAGGCGTCGTTGTCCTGGCCCGCCCGCTCTACTTTGAAGGGAACTGCGTCATCATCGATCACGGCCAGGGACTGTACTCGATTTCCATGCACTTCAGCCGCATCGATGTCCATGAAGGGCAGCAAGTGAGTACCGGCGACCCGCTCGGTCTCAGCGGAGCAACCGGTCGCGTCACCGGCCCCCATCTGCACTGGGCAATCCGCTGGCAAGGTGCGTCGCTTGACCCGGCCAAGCTTCTGCGCCTCAACCTCAGCAGCGTACGTTAACGCGTCGTGAGCTCTTCTTGTGTCTCTTCGGCACAGCTCACGGTCGAGCGCTCAGCTGCAAGTTTTTCTTCCCGCAGTTCTTTGTAGGCGCGATGAACAAAGGAACCAAGATACCAGCCGTCGATATATTTGTACGGTGTCTCGCCCGTGGTGTAGTGCCCGCAAGGCAATACCCGCGGTTTGAAGTTGAGACCAATTTGCTTGAACGCCTCGACCACCTGCAACGAATACTCGATGGGGAACGTCAGATCGTACTTCGCATACACAAGTAGGACCTTCTTCCGCTGACCATCCACTGAAGGATCCGCGATGCGATCGTAATAGCTGATTGGGCTCACCGCAGCCCAAAGCGCGCGAATCCGGTCTTGCGTCAGTCCCGCTTCATGCAAGCCTTGCCGTATGTGCCGCGTGCTTTGTCCCGCCCACACCACATCGCCAAACGCCGTCGATGCATGATTGAATGCGTTCACGCGTATGCGCTTGTCATGTGCGCTGGCCAGAAATCCGTAGCACGAGCCAAGACTCGTTCCCAGTACGCCGAAATGCTCGTATCCCTGATCCTCAAGCCAGTCAAGACAACAGCGAATGTCCACCACGGCTTGCCGGCATGCCGAGATCGTTCGTCCAATATTGGCGCTCACTGCGTAGTCTGATCGTTCCAGTTCACTCGGCCGCCGGATGTCGTGATAGGGCTTGGAGAGCCGAAGCGCCGATACGCCAAATCGATTGAAGATGCCGCATAGCGCGTTATGACTGAAGGCATCGGCATTCCACTGCGGCATCACAATAATCGCCTGTTTCGGCCGCTTCGGATCCTTGTGTTCCGGCGCCGGATACCAGCGCGCGTTCACCTGGTCATTTTCCGGGTAGGGCGTCCGCTCCGGCGAAGTGAACCGCAAAAATTGCGCCTTGCCAATCTTTCCGTCAACAGCGTCCTGCTTGATCTGCCCATCCTGCGCCAGAGTCTCCGGCCGCACATTGGTCGGAAACAACTCCGGATGCCGTTCTTCCAGCCGATAATCTGTCGGTTTCTTGTACCCGAAGAACGTCTCGCTGTTCCGAATCAGCAGCTGGTTGATCCGAACCATGGCTGCTTCGGCCGACACATCGTCAGCCGCCTCGCGCGAGCTGGGGAGCGCCGATCCAAACCCATGTATCTCGAGAAAAGGTTCGATCCAGTCGAAGCCCCACTCCAACGGCCGCACGACTCGATTTTCGTCGCGCGTGGTGAGCCGGTATTCCCAGTCGTACATCCAGCGCGCATATCTCTGCTTGAACATGCCTTTCTCTCGAGTTTACCAGCGTGTCATGCGCCTGGGCGTGCTTCAGGCCACCGCTCTGTGTTCCGCCTTTCCAGCGTCTCAATTCAGGGCGAATCGATTACCGCTCAACAACCCCTCTTCCCCATTCGCTGATTTCGCTTTTTCTTGTTCCCCGGTTCACTCGATCGCTCATTCCTCGTCTTTACAATGGCTCCATGCTCGATCCCACGAAGAAGGCCCAGCGCATTGCGTTCTTTGGCGGCAGTTTCGACCCGCCGCACTGTGGTCATCTTGCCATCGCCGGCGCAGCGCAAAGCGCGCTCCAACTGGACACCGTCCTGTTCGCCCCGGTGGGCGCGCAGCCTCTCAAGCCACTCGGATCTACCGCCGGCTTTGACGATCGCGTCGCGATGACCCGCCTCGCCATTGCGAATCACCCGGGCTTTGCGCTCTCGCTGGTGGATGCCCCCACCTCCGATCAAACGCCGAACTACACCATCGACACCCTCACTCGCCTGCAGGCCGAATTGCCCGCCGGCAGCTCACTCTATTGCCTCATGGGCGCTGACTCATTCCTCGCCCTGCGCCGCTGGCCTCGAGGTGCGGAGCTGCCTTTCATCGCCCCGCTCATAGTCGCTTCGCGTCCAGGAGAGGCGCTCGCCGATGTCGAGGCTGTGTTGCCCTCTGGACTCACCCTTGAAAAGGATCAATCCTCCGGCGACAGCGAACTGGAACTCCGCACCTGTCTCCTGCGTAACCCATCCGGCGCTACCGCGCCTTTCTATCTCCTCCCCGGACTGCACATCGAGATCAGCGCTACGGCCATTCGCGATGAAGTGCATCGAGAGATCGTCCGCATCCCCGCCGGCGAAGGCCATCACAGCGACCTGCCCGATGCGGTCTTCGACTATATCTCCGCCCATAATCTCTATCGCTGATCGCCGTCCCCCGCTCTTCCTTCCTGCTACCATTTCTGTGGAGACCATTTCAGCCGAATGACCATCAAGCAGGCGCACGAACAAACCCGCATTCAGGTCCAGGCCGCCGCTAGGGTCTGTGAAGAGAAAAAGGGCGAAGACACCCGCATCCTCGAGCTCGATCCCATCGACTCCGGTCTTTCCGATTTCTTCCTCATCACTTCGGCGCTCAACGACCGCCAGGCGCAGACCATTGCCGATGAAATTGAATTCACCCTCAAGCGTGACTTCGGCGTTATGCCAACCTCGGTAGAGGGCCGACGCCAGGGTGGATGGGTTCTGCTCGATTACGTCGATTTCGTCGTACACGTCTTCCTGGCCGAGCGCCGCGCGTTCTACGACATTGAGCGCCTGCGCAAGTCCGCGCGCCCGCTCACACCCACAGAATTCGACGAAGAGCTGAAGACCGCGCTCGCCGCCAAGACACGCGCAGCGCGCGACAAGAAAGATACGCCGCCCAGGAAAGCCCACACGACCAGAAAGAAAGTCGCAGAAGCCAAGGCTGCAAAGCCCGTCGCGAAGCCTAAGAAAGCGACTTCGGCGCCCAAACGCGCTCCCGCCAAGAAAGCCGCTTCCAAAAAGCATTAGAGCGCCACATACTTGCGGAGTCGCATCCGGTCGCGCCGCCTTTGCCACCTGACAATGCCGAACGGATAGCCTTCCAACAACTGAAAAGGGACCGCCGAAGCGGTCCCTTTTCTTTCTGCCCCTTGAGTCGACTTAGAAGGTCAGATGCAGACCCAGGCGGATGTTGCGGCTCACCTGGTACAGATACGGGTGACCGTACTGGCTGTTGACCGTGAAAGGACCAGAACCACCCACGCCGGTTGGCGCTGTGTTCATGGCTTGCACGTAATTGTAGGGCGTCATCGCCGCTGCGTAATAAGCAGGGCCGGCAAACAGTGTCTGCCCTTGCGGCGCGATGTAGTTGCTGAACGCAATCGAGTCCATCTGCTGTACGAACGATGTCACCGAGTGCTGATTCAGGATGTTGGTGAAAGTTGCGTCGAACGACAAATTCTTCGACTCACCCATCTTGTAGCTCTGCTTGAAGTTGAAGTCGGTGTCGAGGAACGCCGGCGTCCGCCTCACATAAGGATTGCTCGCAGTGATAATACCGGTGTTTGGATCCTGCGTTAGATTAACCCACTTGCCACGATCTACGATGTCCGTCGGGAATCCGCCAGGGAAGGCGAATCCGGCATCGAGGTAGCTCGTCAACGGACTGCCGCTATAAGCGGATTGGAAGACACCAAAGTCGGTCGCAAAGCGATGCAGCCACGGCAGATCGTAGTAGACATACCCCTTGGCGGCATTGGGCCGATCCGTCGGAAGAAGACCACTCGAAGAACCTCCCATGGAGTTCCACGAGAAGAACGGCTCGTCGAACGAACGGCTGTTATTCGGTGCGTTACGTCCACCGCCGCCATCCGCTACATCGGAGCTGGTCAAGCCCGTGTAGTTGCCGCGAAGGTGGCTGTACGTATAAGAGAACATCCCCATCCAGTTGCGGGCCACGTTCTTGGTCAAGCGCAACTCGATACCGTCGTAGCTGCGTGCCGCCGGGATCGTCTTGTTCGGCGGGCAACCCAGAGAGCAGTCTGGTGCCTGGCCGTAGAGGAAGTTGTAGAAGTTGGTAAACGTGTTGTTGACGCCTTGGCCGGGGTTCACAATCACGAACGTCTCACCAACTGCCGGGTTAAAGATGGCCGAGTCCTCGATCACGTGATCGAGTCGCCTGCGATCCCACCGTCCTTCGAAAGCCCAGTTTGTGCTCAGCTGATAATCCACACCGAACGTGGAATCATGCTGCGCGTACGGCTTGAGACCAGGAGCTGTGCCTTCCTGCGTGGTGCTGCAGGTGGAGCATGTGGTGGGGAATGCACGCAGGTTTTGGTTCTCGAGGAAGAGGAGGCCGCTGGGGGTCGTTGCACTGCTACCCCAGTTCGCTTGGGCAGTTGAATCGGGGCCCACGCAGTAGCGGTTCGAGCTGTTGAACACCGGAAGAATGTTCGACACGCTCGGTTCCATGAGCGCATACCAGCACTCCTGCCAGTATTGACCGCCGTACGAGCTGATGGCCACGTTCAACTTCATCTGGTCGAAGTACTGTCCGTAGCCACCGAAGATCTTCATCTTGCCGTTTTTGAAGACATCCCAGGCAGCGCCGATACGAGGAGCGATCTTGTCGCCCCAGCCAAAGTTGATGGGCTGCGTGATCTTCTCCGTTGAAGGTTGATTCTCGGCCGGGAGATACTCGCGTTCCACACGAAGTCCGTAGTTGATCGTGAGGCCCTTGCCAATCGTCCAGGCATCCTGGGCGTAGAAACCGTGATTGAAGCCAACAGCGGCGCCGCCGCTTCCGAAATCGTTCACGTTGACTGTGCCGTAAGTTCCTTCGCAGGACACAATGCCTTTCGGGTTGGTCATCGATACCGATCCCGCAGACGTGTTGTAAGTGACCCCGGGCTGCTGGCAGTTCGCCACGCCCGTTGCTCCCTGTACCGTGTACGGATTCGAGATGCCGGCCCACACTTGGACCAGTGGCGCGTTGTAACCCTGGAAGATGTAGTTGGAGTTGCGGTGAAGCTGGTAGCCAAACTTGAGGTTGTGCGTACCGCCGCCGCCCGCGTGGAACCACGCAATATCCTGGTCGAATTGGATTGCCTTGTTCGAGTTAAAGTGCGTGTAGTTTCCGTCCAGCGCCTGGTTCAGGTAGCCGGTGGCCTGGGCGAGAGCAGGCGCCGAGGTCGAGATCGGAGTTCCATTCGTATCGGTAGTGGCCGCGCCGTTGTCTTCCCAGATGTCAATGGCGCCCGAGGTCGGGAAACCGAAATCGTGGTAGTTCTCGAAGTAATATCCGAAACGCGACGTCGCCACCAGGCTGTTGGTAAGCGTAATGTCAGCGCCGGTATTCAACGTCAAATTCGGCGCTGAGTAACCCAGCGTGTGCGCGTAGGCCGAAGGTGCCGTAAAGCTGTTTGGAAGGCACGAGAAGCTCGATCCCAATCCAGAACAACCTGTGATCGCGTTGTAGAGGCCGTTTACTGAATCGTTGGAAAGCTCTCCACCTACGCTCGGCAGGTTTTCACCCAACTGCCTCTGGCCTTGATACAGCCATGAGCCGAATACGCGGACCTTTTCCGATACTTCGGCGTCGATGCGTGCAGTGCTGTAGTAGGTGCGGGTGTTCTGACTGAACGGGACCACGCCAAGACCTGCGCCGCCCTGCGCCGGTGTGCCGTAGTTCAACTTTACTTCGTACGCATCGAATTCTGGATTGAAACCGGCGAAAAGGAAAACGCGATCTTTCCACTTGTCGCTGATGTGGTCAGCAAACGCCTTGGGCAGAATCCCAACCAGCGGTCCGCCCACGGTGATTCCAGGGAAGAAATCGCTGGAATGAGGCCGATCGGGCTGGAAGTTGTTGTACGGCGTATCTGTCGTGTAAGTGGTGGGGCAGCCAGTCGTGCCTGCGCTGCAGGGCCCGGCGCTTGGATCATAACGAGAATAGCCGTTCGGCGATCCATTCATTGCATCGTCCTGGAAGGCGGTAAAAACTGAACCATGCCAGTGGTTCGTGCCTTTATCCATGATCACGTTGACCACGCCGCCCAGTGCGCCGCCGTATTCGGCCTCAACACCCGAGGTCTTCATCTGTACTTCCTGGATGAAGTCCATCGGAACATTGGTGTGCGAATAACCACCGATGATGTTGGCCGTTTCCTGACCTTCAACCAGGTAGGAGTTCTCGGAGTCAGCGCCGCCGCCAATTGAAAATCCGAATGCGCCGCCGTTGCTGCCGTTACCCGGCGAGCTGGAACCGCTGCCGTTGCTCAGCATGCTGCTGCCTTCAAGAGGCTCGTTGCGTGCCGCGGGTGCAAACTGAATCACTGACTGGAACGACGTGCCGTGGGGAATGTTCTGCAGCGTCTCTTCCGGAATGTTGGTCAGTGTCGTTGTGGTGGTCTCATCGATCATGGGACCTTCGGTCTTCACTTCCACAACCGTATCGACGCCGCCTACCTTCATCTGAATCGGGAGTGTCGGCAGATGGCCGACTTCGAGCACCACGTTCTCGTGCTTCACCGTCTCAAATCCGCTCGCCTTCACTGTGACGGTGTACTTGCCCGGAGGCAGGTTGGCAAACCGGTAGTAGCCGGCCGCATCGGTAGTGGTCACTTTGGAACCGACAAGGGTCGGCGTCGTCACGGTGACAATGGCGTTGGGAACCACTGCGCCAGATGGATCCGTGACAGTGCCCTGCATGCCGCCAGTGGTCTCCTGGCTGTACGCAGGCTGCTGCAGTGTCCCAAGGGTGACCCCGAGAGCAAGCATCACGGCAAAAACCAGCGCCACGCCTTGCAAGCGGAAAAATCGCATCGAACTCCTCCAAGTCTTGAAAAAACCGGCGCTCCCGTTTGGGAGCCTACTCGGTTCATTTGCTTTGTCTTACGTTCCGGCTTGAAGAGGGACTCCTGCCGAACCGCGTAGATGAGCGCTAAAACAAATCAAAAATAGCTTTGGGACCAGGGAAACTCTTGACCCTGTTCGGATCGCGCCAGCAAAACCGGGGTCCCGGGAAGAAGAAAAGGGGTTACCTCGGTTTGACAGTTGCAGGCTGAATGCCAATTGCGCAGGCCTGCCAAACATTCTTATTAGTTCCGCAAAATCAGTGATTTAGGGAATGACCCATTTGTTCGTCCTGGTGCTGTATCTATGGATTTCAGGATGACCCTTGAATTTTCTATGAAATTCGGGCGATGTTTCCAGTTTTTGGGGAATTGCCCAGCGCTTTCCCCAGAGACTGTTCTTTTTCAGCCGTTTGCGTCCGCTCGAACGAGAGAAGGCGGCCCGCAAGCCGCCTTCCTTCACGCACATGCTCAACCCCGCCTCTAGAAGTTCACCTTCAAAGAGAACTGGCCGAACCTGCGCTCATCGTTCGCGCCGCCGGCCACCCCGCCTTTGGATGCCGTGATAAGCGGCTGCACGTTCCCTTCGCTATCCAGGATTGGATTGCCACTGCCGTCGGTCAGGAAGTTGGAGGATGCATCATACGTTGCCTCCTGTAAAAAGAGGTTGTGGTGATTCAGAATGTTGAACCCCTCGGCACGAAATTCGAGGTTCAGATTCTCCCGGATTGGAAACGTCTTCGCCATCGACAAATCCAGATTCCACATCCCGGGTCCGCGGAATGAGTTGCGCGCCGTCATCGTCGAAGGCCACGGACCCCAGTCCGAGATCCCCAGAAGGTTCGGGTTGCTCCACGAATTTGCGCCCGGCAGCGTCCCCAGCACGTAGGTGTTGCTCCCGCCTCCCGTGACTCCATTCGGGATGGACTTATAGGTGTGCTTGGCAATGTTGCTGTCCGGCGTGTACCGCGCAACGTTGTAACCCGTGGCGTTATTGGTGAAATCAAAGTAGGAAAACGGTGTGCCCGAATGGACCTGGTAAATGCCCGCCGCTTCCCAGCCGCCCAGAACTTCGCCAGCCAGCGAGTGTGAGTTTTTGAAGAAAGGTTCAGCGTAGATCGGTGCAGCTACGAATCTCTGCCGCACATCGAGATCTCCGTTCCCGTGATCCATCGCTGGATTGAATGGATTCGTGTACCCCAGGCTGAATGCGTTGTTCGTTTCAGAGAACGTCGTGCTCAAATCATCGAGCGCGTGTGCCAGCGTGTAGTTTGCCACCAGGCTCAGTCCCGTCTGATGCAGATTGGTCGACTGAAACTGGACATTCGCTCCGTGATAGTAGGAATCGCCTTCCGAGCCGCGATTGTTCGCATTGGAATACTCGGGATTGAGTCGGGTAAGAGCCGACAGTCCCGAAACAGGATCGACGACCGGATCACCCAGCATTGCGTTGCCGCTGCCCAGCCCGTTGTAGTTCTTGATGTCGTACAGATGAATGCCGCGCGCTCCAACATATTCTGCAGAAACCATCGTGTTGTGGTTCAACTGGTGCTCGGCAGCGAGGCTCCAGAATTGCGTCTGCGCCGTCCTGATGTTCTGGTCGACGTGGCGCAAACTGGTCGGCGGCAACGGCACGCTCCCCGACGAACCCGCAAGCGGTCCTGCATTGGAGTTTGTGACCGTCGTGTTGTTGACCACAACCACCGCGTAGTTCGGCGGATTCTGAATTACGTTAAACGTCACATTGCCAAAGTTGCGCTCGTAGGCAATGCCGTATCCACCGCGAATCGAGTCGCGCCCGTTTCCAAACACGTCATACGCAAAACCCACACGCGGCGAAACCGCCCCATAAGTCGGATTCCATAAATTGTGAATTGGACTTTCCGGGACCGTGTAAACGTGCCCGTTACGCTCGCGCTCAGCAATGCTCGACCCCGAACCATAGTAGTAGTTCGAGTCCAGGTTGGCATTATCGTTATGCTGCACGCCATAGAACTCGTAACGCACTCCATAGTTCGCTGTAAACTGCGGCGTCATCTTCCACGAGTCCTGCGCATAAACCGCCCAGTCTTTGAAACGCTCGCTGCGCGCAAAGCTAGGCGATGTCGCCGGAAGATTGATCATGCAGGCAGAAGTCTCGGTCAGTGCGCCGGTATACGGATTCCTCACGCAGGGAAGCGCGCCGTTGGGGTTCACTGCAGCTTCAAACTCGAAAAGGTTGCCGTTGTAAAGATTCTGCAATCCAGGCGCCCGGCCATTGCCGAGCTGCTCCACCGCCTGCGCATACGCGCCATACGCATTATTGTCCTGGATGTAAATCATCTGTGCGCCGGTCTGGATCGAGTGCTTGCCCTTCAGCCAGGTCAGATCCTCGTTGATCTGCGCTGTATTCTGCGGCCCACCGTAAGGAAGTCCACCGTTGCCCGGATCTGTGTCATAAAAACCAGGCAACTGAATCGGCGTGTTCGTTCCCGGGATTAATGCATTCGTTGAAACGTCGAGCGTGGGAACGTTTTGCAGCTTCGTGTCAAACGCGTCGAACGTATTGAATCGGCTGAAGCTCAGCTTTGTCGCCGATGCCAGGGCGGGCGTAAATTCGTGTGACAGGCTATAGAGATAGGCCTGATTCGCAATCGTTCCGCCCACATTGTATTGCGGATAGGGGGATGCAAATAAGGAGCCGGATTGGTCGACTTCCTTGTATTCCACGAAGCGTCCAAACATCTGCGTCTTGTCGCCAAGGTTATAGTCGGCGCGCGCCACAATGTTGTATGTGTTCTGCGGTGTTCCACCGCCCGCGTTCTGAGGAGCAGTAAATGAGACTGTGCCGAACGCCGGAGTTGACGGATCGAGCCCGGTCGGCACCGCTGCGCCATAGATTTGCGCCGCAGTGTAGGTCTGGGCGAGATTAAACGTGCTGCTGCCACCATACGTGCTGAAATAGCTCTGAATATTCGGCGCCGCCGTGGCAAGAAATTGTGCAGTCGGCACGCCCGCCGTCAGATTTGCTGCGCTGCGCACGCGAATCCACTCAGTACTGCCAAAAGCAAAGAGCTTGCTCTTGATCACCGGTCCGCCAACGGCAAATCCGAACTGGTTGCGGGTATACATACCCTTCGGAATGCCCAGTTGATCGTTGGTCTCCGTGTTTGAGGTATACGCCGCCAGGCGATTGAACTCCCAGGCATCCCCGTGAAAAGTGTTGGTGCCGCCCTTCGTCGTCACGTTCACGACGCCGCCGGAAGCGCGCCCGAACTGCGCTTCAAAGTTGCTCGTGGAAACGCGGTACTCCTGCATCGCGTCCAGCGGAATCTGCGTTCCGATTCCGTCGCCGAACACGCTCACATTTTCCACGCCGTCCAAAAGGATCTCGGTGCCCGTCGAGCGTTGACCATTGATATTGAAGCCGACACCGCGGACCGTGTCGTTCTGGCTGCCCGTCGAACTGCCCGAAGCACCGGCGTCTCCGTTGGAAATGTTGCCCGCAATCTCCACAAAGTCGTACGGGTTCCGCGTCAAGCTCGGAAGCTGGGCCACCTGCTCGGAATCCACAATCTGCGAAATCTCCTGCGTCTGCGTATTTACCTGCGCGCCGCCTTCGGCAATCACCTGGACTTCCGTCACGGCATCGCTCACCGAAAGCTTCGCATCAAGCGAAACGCGCGCACCCACCGTCACTTCCGCCCTGGCTGAGAAGGGCTTGAAGCTCCCCGCATTGATTTCGATCTCGTAGGTCGCCGGCGCAAGCCCACTCAACTGATAAAGACCTGCTGCATTCGTTTCTGTGCTACGTACCGCGTTCGTGCCAAGGTTCTTGGCAGAAACGGTCGCATTCGGGATCACCGCTCCCGACTGGTCCGTAACGGTTCCCGCAATCTGTCCTGACTCAACCTGCGCCAATGCCATTCCCGCGCACGCCACGAACGCAACAAGGACTCCGGCGAAACAGAGCATGCTTTTCCGGAATCCCCTTCCGGACTTAGCCCAGAATTTGGATAAGAGTAGAGAAGGCCTTCTCGAAAGACACGGGTAGCACATTGATTTTCCTCCAGGCGGAGGACGAGAGACTCTGGGAATGAGCCCAACGATCCGCTTGCTGTTGGGCGTCCCGGACTTGCTGGGGAATTGGCTGGCCGTAACGCGTTCAGTACTTGAAGAGCAACTGCACCTGTTCAAAGATGGGGTAGGCTCCGCCCTGCGCGGATTTACGCTCAAGACGACTGCTTCCACCAGAGAGAGGGAGTTATTACTAGATAAGGTAGCAAGCCGCTTGCCAAGCGAGCGTGATGGCTGTCACGTTTATGAGCGTTTCGTAATGAATGATTTACGCATCTGAAATTGACGTCTTTTTCACTCCACAGCGCATTCTCTGGACACAAGGGCCCGGTTCGCTCGATCCCAGTGTTTCACCGCCGCTTTTCCCTGCAATCGCATCCCACCGCCCTCCCACTGACGTATCCTCTACCGCATGCTCCTCACTCTGGCCCACATAGGTCCACGCCTGAACGCAAAAGACGAATTCGATATCCTCACACGCATGTACCTCGACCGCTGCGCGTCCTTCGCCAAGTGCGAGACACAGGCCTTCAAGACTGAAGCAGCTTTTCTCGACTTGCTTGATCAGACAAAAGGCCGCACGCCCGCGTTCTCCATCCTGCTCGATAGCCGCGGCAAGACTCTGTCCTCCGAAGCCTTCGCGTCCTGGCTCGGTGCCCGGCGGGATGGCGGCGCCCAGCATCTCGTCTTCGCCATCGGCCCCGCCAGCGGCTGGTCAGACGAGGCTCGTGTTCGAGCTCAGCTCTTGCTCTCTTTCGGGCCCATGACTCTGGCGCACGCCCTTGCCCGGCTCGTGCTCGCAGAACAGATCTATCGCGCCTTCACGATCCTTTCCGGCCACCCTTACCACTCTGGCCACTGACCGTTCATCGCCAGTCGTTCCTTTTCACCAGATCAATTTCGCAACCTCCCTTGCCGTAAACTCACTCTGTGACGTCAGAAGAAACAACTCGGCGCGGCCTCATCCTCATCAACACCGGACCCGGAAAAGGCAAGACCACCGCCGCGCTCGGCACGGCACTACGCGCCGTCGGCAACGGCATGCGCGTCCTCGTTCTCCAGTTCCTCAAGGGCTCATGGCATTACGGCGAACTCGATGCCGTCCTTCCCTTCGGCGAAAACTTCGTCCTGAAGCAGATGGGCCGCGGATTTGTGAAAGTCGGCGGCGCCGAAACCGATCCGGAAGACATCCGCCTTGTCGAAGCCGCCTGGACCGAAGCCCGCGAAGCCATCCTCTCCGGCGCATGGGACCTCGTCGTCCTCGATGAGATCAACTACGCCATCGGCTACGGAATGCTCGCTCCTGAAGTCGTGGCCGAGACGCTGCGCCAGCGGCCAGAAATGGTGCACGTCCTGCTCACTGGCCGCAATGCTCACCCTCTATTGGTCGAGCTCGCCGACACCGTCACCGAAATGCGCGAAGTGAAACATGCCTACCAGAAAGGCATCCTCGCCCAACGCGGCATCGAATTCTGACTCAAACGGCCAAAGCATCGACTCAAAGAACCTCTTGGTGACTGCCCGGACAACTGGTGTTGCGCCGCCTGATCCCGAGGCAGCACCCGTCCCTGCCGAACTCCGCCACCGTATACAATGGCAGAGGCCTATGTCCTGGTTTAAGCGAGAGAACGGCGAATTTGACGGCCCCGACGACAACGGGGATGAGGAAAAACGGGTCCGCACCGAGGGCCTGTGGATCAAGTGTCCCGGCTGCCGCCAGACGATCTGGAAGGCGGACCTCGAAACCAACCTCAACGTCTGCCCCAAGTGTCAGTACCACTTCAAGCTAGGCGCCCGCCAAAGGCTCGACCTGCTTCTCGAACCCGGCTATCAGCTCGTTGACGGCGGCCTGCGGTCCACAGATCCACTTAACTTTGTCGATGTAAGGCCCTATAAGCAGCGTCTCCGCAAGGCTCAGCAGGAAACCGGCCTCGATGACGCGATTCTGAATGCCGTTGGCCAGATCGGTCCGCATGCAGCCGTCGTCAGCGCCATGGAATATAGTTTCATCGGTGGCTCCATGGGAGCCGTCGTGGGCGAAACGATTGCCCGCGCCGTGGATCGGGCACGCACCGAACGCAAACCGCTCGTCGTTGTCGCCGCATCCGGCGGGGCCCGGATGATGGAGGGCGTTGTCAGCCTCATGCAGATGGCCAAAATCTCTACCGCCCTGGCCCAGCTCGACGACGCCAAAGTTCCTTATATCTGCGTCCTCACCGACCCAACGACGGGCGGCGTCACTGCCAGCTTTGCCATGCTGGGCGACCTCAATGTCGCTGAACCGGGCGCGCTCATCGGTTTTGCTGGTCCTCGCGTGATTGAGCAGACCATCCGCCAGAAACTCCCGGAGGGTTTCCAGCGTTCCGAGTTTCTTCTGGAAAAAGGCTTCCTCGACGCAGTGATCCACCGCCGCGAACTCAAGGGCTATATCATCCGCGCGCTCGAGTTTATGAAGACACCTGCTGTCGCCTGAGGCCGTCCTCTCCACACCCCATCCCGCCCCGATCTACTGCCACAATCGCAGCATCACGACTCCACCCTTTGGCGGCGTCACCGTGATGGAGTCTTTAAGCATGCCCAGATCTTTGTGTTCCCAAAGATCGCGTGCGTGGACCAGTCCCCTGTATCCCACATCTTTCAGCCGCAACGTAATCGGCTGCGGCACATCGTCCGTCACAAAATTGAAAAGCGCCACAGCCTTCGCGCCGTTCGCCAGCGGACGCACCCACACCTGCAACGGTCCCTGCCGCGAGCCCTGGACTCCCAAAGTGTCCTGATCGATCGCAATCACTTCTTTGTTCATCAGGATGCTCTTGGTCGTTTCGTCCATCCGGCTCAAATCATTCCCTGCAAGCAAGGGAGCCGCGAGCATGGCCCACAGGCTCATCTGCGTGCGATACTCGTCCGCATTCATCCCACCATTGCCAATCTCCAGCATGTCCGGATCGTTCCAGTGCCCGGGCTTCGCGTAGCGTTCCAGCCCCGCCTGCGAGAACCCAATCAGCGCCATGCTGCGAAAGCTGTCGCTGATGTCGTCCGTCGTACGCCACAGGTTTCCACCGACCGCCGTGCCCCACTCCCACACTGAATCCGCACCGTATTCGCAAAGGCTGTAGACAATCGGCCGACCGCCCCTCACCAGGGCTTGATGCATCTTCTCGTAAGCCTCGCGGATCATCGCAGACGACTTCGCTCGATCGTCCTGCAGGTTCTGGCGCCCAATCACGTCGCGCAATCCGCACAGATCGTACTTCAGAAAGTCCACACCCCATGCCGCATAGGTGCGCGCATCTTGCTCTTCGTGGCCGTAGCTGCCCTCAAAGCCTGCGCAGGTCTTGGGCCCCGGCGACGAGTAGATCCCAAACTTCAATCCTCTCGCGTGGACATAATCGGCCAGCGCCTTCATGTCAGGAAAACGGCTGTTTGAGCGGATGTTTCCCGCGGCGTCCCGTTCGCCTTCCCATGTGTCGTCGACATTGACGTAGACATACCCGGCGTCCCGCATGCCCGTCGCAACCATCGCATCGGCTGCAGCGCGTACATCGGCGTCAGTCACTTTCTCCGCAAAGTGATTCCAGCTATTCCAGCCCATGGGAGGCGTCGCTGCCAGCTGGGCCGACTGCGCAGCTGCGCCTAGCGTCAGCGATCCAGCCCAAAGAACTGCAAGAGTGAGGTGGCTGGCAACCAAGAAAAGCCTGCCGCAGCGTGTCGTGCACATGTCTTTATTCATCCGCAGCCATCTTATCGGAGCAGCTTGCCTCAATTCTCTTCAATTCGGCCAAAGCAAAAGCCCCGGCTGTGGGCCGGGGCTTCTGGTGAGAACCAAGGTCTAAGTTTTTTAGAATTCCAACCGCAGTGCAAGTTGCAGCACGCGCGGTGAGCTGTACGTGCTGGAGATCGTTCCGAAAGGGACACCGTTCGCCTGCGTAATGTCGTTCGCCGAAGGCCCGTTAAAGCTCGGATGGTTTGTTGCGTTGAACGCATCGCACCGGAACTTCAGATTCACGCCCTCGCGCCAGACTGGAAATGTCTTGCCGAGTCCGAGGTCCATATCGAAGTATTCGGGAGTGCGCAGGTTGTCACGCTGGCCAATGTTGAAGCCCGTGGGCCCCGTGTAGGCTGCCAAAGCTCCTGTTGGATTCGCAAAGGCGTTCACCGCGTTCCCATTGCCCTTGTGCTGGACCTTCGCTTGTAGCAGTGCCGGAGAACCCACAAGAGTCGCCGGCGCATTATTGGCGAAACTGGTAATGTACGCGTTCGAGTACATGTTGTAGGCAACGCCCGTACGCCACGTGGGCAGTCCGCTCACTTCCCATCCCCCGATAATCTCGTTGGCCCAGTAAGGAACGGTATTGGCAAAATCCTTGCCTCGGCCGAAGGGAAGCTCATAGATGAAGTTGCCGTTGATTTCATTCGCGACATCGAAGTTGGAGTTGGCGCGGCATTCGCGTGGGCGCTGCACATCGCAGATAAACCCGTAACCGCTGCTTGATGCAATGAAGTTCGCGATAGCCGAAACGTTATCAATCGAGTGAGCCCAGGTGTAGTTCAGATCGAACTGAAGACCGTAGCCGGCATTCTTGTGCAGGGTCACCAGCAGGCCGTTGTAGTTCGACGAACCCTTATTGGTCCAGACCGAGTTGCTGCTGAACTGCGACGCCATGCCCACGTTAGGGGGCAGGTAACCGGTTGTCGACAGACCCTGAACGAGGTCCGCAAAATCGCCGCGCTGTGGCAGGGGGTAGAACGCGTAAGCCATCGCCTGCGTGTTTGAAGCAAAACCAAACCCATAGAGACTGCTCAGATATGCGTTCAGCCCAGGCAGCATGTCTTCGAACCAGGGCTGGGGACTAACTGCGAGGACGTCTCCCAGCGCGCCCAGGCCCGCATTCTGCCGGAGTTGCGTAACCATCCCGCTCATCGCGCCGCCCATCGTCTGGTTTGACCCGCCAGTATTATCCGGGAAATCGAGCAACTGGCTGGAATCCGCAGTTGCCAGTAGACGCCTGCCCAACCGCCCCACATAGTCCATTTTCAGGATGTAGTGCTGCGGAAACTCATGTTGGAACCCGAAATCAAGTTGGATGTTGTAGGGCGTCTTGAGGGTCGTGTTCATCATGAGGTTGAACTCGGCGTAAGGAAGTCCATACGGGTAGCCGCCGGAAACAAACGGAATATAGGGCGTAACCACGTCCGGAGCTGCAGGAGCCGGAGGAGGAGCCGTGATCCCCGCGAACCGGGGTGCGGACTGCACCGTCGCGTAGGGGTCGCCAGGAGTGCCGAACAGGTTGGTGTTGCTGGCTTCAAACACATACGAAGTCTGAAGCTGCTGGAACTGCAATGCGTTGATCAGAGAGTGGTCGTACACAAGACCGATTCCGCCGCGGATCACAGACTTCTTGTCAACGCCCGGATTCCATGCAAACGCCAGGCGCGGCGCAAAATCCTTGTTGTTCGGGTGGAAGTAGCTCGGCTGATGATTGACCTTGCCGCCATAGATGAATTGCAGGAAAGGCAGCGAGTCATTCGCCGTGTTTCCAGCGGCGCTTTGCGCTTCACGATCTTTCCAGAACGTATCCCACGAGAACGGCGAAACCTGGCCGCCCGTATTCATCTGCGTAATCGCTTCTTCGCCGCGCGTCTCGTAAGGCACCGTGTAGTTCTGATAACGGACGCCATAGGAAAGCGTGAAGCTCGGCGTGATCTTCCACGAATCGCCAAAATAGGCTTCCGTCTCGTAATAGCGGTAGTTCAAGTCGAGACCTTTTCCCTGCGTCTCTACCTGAGCATGGTTGTTGTAGTCGAAGTTGCTGCTCACGGAGGCGGCCACGCCCAGCGCAGTCGAGAACGCGCTGTCATAAATCGACGTCGAACCGCTGTCAATATCGGCGGGACGCAGGCTCGGCGACAAAGCGGTCAAATAAGTGTTCCCTGTTACGCCGATAGACGGGAAGTTGAAATTCTCCGCTGCAAATTCGTTCGGCGTCTCCCACTTGAACGTTCCGCCAAAAGTTAAGCTGTGCTTGCCTTTCTCCCAGCTGAAGTCGTCGCGAACGACGGGTATGGGATAGGTGCGATCCTGGGAGTTGCTGCCGCTCGCATAGGGTCCACTCAACCCGCTGAAGCCAAACTGATTCTGGCCTTGCGGATTGTAGACCGCGTTGAAGCTGTAATCTTCGTAGGTCTCGCCATACTCTGCCTGGTTCAGCATGTGGTCGTTAATGGTCCAGGTGTGGCCCACAACCCACGCATAGCTGTGATCGTAGAACGGATACGTCGTTGGATCGCCCGGAAATTGAATCGCGCTTTCCGTCGATGCCTGGCGCGCCACCGTGCTCCGACCGAAGACCTTCATCTTCTCGTTGAGATTGAAATCCACGCGCGCCACATAATCGTTCAGCACATAGGGAAACGGCGCATTAAAGCGATAGCCCGCTGTGTTGACCAGATCTCCAACTGCTCCCGATGTGTCGTTTGCCACCGGATAGCGCGACTGAAACAGCGAAAGTTCGGCCGCATTCCAGCCAATCCCGTTCGGATCGAGCGCGGCAACCTGGGTCGGGGTCAAAGTGGTGATGCCGCCCGTGTTGTTCACATAGGCAACTTCACCGCCGCGATAACCGTCGGTGTTGGTTCCCAAGGGAACCGTGCGGTCTTCGAGGTTGCTCAACGTATCGCGACGGCTGTTCCAGTCAAAGAAGAAGAATGCCTTGCGCCGCCAGATCGGTCCACCCACGTTGCCGCCAAACTGGTTGCGGACCAGCGGTGCACGCGGGACACCATTGTTGTTATTGAACCAGTCGTTCGCTTCCAAATCCGTGTCGCGGTGATACTCAACCAGAGCTCCGTGGAATTCGTTCGTGCCGCTCTTGGTCACCAGGTTGAACTGCCCGCCCGCGCCCTGGCCTTCGCTCGATGTCTCACCCGCCGTTACACCGCGGAACTCCTGCACCGAATCCACCGGCGCGCTGCCCACGATCGCTCCAAATTGGCCGGTCGCATTGTCATTCACTTCCAGACCGTCCACGGTCACATTGCTCTGATCCGTGCGGGCGCCTGTCACCGCGCCATCCAGCGTGACACCAGGCTGCTGATAGAACAATGCCGAGGGATTTGATCTGTCCTCAACTGGCAGATCGTTCAGAAATTGCACTTGAAAATTGTTGCCCACCGTGGCGTCCGTCGTATTCAAAGTGACGGTGTCTGCCGATGCTGAAACTTGTACGCTCTCTGCCGTGCTCCCCACCGAAAGCCGAGCGTTTTGTGTACGCGTCAGGCTTACGTTGAGGTAAATCCCGGAGATCACTGTCGGCTTGAAACCGGTTGCATTGAATGTCACCTTGTAGCCCGGGCCCGGCTGCACATTGGCAATCGTGTACGAACCTTCTTTATTCGTCTCTGTCTTGTACGACACGCTGGTCGAGGGGTTCTCAAGAACTACGCTCGCCCCCAGAATCGCCGCACCGGTTGGATCGGTAACCGTGCCTGTAATCGACGCCTGATCCTGCGCAAACAAGCTCGAGCCGCAAACCAGCAACACTGCAACACCCAGCAACGCCCCAAAAATCCGTCTCATGTGCAACAACCCCCTAGAGGAATGTGAATAACACAGCAATTTCGTTGCCGAACTGCTAAACCGCTAATTCTCTTTAAATTAGCGTCAATTTCTTGACATTTCTATGTGAAATGGAAGCCTTCGATGAAAAAACATATCCTGCAGCTCGGAATAGGCAGCTACGAGACCCTTCTAACCCGGCCGCTCCTTACACTTCGCTCCAAGTTCTGTCCTTTCTGCCGCTTCCTCCTGTCCCGCCACCGCCATCGCGCAGTAGACTGTTCCGTTCAAGTCGCACTTCGTCGCACTTCAAGGACAAATCTATGTGCCGTCGTTTTCTTCTTCGCCGCGCAGCCATGCTCCTTCCACTCGCGTTGCTTGCTATAGCTTCCGCAATCCCATTGCAATCTTCTGCACAAACTGTCGCTCCATCCTTCGCTTCCCTCGCGCCCACCGCCTTCGACGCCTCTGGTCCCGTTCTGCGCGCGCCCGCGCAACCGGAAAAGCCCTTCACCGTCGCCGGAGAACGCGGCGTCCTCCTCGGTCAGCAAGATGGCACATTTGAAGCCTGGGTTCTTCCCGTCAAACTCCTTTCGCACCTCACCATCGAAGCCACCATCGAGGGCTACACGGTCCCCATCCACGTCAATCAGCAGGCAGCTTCCATCGAGGTCCGGCCCGACCGCACCATCCTCACCTACAGCCACATCGGCTTCACCCTGCGCCAGATCATGTTCTCGCCCGACAAAGCGCCTGGCGGCACAGGGCCCATCGCGCTCTTCGAATTTGATTGCCTCCATTCCACCGACTTCACCTTCCGCTTCATCCCCAACCTCGAATGGATGTGGCCCGAACGCAACGAGGGCGTCCCCGGAATCGAATGGGTTCCTTCCGATCCGCACGCCGCCTCCAGCCCCGGCTTTTACGTCCTCCACTCCGATTACCCCGACCTCGCCGGCGCCCTCACCATTCCCGGCGCACAGCCTGGCATCCTCGCTCCCTATCAAGAACGCCCGCAGGACCATCCCGTCGAACTCAAGCTGCATATCGATCCCGCTCGCGACAACGGCCGGCTCTTCCCGCTCTTGATGGCAGCGGGCATGAACAGCAACTCCGCAACAAACGCCGCTCTCGGCGCCACGCTCGCGCAACTCAACGCAAGCATTCCATCCCTCTACGCGACGCACTCCGCGTCCTACAGAAAATTCCTCGAAAACGCAGTCACCATCGATACTCCCGACAAGTCCCTCAACCAAGCCTTCCAGTGGGCCGAGATCTCCATCGAGCAGCTCAAGGCGCATCCGGTCGATGCCCACGATACTCCCACCGACGAAACCGCGCTCGTCGCCGGCTACTACGCTTCAGGCGACTCCGCACGCCCCGGCTTTGGATGGTTCTTTGGCCGCGATTCGCTCTACACCCTCTATGCCATCAATGGTTACGGCGATTTCGCTCTCACCCGCTCCGAACTTGAGTTCCTCATTCATCGCCAGCGCGCCGACGGCAAGATCATGCACGAGTACTCGCAGACCGCCGCCGCCATCGACTGGCAGGCCTTCCCTTACGAGTACGCCGCTGCCGACTCCACCCCGCTCTTCTTGCTGGCCTTCGCGGACTACCTCCGCGCCAGCGGCGACACCGCCTTCATCGCTGCGCATCGCGATGCCATCGAGAAAGCCTGGGCTTTCGAAACCGATCCTGCCCACGACACCGATCACGACGGCATCTACGACAACTCGCAGGGCACTGGTTGGGTGGAGAGCTGGCCCGGCGGCATGCCACACCAGGAGATCTACCTTGCACTCCTCGATCAGCAGGCTTCCAGCGCCATGGCCTACATCGAGACTGCTCTCAAAGACTCATCCAAAGCCGACATCGCAGCGCAGCGCGCCACCGCCATCGCCAAGACCATCAATGCCGAGTACTACGATCCGCGGAAGGGTTGCTATGCCTTCGCCACCAACCCATCCGGCTCACCCAACAGCCCTGTCGACCGCACCACCACCGTCTATCCCGCGCTCGCCTGGTGGGACCCGCAATCGAACAAGTCACTGCTGGATCATGGCGACGAATGTCTCCGCCAACTCGCATCCGCCGATTTGAATACGGATTGGGGTTTGCGTGATGTATCCAACAAGGAAAAAATCTACGACGGCACAAGCTACCACCAGGGCTCCGTCTGGCCGCTCTTCACGGGCTGGGCCGCGCTGGCTGAATACCGCGGCAATCAGCCTCTCACCGGCTATCAAATGCTGAAAGAAAATGCCAATCTCACCTGGGCCCAGGATCTCGGCGCCGACACCGAACTCCTCTCCGGCGATTTCTTCGTTCCCTTCGGACGAAGTACGAGCCACCAACTATGGTCGAGTGCCATGGTCATCACGCCTACGCTGCGTGGCCTCTTCGGCATCAGCATCGATGCCGCCACCAGGACCATCACCGTCAATCCGCATCTGCCCGCCGGCTGGGATCATGCGGAGATTAGAAACCTGCACATCGGCAACGAGACAGTGGATCTGAAATTTGTTCAAACTAAAACCGGAACATTGGTTTGGCAGAATTCATCGAGCCAGGCGGGCATCCATCTTCGTTCCGACGACACGCGCGCAACCGTTCGTCCAGACCAGGAACTGAGTTTCTCCCGGCACCCCGTCGAAATTGCTCCGGTCCTCGAGGAGCCACTTCCTGGGAACCGCACGCAAGCTGCGCGCGTGGTCGCCGAAGAGTATGGTGAACACAATCTCACCGTCACTATAGAGGGAATCGCCGGTTCTGAAGTTCAGCTACCGGTCATCCTCTCAAGCAGCGAAGTGAAACTCCACATCGCAGGCGGCGAACTTGCAGTTGCGCCAAATGATCCTGCAATCGTTGTCCACTTTCCCTCCGGTGCCGGCTTCCAAACCCTCACCGTCACCCTTACCTGGTAGTTCAGCACTCTCCACATGAGGCAGTCACGTTGAACGCGCTCTCTCATCGCATCGCCGCTCTTCTCGCAATCGTTGTCTTGGCTCTGCCGGCATCGCCTGCAGAAAAACGCTCCGATTTTCTGCGCCGCTACAAAGGCATCTCCTATCACGACACGCGCTACACCGGTGGCGCGCAGAAGATTCCCGGCAAAGTTTTTTGCGCCTACTACGACCTGGGCGGCGAAGGAGTTGCCTACCATGACAGCGACGCGAAGAACAACGGAAGCGGCGCCCTCAATCCCGCCGACGGAAGCTATCTCCACGAGTTCCGCAGCAATGAAGGCGTTGACACTTCGTTCACAAAATTCCATCTGGATCCGCAGATTGACGACAACCCCTACGACAAGGTTGTCCCGCCCGCCGACCTCCTTTACGTCGGCTGGACTGTGCCCGGCGAGTGGTTCAACATCACTGTCGACGTCGAAAGAGCCGGCAACTATACAGCCGACCTCCTCTACACCTCGAACCGCGGCGGTACCATTGCGCTCGATGTAAACGGCCTCAACGCCGCCGGCCCCCTGGTCATCGAGTCAACGTTCGACAGCAGCGATCCCATCGCCTGGCGTCAATGGCACCACTGGAACCTGGCCCACCACGTCGCTCAACTTCATCTCGCCGCCGGCACGAATGTCCTCACGGTTCACGTCCTTACTGAAGGACAGATGAACCTGGCATTCTTTGACTTCAGCCCATCCAGCTAGCCGCTTTCGCTCTGCTTACCCTCTTTTCATATCCGCGTGATAAAAAATCGGCATGATGTCTAGCACCCAACCCGCCACCAGCCGCCGACGTTTCCTCAAACAGACCTTCGCTTTCAGCGCTCTCGCTTCGCTGGGCCTCGACCTTCCCGCCTTCGCCGCGCCCGCGCACCCCGGCGTTGCCGACCTCCTCTTCATCGGCGACTGGGGCTACGACACTGACCACACCGGCCAGACGGCAGTCGCCACGGGCATGGCCGCCTACGCGCGCCAAAATGCACTCCGCCCTCAAGCCCTCCTGCTCCTCGGAGATAACTGGTACGGCGACCTCACCGGAGGCGTGCATTCGCCTCGGTGGAAATCTCAGTTCGAACAGATGTACCCCTCCGACCTCTTCAACTGCCCCGCATACGCCATCCTCGGCAATCACGACTATCAGAACTATCCCGAAAGCAAAGTCGAGGCCGAGCTCGAATACGCACGCCAACCCAACACCCGCTGGACTATGCCTGCGCGCTGGTATCGCTTCGACTTCCCCACGCACAAGCCCCTCATTACCTTCATCGCGCTCGATAGCAACATGCCCCACCCCAGCGGACCTCAAGCTGCCGGTCGCAACTTTACGCTCACTGAAGAACAGCGCACAGCGCAGCTCGCCTGGCTCGAGCACGAGTTGCAAAAGCCGCGTACCACGCCCTTCCTCGCCGTCCTCGGCCATCACCCTGTCTATTCAGACGGACCCCACGGCGATCATCCCGTGCTCACGCGCGATTGGGATCCGCTCTTCCGCAAATACAACGTTCAGCTTTACCTCGCCGGCCACGACCACGACCTGCAGCATCTCGAGTTTGAAGGCCACCCCACCACCTTCTTCCTCTCAGGCGGTGGCGGTGCCGATCTGTACGATCTCAAAGTCAATCCGTCGCAACGCGGCCCCTACGCGCAGAAAATCTACGGCTTCAGCCATCTCTCCGCCTCATCCGATGCCCTCACCCTTCGCCATCTCGACTCCCAGGGACGCGTCGTCCACGCCATCACCAAATCTGCGAAGGGCGCAGTCTCCGTTCTCCAGGTCTGATGCGCGGTTCCGCAGGGCCCGGCATCGACCGGGCCTCTGCTCTTCGCGCCACTTACCTTTCTTGCCTTCCCTCGTCTATCTCCCAGACTCCCCATCCGTTCCGCGGCGCACTTCAAGCCGCAAAGGGGCGCGCATGCTTCTATCTGTCTCTACCGCCGAACGCACCAATCCCTGGGCCTTCGGCACTGCCACGCTCATCAACGGCGCTCTTCTCGCTCTTGTGCTCTCCATGGGACTTCGCACCATGGTTCCCCGCACGCCGTTGCAGCTGCAGCATCACACCCCGATTGCGATTCAGGATCTGCCGCTCTTCGCAATTCCTTCCACCGGCGGCAGCGGCGGTGGCGCCAATGAAGCCACAGACCCAATCCAGGGTCATCTGCCCAAGATCGAACGAATCCCGCTCACGCCGCCCCAGGTCCCGGTACTCGAGAACCCCAAGCTCGCCATCGATCCAGCCATCGCCGCGCCGCAGGACATCAAACTCCCCGACAACCCCAACATGCCCACCATCGGCGTTTACCGCTCGCCGAATGTGACCATGCTCTCCAATGGTCCCGGCTCTCACGCGGGTATTGGCACCGGCGATCGAGACGGCCTTGGACCCGGCGGCGGACCTCGTGGCTACGGCCCCGGCGACAGCGACGGGGTTTACATCCCCGGCAACGGAGTCTCCGCGCCCATCCCCGTTTTCACTCCTGAAGCAGAATTCTCCGATGAAGCGCGGCGCGAAAAGTACCAGGGCGTTTGTATGATCTCCGTCATCATCGATGCCCACGGCAATCCCCAGAATCCTCGCGTGATTCGCTCCCTGGGTATGGGGCTCGATGAGAAGGCCCTCGAAGCCGTCAATCGCTATCGCTTCAAGCCGGCAATGAAACAAGGTCATCCCGTTGCGGCCAGAATCGTTGTGGCCGTCAACTTCCGGTTATTTTGACCCGGCTTCCGATCCCGTCGCGGCCCTTGCATCGCCCGCGCCTCAACCTCATCTAAATTGCATGAGCTTGCCTGTTTCTGTGCTCGACCTCGTCGGGATGCGCCCCGGCGAATCTCCTGCACCCGCGATCGCTCGCACGATTGACCTCGCGCAACACGTTGAGCAGTGGGGCTATCGCCGTTTCTGGCTCGCCGAGCACCACTCGATCGAAGGTCTCGCTTGTTCCGCCACATCCGTCCTTATCGGACACGTCGCTGCCGCAACCCACAGCCTTCGCGTCGGCAGCGGCGGCATTATGCTCCCCAATCACGCACCTCTCGTCGTAGCCGAGCAGTTCGGAACACTTGAGGCCTTGTATCCCGGCCGCATCGATCTTGGCCTCGGCCGCGCTCCCGGTGGCGATTTCCTGACCATGCGCGCCCTGCGTCGCAGTCTCAGCCAAACGGGCGATGACTTTCCCGAGCTCCTCCAGGAGCTCCGTTCCTATCTCGGACCCAGGCAAACGGGACAGGCAGTCCAGGCAATTCCCGGCCGCGATAGCAACGTCCCCATCACCCTTCTCGGTTCCAGCGATTTCAGCGCGCGTCTCGCCGCGTCGCTCGGCCTTCCGTTTGCCTTCGCTGCTCATTTCTCTCCAGAAATGCTCGAAGATGTGACGCACCTTTACCGTCGCAACTTCCAGCCTGGTCAGAACCTCAAGGAACCTTGGCTCATGGTCGCCGTGCCGATCATTGCCGCCGACTCCGACGTCGCCGCCAGGAAGCTCTTCACCACCGCGCAGCAACGATTCCTGCGACTCATTCGCAATCAACCGGTCGAGTTGCTCCCTCCCGTCGACTCCATGAGCAGTTTGTGGAGTGAGTGGGAGCGAACTGCCGTGGAAAACAAACTTCGCGCTGCCATCGTCGGTTCCGAGTCCACCGTGCAAACCGGCCTCGAGCGTCTCGTCGCTTCCACCGGCGCCGACGAAGTCATCGTCGTCACCGATACATGGGATCCTTCCGCCCGCCTCGCGTCTTACCAGCGGGTCGCAGGTATCGCGAAGAGCATTCAAACGGCCGCTGAGCCCGTTCAATGAGTCGCGCCCGCTCGCCCTTTTGAACCATTCTTGCTGGCTCAAACCTTTTATCTAGCCATCCTTCTGCGACCTAAGTTAGGATGAGAGCGCGAATTGCACAATCGATTGTGCAATGCCGATTTCGCTTTCCCCAGCGCACAGGAGAGTTCCTCTTGAGACACATGCTCGCCACAGCCTCCTTGTTTGCAGCCGTCTGTTTTGGACAACTCGCCGCCCAGAACCCTTCCAATTCCTGGCAGGGAACAATCCAGTCCGGCGCCGAACGTCAGCGCGTGGTTCTCCAAATGACGAAATCCGATCAGGGCGTCTGGCAGGCCAGGACTCTCTTCATCGAATTCGTGCCCGATCCGCTAACGGTGGACGCGTCGCAATTGCATGAGGGGCATCTGCACTTTTCGACCGCTGGCGGCAAGGGAGTTTTCGACGGCTCAATCTCGGCGGACGGGCAGGTGATCAAAGGATCGTGGCGCTACGACAAGATTGCAACACCACTCGAATTGAAAATCGCCGGCAACGCAACTGCTTGGAAGGTGCCATTCCTTTATCAGTACCACTACAGGGAGACGACCTATTACCGCCCCTTTGCCGACGAACCAAGAATTCCTTTCAACGCAAAGCTGGCGCTCACCTACCTTGAGCAGGGTGCGGTCGCCTGGACCGATCAATGGCATTGCGTGGCCTGCCATACCAATGGTTCCTATATGGTGGTGCGCCCCATGCTTTCTTCGCAATTCGGTGTGCCGCAGAAGGAACTCCGCGACTTCTTCATCACGGCATTGCGCGAGCAAATGACTCCCGACCCCGACGATCCGCGCTGGCACCCTGAGCCGACGCAAGTGGTCTACATCGCTGCGGGGCTCGCGATCTGGGATGCCAACGTCACGCACGCGCTGTCGCCCGAAACCGCGCAGGCGCTGGACCTGATGTTCAAGCTGCAACGTGAATCCGGTGACTGGTACATCGATGACGACAACAATCCCCCGCTCGAATCCAACACCTATCAGCTCGCAACTGTTGCCGCTCGCGCCGTAGCCAATGCCCCGGGTTGGCGCGCACGCCAGTCGGGGACGCCGAACGAAGCGCATATTCAACGACTCGAAGACCTGCTTCGGTCTGAGCGCAAGCCTCAGGGCGACTACGACCGCACGGACCTGCTTTGGACAGCGTCCGAGTATCCGGGACTTCTCGATGCGAACAGAATCCACGAACTGACTGAGATGGTTCTGAATCATCAGCAACCCGATGGTGGCTGGTCGATTCGCACCTTTGCGCATCCGGAGGAATGGGGCAAAGGCAACCGCGCACAAAAGCTGCGCGAAGAACCGGAATTCCTTCATCCGCCCAGCGATGGGCACATGACCGGCCTCGCGATCATCGCCTTGCGCAAGGCGGGAGTTCCGGCAAGCGATCCACGCATCCAGCGCGGTGTGGCATGGCTGCTAAACAATCAGCGCGCTTCCGGCCGCTGGTATACGCGCTCGCTCAATCGCGACGGCTGGCAGTTCATCACGTACAGCGGCACAGCGTATCCGTTGCTCGCGCTCTCCATGTGCAATTCACTGGGCGCGGAGCCGAGGAATGGCTTCTGAGAACCGGCCTTGCGCCACGGCCAGGACATTTCCAATCCGCATCCCCGTCGACGCGAAATTGACGCCGCCATACGATGCGCAAGTTTTCGCTGCGCCGACCCGGTGAATCTTTTCGATTGCCAAAACACTACGGCCCGACATCTCTGCCGGGCCGCTACGTTTTGCCTCCGTTGATTCTATTCAAACTCGCTTTGGACTTCGGTCCGTGCCGCTTCAGATCCGCATCGGCATGAGCACGTAGCGCGACTTGTACTCTGCATCTGGATCCTCTGGCCGCACCTGCCCTGCGCTTTGCGAATCCTTGAACTCCAGCCGCACTTCGCCTTCGTTGCCGAGCGACTTCAAAAAGTCGATGATGTACGACGAGTTGAAGCCCACCACAATCGGATCGCCTGAATACGGCGTATCGATCGTATCTTCTGACTCGCCACTCTCGGTCGATTGCGAACTGATCTTGAGCTCGTTCGATTCCAACCGCAACCGGACCGCTCCCGAACGCTCATCCGCAAATTGCGCCACGCGCTGAATCGCCGCAGAAAGCTCGCTCGAACGAACAACTGCAAACTTGGTGTTGTCCCGCGGCATCACCGCTTCGTAGTTGGGGAACTGCCCCGACAGCCGCCGCGTGCTCAGCGTCCGATGGCCCACCTTGAAAAAGAGCGTGTGCTCATCGTCGGCAAACTCCACCTTCTCCGCATCGCTGTTCGTCAGCAACTGCTGCAGCTCCTGCAGCGCCTTGCGGGGAATCAGCACGCGCTTCTCGCCGCTGATTCCTTCCAGCGTCTCGCCCGGCTTCTCCACAAACGAAAGCCTGTGTCCGTCCGTTGCCACCATCGCCAGCGACTCCGCCTTCAACACCAGCAATGCCCCGTTCAGCGTATAGCGCGACTCCTCATTCGAGATCGCAAAAATCGTCCGCGCGATCAGCGTCTTCAGCGCCGCCGCAGGAATGCTCGTCGACGTTACGGCAGGGAACTCGGGCACCTGGGGATAATTCGCACGCGCCATGCCCACCATCTTCGTATTCGAACGGCCGCTGCGAATCTGCACCCAGTGGTTCTCCAGCAACTTGATCGAAATATCGCCCTCGGGCAGAAGCTTGATGTAGTCGTACAGCTTGCGCGCAGGAATGGTGCACGAGCCCGGCTTCTTCACCTTCACCTCGGCGCTCGTCTTGATCGCCTGGTCCAGATCCGTCGCTGTAATGTTCAGCCGGTCGCCATCAGCCTCAATCAGAAAGTTCGACAGAATGGGAATCGTGGTCTTCCGCTCCACCACGCTTTGCGTCGCGGTCAGCTCTTTCACCAGTTCCTGGCGGCTTACGGTAATCTCCATCGCTGCCCCCTGCGCGGCCGGCTTTTCGATTTCAGTTTCCACCGTTGGCATTGTCCCCACCCTCGTCTGCCTCGGCCTTGGCCGCGGCACTTCACCTGGAAACCAAGCGCATCCGCATTCCGCTCTAGGCTAACGCACGCACCACACCGCGCAAAAACGGCGCTCGTTTCTTGCTCTTGATTGTAGTCATCTTCTTATTCTATTTGCCCGTGGAAAACAGGTCTTTATTCAGGATTCCAGCGCACTTTCGCCCCGCTGCTCACCGATCGCTACCCACGCGCCGTCCGCTCTGAATTCCGCCTCGTTCCATCACGATCGAGCCAGGGTCAGCACCGTAATGTCGTCTTCCTGACCGAACTGTTGCGCTGTATCCGCGATTTCTTCCGCGCTCTTTCCGCTGATCCCGCTCGTCCGCTCAAACCCGAACAGCTCTCCCGCTCCGTTGCGCGCTTCCACCACGCCGTCGGTCATAAACGTCAACACATCGCTCGACCCCAGCCGCAGTGTCGATTCCGTATACTCCACATCGACCGCAATTCCCAGCGGCAGCCCCGCTTCCACCACGATCTCCACGCCATTCTTGTAAGGCGCCAGGTGACCCGCGTTCGCAATCGTGACTTCTCCCATCTCCGTCACCCGCGCGCACACGCATGTCACGAATCCATCCTCTGCCGTCTGGGCAAGTTGCCGGTTCAGCCGCATCAGCACCTCCGCCGGACCCAGCCCTTGCGTTGCCAGCGCCCGCAGCGCGCCCAGGGCCAGCGTTCCCGTCATCGCGGCTTTTAATCCCTTGCCGCTCACATCGCCCACCACCAGCATTTGCGTGCCGAGCCCCTGGGCAAAAATCTGGTAGAAGTCACCGCCCACTTCCTGTGCCGGAAAATAGGCCGCCTCAATCGTGTATCCCGCAATCCGCGGCGGCTTTGCCGGTACCAGCCGCTGTTGGATCTCCCGCGCCGCGCCTAGTTCCGCCGCTGCCCGTGTCTGCTCCCGGCTCACCCGTGTAAACCGGAAAAACATCACGACCGCGATCGCCAGTACATACAGGAAATCCGCCAGGTCCGATAGCTGCAGAACCACCGGCCCAACCGGAATCGGATTCGCTAGAAAATCCAGCTTGCCCCATCCCGTAAAGAGCGATGCGTTTCCCACGTCGTACAAGGCGCTCATCGCCGCGGGAAAGAGACTCGGCACAATTAGCCAGCCCGCCTCGCGATTGCCTTTTCTGTACCAGATCAGCAACAACACCGGCAGCAGCAGCGCGGCAGGCAGAATCATTGCCGCCTGGAACGTCACATAGGCGCTCGTCGACACCCGGCCCAGGGCCACCAATGCATTCGCCGCCAGCGGCGCCAGAAGCGATACCTCGTAGGCCCGCCATATTTTGCTTACGCTTCTCCCTGCAAACCGGAATGTGAACTCGATCTGGACGACCGTGACCACGTAGACCATGGGATCGGCCAGCAAATTGTTGACCGCCAGCGCGAAAACCCCGGAACTCGAGCAATACAGCAACCCGTTCGAAATTCCCAGCAAAAGCAAATAGGCGCTCAGCCAGATGTATTCATCGTGTCCAAGCTGGCTGCGGAACAACGCAAACGCCCCGAGCCCAGCCAGCATCAACACCAGGTTGATCGCGATCGACGGAATCGCTGCATAGTATCGCTGGCTCTCAAACGAAACGCGCTCATTGTCCATCGCATCTGCCGAACCCACAGACACCGTAAGAAACAATGGCAAGTGCCATAGCGCATACATCTGCGCCGGATGCGTTCGCAGCGCAATTGTGAAATCATCCTCGTCATCTTCGAGCGGAATGATCTCCTCGACCGGACGCTTCTGCTCGTACCACGGCTGCAACCGTGCGTCCTCCACCGGTTGCCCATTGACATACGCGGCATACACACCCTCGCCGCCCACAATCAGCAGGTGCTCGTGCATGTGTCCGTGCGGCAGTTTCACATGCAGCCGATACCACCGGAACTTCGACTCGGATGCGCCCAGGCTGTCCAGCTCCACGGTCTGCCATTGGCTGTCGTCGAATGCTGGTTGCGCCCACCCCAGATCATCGCCATCATGCTCCCGCCAGCCATTCACCAGGTCCACACTACCCGACTGCCACTGCGACGCATCCACGACCTGTGCGTGCATCGCCCGGATCCCGAGACACAACTCGATCAGCAGCGCAAACGTGCACGCCGCCGCTCTCCAGCGTCGAATTCCCCTTGGGACCGAATGCCTATGCACCATGTATCTCGGAATTCTATAAGCACTTCGAATTCGCTTGCTCAGCGTGTCTCCCGACAAGCCTGAGAATCGTGCGACGGAAAGGCTGTTATGTGGAGGAAGAATTACATACTAAGACAGTAGTAACCGTAGTTCGCACTGGAAAAGTGGATTTCCAGTCAAACCCTTTACCACTCCACTGCTTGCGTGCCCACCTTGTTTTCCAAATCTAGCCGGTGCAGATCAGGACATTTGGAAAACAGGATCGCGATGCTGTTCACCCATCCCAGGTTTCCCACGGTTCCCACACATTTGCCTCGCCACCCTGTGCATCCCCCGCGCGTTCTGTGGAGAGCGCGTCCGCACCCGCGCCATTCCTGCGCTTCCTTGGCCAACCTTCTCCACAGCGGACTCTTCTTCCACACTCTCCACAGATGTTTCCCAAATCAGTGAATAACTCAACGCAAACTTCGTTCCTCTTCCGGTCATTCTGGCACTGCATTCCCGTTTTGACCTCACAACCTTTTTGCTGCTCACAATCCCCGCATGGCTTTGCCGCGATCATCCGAAGCTGATGAAAGGAGTCGGCTGCCGATGCCTGTCAAGGTTGCTCAACTCGAAGCGCAGTTGCTGCGCCTCGCAGCTGCCGATGCCCCCGGACGCGAATTTTGCGAAGCCATTGCCGAGCTTGCCCGCAACGGCCGCTTTGCCGAACTCGGCTGCGTGCTCCCCCCTGTCGTCTTCGCAGAGCTCTCATCCAGATATAGCCACGACCCTGCCGCATTCATTGCCGACTGGCGGAATCTCGCCCAACAAATGCAGCGCGGTTTTCTCGAGCATGCCCGGCATCGCCTCACTTCGCTCACGCGCCTTCAGCCTCCCCGGCAACAACACCCCACCCCCGCCTGGCAGGCGATCCAGCGCGCTCTGGACGCCCAGCAAAATGACTTGCTGCGCACTGCCTTCGCTTTTGAGTTGCTCCAACTCGTCGAGCCCGCCGTGGCTCGCGCCACACACCTGCGCGAGTGCGTTGTGGCTGCCTCCAGCAGCATGGAGGCCGACCGCTATCTCGATGAAGCCACGCGCTGCTATTTCTACGGCCTCTTCACCGCGTGCGCAGGCCTCTGCCGTTCCGTGCTGGAAGAGGCCATCAAACAAAAGCTTCCAGCACACTTTGCACGACAACTACGCACCCGTTATCGCAACGCCGCCACCCTCGGCAATCTGCTCCACGAGATCAATAACAATCTCCAGCTCACCGGAATAGATCCCGACTTTCCCCGCGTGGCCAATCAGGTCAACGACACCGGCAAGCGCGCCGTCCACCAGGAGCCAGTCTCTGAAGACGAAGCACGCCGTTGCCTTCAATCCGCGCGCCAATCGCTGCAACTTCTCCTTTAATGCTTGAGCGCCCGTTCCTCCTGCGCACACCGCCGCTACCACTCGAAACAAACAACTTCCAACAGGCCCTATTACCGGTAGCGACCTATGGAGTGATGCTGAGTATTACCTGTGTTTCGAACTGCATTACTCTTGCAAATCAAGAACATCCATCCGCCCCAAATGCAGGCAACCTGCCGCGTCGGTCGCGCGTCTCAGGGGGCATCAGCAGTATTCTGCCGCCTTTTCTGGATCGGCGCTTTCCCCCGGCGCTCGGCCCAGTTGTCTCTCCGAATGCCTTGTCCATCGTGAGCGTTCCAGTACGCCGGGAACTGTTCTTGCTTCCGCCGAACTCTTCACCGCTCGATCTACGCACAAACGCGAGGGCACGATGCAAACCAGGGAATTCTGCGTATACAACGAGACACAGGAAAACTTCCTCAGCACCCGGGTCACCGTGATTGACTCGCGATCCGACCCTCTCAAGGTCCTCAAAGTGCTGGTCGAGGGTCTCGCAGTAGGAGAAGACACGGCTCTCTGGCTCAATCCCATCAAGACCCTTCCTGCCGTACCGCGGCTTTCGCCCTACGACCTTGTTTTGCTCGACCGCGACGGCAAAGTCGTGCATGGAATGGAACTCGTCCCTTCAGCTCAGATTCCCAACTTCAACGGGAAGGCCGTCAGTGCCCTGATCCTGCCGATCCATACCTTCTCTGCTTCGCAAACGCACACCGGCGACCACGTCGTCATCTGTCCCGCCGAAGAGCTGCAGGCACGCCCGGCGCGCTTTCCCGATCCTCCCCCTGCTTCCTTCGCCCGCCCGGTCGTTCCAGCGGCTCAGCTTCCCGCCCAAGCGACTCCGGTTCCTCTTCCGCTCACACCGGTTCCCAACTCGTTCGTCCAGGTGCGAGCCGCTGAGCTTCCCAAGACAGCCTCCGCGCCTCTGGTCCTGGAACAGCCGTTGGCCCAACAGCTGCCACGCGAATTGCTTCCAGACGCCATTCTGCCCGACGCCGTCGATATCGACGCGCCCGTCGCCATTGCCGATCTCAGCCCGCAGTACCCCACCCTGCAAACGCGGCAAGAACGCGCCTCGCTGCAATCAGCCCTCCCCAAAGCCGCGCGGTTCACCACGCCGCGCGCGAAGTCTTCGATCCTTCGTTTCCTCCTCGGCCTCCCCCGCTTACGCATTCGCTTGTCTGTCTCCATGCGCGCAACACCAGCTCCCGGCCGTAACCGCGTGCGCTCAATGGAAGGCGGTTCGACCTCGACACCTCAATCCGGCCGCTTGCCCTACTTGGGAAAACAGGCGCAAGGCCGTTCCTGATTAGCTTCAGCGCTCTACACCGGTTGAATCAGACTAAGTCCTTGCGTCTCATGCGTTGAGCGTATGCGCAAGCGCCTGCCCCGGTCCCCGGCTCTTATACTGAATCTTCCATGTCTTACGCCGCGGCCATCGATCAACTCAGCACCATGGCTCCCGAGCTCTTCACCCAGCCGGGCCATGCGCGCCGCAAGTTCTCGCTCGACGAGATCGGCACTCTTCTCACCGCGCTCGAGAATCCCCACCGCCGCTATCCTTCCGTGCTCATCGCCGGCACCAACGGCAAAGGCTCCACGGCTTCCACGCTCGCTTCTATCCTCGCCGCCTCCGGCCTGCGCACCGGTCTCTATACCTCGCCCCACCTCACGCGCCCTAACGAACGCATCCGCATCAATGGCGCTGAAATTTCTGACGGCGACTTTGCCGCCCTCTACTTCCGAATTCACGATAAAGCCGAGCAGCTTGTTGGCTCGGGCCATCTCGCCCAGCATCCCAGCTTCTTCGAGACCCTCACCGCCATGGCACTCCTGCACTTCGCCGACGTGGCCGTGGACATCGCCGTTCTCGAAGTGGGCATGGGTGGGCGCCTCGACGCAACCAACATCGTTGAGCCTGCCATCTCCATCGTCACCGACATCTCGCTCGACCACACCGAGTGGCTCGGCTCTACCATCTCCGCCATCGCACGTGAAAAAGCGGGCATCCTCCATGCCAACGGCACTCTGGTGACCCTGCCGCAGCATCCCGCGGCCAATCAGGTCCTCGGGGAAGTCGCCAACGAGCGCAATGTTCGCGGCGTGAGCGCTGTGCCCTACATGCCCCCCCTCGCTTCGGAAGGTGATCGCTACTCCGTCGATGTTCTCGGCGCAACCATCGAGATCGCATCCCCGTTACACGGCGCGCATCAGCACCGCAACATCGCGCTCGCCATCGCTGCCGCCGTCGAACTCGCAGAGCAACTCGAGCTCCCCATTACGCCTTCTTCCATCGCAAAGGGAGTCCGCACGACGGAGTGGCCAGGCCGTCTCGAACCGGTGACGACCATCGATCGAACAACGAATGCTTCGACACAATGGGTTCTCGATGTAGCCCACAACCCAGGCGGCGCATGGGCGCTGCGCGCCGGATTACGCGCTTTCCTGGCCTCGGATGCCTCTGTCCCAAAACAGGCTGTGCTTGTCTTCAGTTGTCTGCGCGACAAACCCATCGACGAAATGGCGCAGATCCTCTTCCCGCTGTTTGACCAGGTAATCTTCGCGCCCATTCACTCTGCCCGCGCGACTCCCATGGCCGACATGCTCGCCGCCGCCAAAGCCACCGGTACACCTGCCACCGCTGCAGCCTCGGTCGCAGAAGCACTCGAACTGGCCAGCTCCCCATCGCTTTCGCGCGAAGCGCAACCCGTCGCACGCGTAGTGATTGTTGCGGGATCCGTTTATCTTGTGGGCGAAGCGCGTGCACTCCTCCTTGCGCGATTGCCGCATCCTGCCGAGGCGCTGCGATGAACCGTCCTCCGGCTCCGCTCCCGCGTCTCTATCGCTGGCGCACCAACATTTTTCAAATTCCGATCTTCTTCTTCTGGACCGTCGGCTGTGGAAGCCTCTCGCTTTTCGTCTCGCTGTTTGAAAAAAGCGGTCGGCGTCAGCATGGCATCGCCCGCGTCTGGGCACGCGGCTGTATCACCATCTCCGGCTCGCGGCTCACCGTCCGCGGTGCAGAGAACCTGCACAAGCATCCCGTCGCCGTCTACGCCGCCAACCACACCTCCTATATGGATACGCCGGTGGTCTTCGCCACCCTTCCATTCCAATTCCGCATCCTTGCGAAAAAAGAGTTGTGGCCCATTCCCTTCATCGGCTGGCATCTCAATCGCAGCGGCCAGATTCCCATCGACACCGTCAATACCCACGCCACGCTCTCCAGCCTCGGCGCCGGCGTCCGTGCCCTGCGTGCCGGTATGCCGCTCTTCGTGTTTCCCGAGGGCGGCCGCACTCTCACCGGCGACTTGCAGGAATTTCTTTCAGGCGCCGCGTTTCTCTCCATCCGCGCACAGGTGCCGCTTGTGCCCATCGCACTCAGTGGCGTCTACGATCTGCTTCCCATCCACACGCGCCATTTTTATCCTTGCCGGCTCACGCTCACTGTCGGCGAGCCCATCTCCACCAAGGGCATGCACATCCGCCAGGCTGGCGAACTCACCGCCCGCCTGCGCGATGCCATTGCGGCCCTTCGTGAACAGCCCTCCACCAGCGCAGAGCCCGCGCCAACCAAAGTCCTGGCCTGAAATCGCCCTTACTCTCCGCTAGCTCTTCAGCCCGTCACCTTCGCACTTCTACGGCGCGACGCACGCAAAATTCGCCGCGTCATTCGTGTCGCCCGTGCCGCCATACTTCGCCACTTTGGGATACGCGCAGAGCGGCCGCGTGAACTGTGGCTTCATCGCCGCGTCAAACTTCGTGGCCACGATGTTCTCGTCCGGCGCGCCCTTCTCTACCCAGTCCACCAGCGCGTCAAACACGCCAAACTGCGGCGCCTTGCTCGTCGGAATGCCGAGCTGTCCGAATGCGCTCGCGCCCGGACCGCTATAGCAGTGCTCCATTCCCGGCACCATGTAGAGCTCCACAAACGACGCAGCCTTGTCCGCTCCCATTGTTTGCTGGACGCTCTTGTAATAGGCAAGCGTGTTCCACGGCGAGATCGCCTGGTCGTTCCATCCGTGATAGAGAATCAGCTTCCCGCCTCGCGCCGCAAATTTGCTCAGGTCGGGATTCGCCGAATCCAAATCCTCCGCGGTCTTTGCGCGCGACTCCTTCAGCGCCGCGTCCACATCCGCCGTCAGTGCATTCCACTTCGGATCGTTCATCACCAGGTAGCGGAAGTCGTTCTGTACATACTGCGCAGATTCCGATGCACCCGGCGCATTGCCCACCACCCACGACTTCCAACTCGTCTCATCGCCCATCGTGAATCCCGGAAAGATCATCTTCCCTTCGTGATCCTTTGCTCCCGCATACAGCGTCTTCAACGTTTCGATCTGCGGATGCGTCAGGCACTCCCGCGTCTCCTCGCCTTTGCACAACAGCGTCTCTGGATCAAACTTGCACTGCGCCGGATCGCCGATGACTCCGTCTTTCACGCCGTCCTGCACATCACACGCATCCAGCGCCGCCTTCTCAATCGTCGCCAATTTTCTCGGTGGAAGAAACGCGCGCGGATCGTTCATCAGGCTCTGCAGTCCTTCCAGCCCCGCCGCAATCATGGTCGACCACTGGTTCGCTGGCGCGCCTGCCAAAATTCCGTCGTAGTCCCCGGGAAACCGCTGCGCCTCCATCAGCGCTTCCCGCCCCCCGTCCGAACACGAATCGAAATAAGCTTTCGTTTCCGTCTTTCCGTAGTAGGCCGCGACAATCTGCTTCCCCCGCTCTCGCTTTCTATGCCTCGCGCGCGA
>Ga0210385_10000238_pt1 | contig 48677 bp, 47 predicted proteins | sample IncBWH26OmetaG_FD_160107 | JGI IMG/M metagenome (GOLD analysis project Ga0210385, IMG submission 160107) | Forest soil microbial communities from Barre Woods Harvard Forest LTER site, Petersham, Massachusetts, United States - Inc-BW-H-26-O ... | reverse complement strand
GTAGACAGCGAACCGATTGTCAGCACGGTCCTCGCCGAGTCCCTGACCCGCGCCGGATTTCCGGTGAACGCAGAGACCGTGGCGCGCCGCTATCACGGCCGCCGCGCGGCCGATGTGTTTGCGTCGATCGAAACGGCCACAGGCAAGAAGCTGCCGCCGAACTTCGCGTCCGCAATTTCGGTCGAGACTTTGCGCCGCTTCCGCACCGAACTCCGGGCGCTGCCCCATGTCGCCCATGCCCTGACCTGGGTGCGCGGCCCGAAAGCCGTCGCGTCGTCGTCGCCCCATGACCGGTTGCGCGCCGGTCTCGAGGCCGCGGGGCTACTGCGCTTCTTCGAACCGCGCTTGTTCTCGTCCAGCGACGTTCCCAACGGCAAGCCGGCGCCCGATCTGTTCCGCCTCGCCGCGGCACGGATGCGGGTCGATCCGGCGTCCTGCATCGTGATCGAGGATTCGGTGCCCGGTGTCGCCGCCGCGGTCGCGGCCGGGATGACGGCGGTCGGCTTCGTCGGCGGCAATCACATGCCGGGCCGGCTCGCCCATGACCTCGTCAATGCCGGCGCCCGCACCGTGATCGCCGACATGCGGGTGCTCAAAAGCACCATCACCGACATTCGCGGCTGGTGAACAAATCCATCACCCCGTCTTGGCGGTCGGCTTGGCCTTCGGCTTAGGCTTAGGTGCCGGCTTCGGCTTGTCCTGCGCCTGGGCGGCGAGCGGATCGAAACCGATATAGACGACGTAATTGTCAAGATTGCTCGGCATCGGGAAAGTGACGTCGTCGTCGATGTGGGTGAAGGTCGGGTTGTCGGTCGAGGACGCGACCGTCACCGGGATGCGGGCGAACTTGGTGACGATCGGCTTGGTGTGAGCGGTTGTTTCCTCGACCACCGCGATCCGCAGCGGTACGTCGACCTGCCCGGGCCCGCCGGCGGGCCCGACGATGATGCGTCCCTCGACGCCGACCTTCATCACGACGTTGCCGCCGACGAGTGCGCATTCGCGCGCGGCGCGCACGAAGGTGCCCTGATATCTCACTGCCATGGCGCCGTTGTTGTCAGTGTCGCCCTTGGTGCCGGTGGGACCGATGGTCAAGGTCGAAGCGCCCTGCCGGATATTGATCAGCGGGCAATCGATGTCCTGGGTTGTTCCGGTGACCGACTGCTGGGACGTTGCCGTCGAGCGCGAGAAGAAGCCCGAGATCTTGTCCGTAAAGGAAGGCGAACTCGACGCCGGCGGCGCTGCCGTGGAAGTGCCGGTCGCGGTGGCGGACGGCGTGCCGAGGAGACTAGTCCCCGAGCAACCCGACGCCAGCAGTGCCAGCAACAGCAAGGTCGCGCTGGACGCGCAATGGCTCCGCCGCATCACGCCCGGCAGCATAAAATGGGTGTTCCGCCGCATTCCCCCAACTCATCGCCTCGATCGCGATACCCCAAACCTTATAGCAAAAGAACCGTGGCCATCCCAAGGCGCCCTCCTTGCCTCCGGGGAAGGCCAGGAGGCTTGGTTAAGACCAAGGAGCTTTGGTTAAGACACTTGGCCGTCCTTGAGCCGCGCATAGAGCAAATGATCCTGCCAGATGCCGTTGATGCACAAATATTCGCGCGCGTAGCCCTCGCGCACGAATCCGGTGTTTTCCAAAAGCCGCGTGGAGCCGACATTGGTCGGGATGCAGGCGGCTTCGATGCGGTGCAGCCGCAAGGTGCCGAAGGCGAACGGAATGACGGCGCGCACCGCCGCCGTCATGTAGCCGTGGCGCGCATAGGGCAGGCCCATCCAATAGCCGAGGCTGCCGGCCTGGGCGACGCCGCGCCGGATATTGGCCAGCGTCAAGCCGCCGACCAGCGCGTCGTCCGACCGGCGCATAATGAGTAAGGCGTAGCCCTGGTCGGTACGCAGGTCCTCGGTATAGCGCCGGATGCGGCGCCTGAACGCGCTGCGGGTGAGATCGTCGGCCGGCCAGGTCGGCTCCCACGGCGTGAGGAAATCGCGGCTCGCCTCACGCAGCGCCGCCCATTCGCCGAAGTCGGTCATTTGCGGCGTGCGCAGCATGACGCCGTCGCCGGCAATCGACGGCAGCGGTTCACTGAAATTGATGGTGCGGAAGAAAGCCATTGCGGCTGAAGCGAATAGGCGTCGTCACGCGGCCCGGCGCGTCAGACTCTCCGCGATTGCGGCGGCGCTTTCAAGTCCGGAGCCAAGTCCGAGCACGGCGGTCGCCATTTTGCCGCGGGCGATCAGCGCCCGTCCGGCGGCGCGTGCCGTCTCGACCGTGACCGCCTCGACCTTTTCAACCAGCTCGTCGAGCGGCATTGGCCGGCCGCGCGCGATCATCTGGCGCGCCAGCTGCTCGATGCGAGCGCCGGAGCTTTCCAGGGCCATCAAAAGGCCGGCCTTCATCTGCGCCTTGGAGCGCGCGATTTCCGGCTCGGAGAGGGTGTCGGCCGTGCCCGCGATTTCGCCGACGATGACGCGCATCAGCTCAGACGTGTCGGCGGCATCGGTGCCGGCATAGAGGCCGAACATGCCGGTGTCGGAATACGGCATGTGGAAGGAATAGATCGAATAGCACAGGCCGCGACGCTCGCGCGCCTCCTGGAACAGCCGCGACGACATTCCGCCGCCCAGGATATTGGTGAACGCCTGGAGGCTGTACAGCGTCGGATCGGTCACAGCCACGCCGGGCAGCGCCATGGCGATGTGCACCTGTTCGAGCTCACGCTTCTCGACATGGCTGCCGCCGCCGAATTTGGCCGGCTCCGCTATCGGGCTGGCGGGGCCGGTGAAGCTCGCAAAGCGCTGCTCGACGTCGGCGACCACCGCGGCGTGATCGACCGCCCCGGCGGCGGCCACCACGATGTCGGGCGCGCGATAGTGCCGCCCGAGATAGTCGCGCAGCGTGCCGTCGTGGAACGACCGCACCGTCTTGGCGGTGCCGAGGATGGAGCGGCCGAGCGGCTGGTCCGGGAAGGCGATGGCGTTCAAATGCTCGAAAATCAGGTCGTCCGGCGTGTCGGCGACGGCGCCGATCTCCTGGACGATGACGCTCTGCTCGCGGACGAGCTCCTCGCGGTCGAAGGTGGGGTCGGACAGGATGTCGGCGAGCACGTCCAGCGCCAGCGGCACGTCGGCCCTGAGCACGCGCGCGTAATAGGCCGTGGTCTCGGCGCTGGTTGCCGCATTGAGATCGCCGCCCACGGCCTCGATCTCTTCGGCGATCTGGCGCGCGCTGCGCCGCCGCGTGCCCTTGAACGCCATGTGTTCGAGCAAATGCGAAATGCCGTGCTCGTTAACGCGCTCGTCGCGGCTGCCGGAGGCGACCCAGACGCCGAGCGAGGCTGTCTCGAGATGCGGCATCGTATCGGTCACCACGTTGATGCCGGACTTCAAGGTCGTTACCTCGACACTCATGCTGCCGCTCCTTCCTGCGCGGCCCGGCTCGTCTTGAGGACGAAACGCTCGACCGCGGACTGGTCCACCGGCAGCGCCGTGACGCGCTCCGGCCGTTTATCGAGATCGCAAAGCCATTCCGGCAGCTGCGGCCGCACCCCGCAGGCCGCCTCGACCGCATCGGGGAATTTCGCCGCATGCGCGGTCGACAGCACCACCATCGGCACCGCCGGATCGCGCGGCTCTTTCTCGGCCACAGCAATGCCAACCGCGGTATGCGGATCGATGAAATTTCCGGTCTCGCGCTTGACCGTCCGGATGGTGGCGGCGACTTCGTCCTCGTCGGCGCGGCCGGCGGCGAAGTGCGCGCGGATTTGCGTCAGCGCATGCGCCGACAGCGCAAAGCGCCGCGATTGCGCCAGCGAAGCCATCAGCGCCCGAATCGCCGAGCCGTCGCGGTCATAGGCGTCGAACAACAGCCGCTCGAAATTGGACGAGACCTGGATGTCCATGGACGGCGACGTCGTCGCCACCACGTCGCGCAGCTCGTAGGTTCCGGTCGAAAGCGTCCGCGCCAAAATGTCGTTGACGTTGGTGGCGATCACCAGCCGGTCGATCGGCAGGCCCATGCGAAGCGCCACATAGCCGGCATAGATGTCGCCGAAATTGCCGGTCGGCACGGTGAACGCCACTTTGCGATACGGCGCGCCGAGCGCCACGGCGGCGGTGAAGTAATAGACCGTCTGCGCCACGATGCGCGCCCAGTTGATGGAATTGACGCCGGAGAGCCGCACCCGGTCGGCAAAGGCGTGATGGTTGAACAGGCCTTTCACGATCGCCTGGCAGTCGTCGAAGGTGCCGTCGATGGCGATGGCGTTGATGTTGTCGGCGTCCGCCGTCGTCATCATGCGCCGCTGCACGTCGGAAATGCGGCCTCGCGGAAACAACACGACGAGGTCGACTTGGCTGCGGCCGCGGAACGCCTCGACGGCGGCGCCCCCGGTATCGCCCGAGGTCGCCACCACGATGGTGCGGCGCTCGCCGCGCGCGGCCAGCACGCGGTCCATCAGCCGCGCCAATAGCTGCATGGCCAGGTCCTTGAACGCCAAGGTCGGGCCATGGAACAACTCGAGCGCGAATGTATTCACGCCGAGTTGCGTCAGCGGCGCCACGGCGGGATGGCGGAACGTGCCGTAAGCCTCGCGCACCATGCGGGCAAGGTCGGCCTCGGCGATGGCATCGCCGACAAAGCGCGCGATGACGTCGACCGCGACCTCCGCATAGGGGCGGCCGGCGAAAGCGGCGATCTCCGCCGTCTCGAGCCGCGGCCAGGATTGCGGCACATAAAGGCCGCCGTCGCGGGCCAGACCCGCGAGCATGGCCTCGGCAAAGCCGAGCGGCGGGGCCTCGCCCCTGGTCGAGACGTGTTGCATTAACCTATTGATTCTGCGCGCTGTTTTGGCCGAGAGGCGCCATGCCCCGGGCCGAATACAGGGCACAGTAATAGAAAAGCCGCTCCCTTCACAAGGAACGCGGAGGGGTGCCTTTTTCGCCAATTCCGCGGCGGCGCGAGCCGAAGGCGAAGACCACGAACACCCCAACCAGCGCGGCCGCGAGCCCATACCAGGTGACGGCGTATTGCAGGTGGTTGTCCGGCAGGTTGACCACGATCTTGCCAGGGCTCGGCAGGCCGCCCGGCGGCACCGGCGCCTCCATTTCGACGAAGAATGGCGCCACGGCGCCGAGCCCCTTGGCGGCGGCGATCGCTCCCGGGTCGCGGCTAAACCAGAGATTATGCGCGGCGTCGTCGTTCGGCGTGAACCAGTGCCGCGTGTCGGGCCAACGCAGCGCGCCGACGATCTCGACTGGTCCCGTAACCTGACCCGCAGCGCGCGATTTCGCATCTTTGCGGTCTTCCGGCACAAAACCGCGATTGACTATGACAAGGCTGCCGTCCGTAAGCCGCGCCGGCGTGAACACCCAATAGCCCGGACCGGACACGTCGGGGCGGAAGGCGGATGCCGCGCCATAGACCAAAGCTTCCGCGGCGTGGTCGAATTGGGCGGTGAATTTGACGCGGCGGTATTCGGCGCTTGCCGGATCGAGGTTTTGCCACGTCGCCCGAGCCGGGAGCGCTTCCGGCGGCGCGGCGAGCCGCTCGGTCAGCGCAGCGATCAGCGCTTCCTTCCAGGCCTTGCGCTCGACCTGCCAGGTGCCCAGCCCGATCAGGACCATGAACGCAAGCAGGGCAGGGAGCAGCAATCCGAGCCACGAGCGCCGCGACGCCTGCGGCGTACTCAAGGCGCACCGCCGTTGCCGAAGCGGCCCTCTTCGGCTTTGTGATGATACTGCAACGCGATCATCAGTCCCTTCATCGGCCGCAACGGGCCGAGCGTGACGATGATAATCAAAGGCACCCACAGCACGGCGTGGACCCAATACGGCGGATGATAGAGCGCCTCGACGATCAACGCGGCGCCGACCACGATGAAGCCGGCGAGAAACATGATGAACACCGCCGGTCCGTCACCGGCATCGGCGAAGCCGTAGTCCAGCCCGCATACCTCACAGCACGGACGCGGCGTCAAAAATCCCTGAAACAATTTGCTCCGGCCGCAGCGCGGACAAACGCAGGCCAGGCCGGCGCGGATCGATCCGGACAGTGTTTCGATCGGTTTTTGACTCATAACAGCGACTCAACTTCTTCCGCTCGTCCCCGCAGAAGCTGGGACCCAGCAACTGGATTCCCGCTTGCGCGGGAATGAGCGGAGATCAGTCGCTCGCGTTATCCAGCCGCGGCGCCGCCGCCCCAGACGTAGATGCAGGCGAACAGGAACAGCCAGACCACGTCGACGAAGTGCCAGTACCAGGCGCAGAACTCGAAGCCGAGATGCTGCGTCGGGGTGAACTGGCCGGCCATGGCGCGGAATAGGCAGACGATCAGGAAGGTCGAGCCGATGATGACATGGGCGCCGTGGAAGCCGGTCGCCATGAAGAATGCGGCACCGTACATGTTGCCGGAAAAGTGGAACGCGGCGTGGGCATATTCCCAGCCCTGCACGCAGGTGAAGGTCAGCCCGAGCGCGATGGTGAGCACCAGACCCCAGATCAAGCCTTTGCGATTGTTCTCCAAGAGCGCGTGATGCGCCCAGGTCACCGTGGTGCCCGACGTCAGCAGGATCAGCGTGTTGAGCAGCGGGAAGTGCCAGGGATCGAAGGTCTCGATGCCCTTGGGCGGCCACACCCCGCCGGTAAACGCGATGCGGCCGACGTCCTGCAATTGGTCCGGAAACAGCGCGGTGTTGAAATAGGCCCAGAACCAGGCGACGAAGAACATCACCTCCGACGCGATGAACAGGATCATGCCGTAGCGGTGCGAGATCTGCACCACGGGAGTGTGATCGTGCTCGACCTCGGCTTCATAGATCACGGCGCGCCACCAGCCGATCATGGTGTAGGCGATGCCGATGACACCGACGCCGAAGATGAGCGGCGCGTAGGGCACCGTATGGTGCATCCACAGAATGGCGCCGACAGCGCTGAACAGAGCCGAAGTGGCGCCGACCGCCGGCCACGGACTGGGATTGACCAGGTGGTAGTCGTGGTGCGGTTTGGCGTGGGCAGCATCAGCCATCGTCTTCATCTCCACTTTGGCGCGACCGTAGTGGCTGGGCGCGCCGCTGTCATTGCCTTCGTCGGGTGCGGCCGAGCTGGCCGCACCTATCCGCCGCCGCTTGCGGCGGAGGGTTGCGGGGCGCTCACCGCGACCGGCTGTTCCGGCTCCTTCGCCGGATAGAAGGTATAGGAGAGCGTGATCATTTTGGTGCCGTCCTGCTCGGAATCCTTGGCGAGCTTGGGATCGACGTAGAAGACCACCGCCATGTCGCGCTTCTCGCCGGGTTTCAGCGTCTGTTCGGTGAAGCAGAAGCAGTTGATCTTCTCGAAGTAGATGCCGGTCGTCGGCGGATTGACGTTGTAGGCCGCCTGGCCGGTGGTCACGCGCGCGGCTTCATTGGTGACCTTGTAGTAGACGGTCACCACCTCGCCGAGCTTGACGTCGATGGTGCGGCGCTCCGGCTCGAACGACCACGGCAGCCCGGCCGCGACGTTGGAGTCGAAGTACACCGTCATCGTGCGTTCATTGGTGTGCGCCGGCGCGGCTTGCGCACGCTGGGTGGTGCCGGCGTAACCGGTGGTGCGGCAGAACCAGTTGTAGAACGGCACCGCGGCGAACGACGCGCCGACCATCAACGCCACCACACTGCCGCAGGTGAAGGCGACCAGGAGGTCGCGGCGGCTGGCGGGTCTTGGGCGTCGTTGGTCGGTCGGTTGCTGCATGGGTATCTACATCGGCCGCGTCAGGACATTCGAGCCGAGCTTCACCAGGGTCACCACAAAGATCACCACGACGAAAGCGCCGAGCGCGAGTGCGATGGCGATCGAGCGCGACCGGCGTGCGCGGAGCTGTTGCTCGGTCAATCTGACGCCGCCTTCCGGTTTTTGAACCTCGTTCATGGCGTCACTCACTATCGTCATGCCGCGAAGTGGCTGACCGCTTGCGCGGCGAGCCCTCCCCACAGCCGATCGGCCAGCAGCACGGCAAACAGCAGGAACAGATAGAGGATCGAGAAGCCGAACATTTGCTTGCTGGCGGCGTGGCCTTGCCGTTCGGCGCGCACGCGGAGCGCCAGCGCGATCATGGCTGCGCCGGCCGCCACCGCGACGATGCCATAGAGCGGTCCGGCATAGCCGAGAAACCACGGCGCGACGCCGAGCGGCGCCAAGATCAGCGTATAGATCACGATCTGGCGCCGGGTTTCCGCTTCGCCGGCGACCACCGGCAGCATAGGAATGCCGGCGCGCGCATAGTCCTCGGCGCGGTAGAGCGACAGCGCCCAGAAATGCGGCGGCGTCCAGAAGAAGATGATGAGGAACAGCACGATTGGCTCGACGGCGACGCCGCCGGTCACGGCCGCCCAGCCGATGATCGGCGGCAACGCGCCCGCGGCACCGCCGATGACGATGTTCTGCGGCGTCGAGCGCTTGAGCCACATCGTATAGATCACGACATAGAACGCGATGGTGAAGGCGAGCAGCGAAGCTGAGACCCAGCTCACCAGCAGCCCGAGTGTCACCACCGAGAATATCGCCAATGTCAGCCCAAAGCCCGCCGCTTCGCCGGGCGTGACCCTGCCTTGCGGGATCGGTCGGCCCGCGGTGCGCAGCATGCGCGCGTCAATGTCGGCGTCGTACCACATATTGAGCGCGCCGGCGGCGCCGGCGCCGACCGCGATGCAAAGCAGTGCGGTCAGCGCGATCACCGGATGCACATGGCCGGGCGCGATCAACAACCCGACCAGCGCCGTGAACACCACGAGCGACATCACCCGCGGCTTGAGCAGCGCCAGGTAATCGCCGACGCCGGCGATCGAGGGTTCTATGCGTGCAAGCGTGACGCTCATTTGATCAGCGGCAGCGTCTCGAATTGATGGAACGGCGGCGGCGACGGCAATGTCCATTCCAGCGTGGTGGCGCCCGGTCCCCACGGATTGGCCGCCGCTCGCTCCTTGCGGACGAAGGCCTGCACGATGCCGAAGAAGAACACCAGCGTGCCGAAGCCGGAAATGAACGAACCGATCGAGGAGATGAAATTCCAATCGGAGAAAGCATCGGGATAATCGGCGACGCGGCGCGGCATTCCGGCGAGCCCGAGGAAATGCTGCGGGAAGAACACGATATTGACGCCGATGAAGGTCAGCCAGAAGTGCAGCTTGCCGACGAACTCGGAGTACATGTAGCCGGTCATCTTCGGGAACCAGTAGTACCAGCCGCCGAAGATCGCGAACACGGCGCCGAGCGACAGCACGTAGTGGAAGTGCGCAACCACGTAATAGGTGTCCTGCAACACGCGGTCGACGCCGGCATTGGCCAGCACGACGCCGGTGACGCCGCCCAAGGTGAACAGGAAGATGAAGCCCACCGCCCACAGCATCGGTGTCTTGAACTCGATCGAGCCACCCCACATGGTGGCGATCCAGGAGAAGATCTTCACGCCGGTCGGCACCGCGATCACCATGGTGGCGGCGATGAAATAGGCCTGCACGGTCGACGACATGCCGACCGTGTACATGTGGTGCGCCCACACCACGAAGCCGATGCCGCCGATCGCCACCATGGCATAGGCCATGCCGAGATAGCCGAACACCGGTTTGCGCGAGAACGTCGCCACGATCTGGCTGACCATGCCGAAGCCGGGCAGGATCAGGATGTAGACTTCCGGATGGCCGAAGAACCAGAACAGATGCTGGAACAGCAGCGGATCGCCGCCGCCCTGCGGATCGAAAAACGTGGTGCCGAAGTTGCGGTCGGTGAGCAGCATGGTGATGGCGCCGGCCAGCACCGGCAGCGCCAACAGCAACAGGAACACCGTCACCAGCTGCGACCACACGAATAGCGGCATCTTGTGCATGGTCATGCCGGGCGCGCGCATGTTGAAGATCGTGGTGATGAAGTTGATGGCGCCGAGGATCGACGACGCGCCGGCGAGATGCAGCGACAGGATGACGAAATCCATCGCCGGCCCGGGATGGCCGTAGGTCGACAGCGGCGCATAGATGGTCCACCCGGTTCCGGCGCCCATGGCTCCCGGCTCGCCCTCGAAGAACATCGACGACAACAGCAGCGCGAACGACGCCGGCAATAGCCAGAACGAAATGTTGTTCATGCGCGGGAACGCCATGTCCGGCGCGCCGATCATCAACGGCACCATCCAATTGCCGAAGCCGCCGATCATCGCCGGCATGATCATGAAGAAGATCATGATCAGCCCGTGCGCGGTGACGACGACATCGTAGTAATGCGTCTCGTGAAAGAACTGCAGGCCGGGATACATCAGCTCGGCGCGGATCGCGATCGACAGGCAGCCGCCGACCAACCCGGCGAACAGCGCGAACACCAGGTACATCGTGCCGATGTCCTTGTGGTTGGTCGAATACAGATAGCGGCGCCAGCCATGCGGGATGGCGTGCCCGTTATCGTCGCCGTGTGCCGCGTGTGCCATCGTGTCCATTGCCAGTTCCTTCACTTTAGGCCGTCCGTCAGCGGCTCGCTTTATTGCCCGATATTATTATTGCCCAAGCTTATCGTTGCTCAAGCTTATTGCTGCGCCGCCGCCACTGTCGTCGGCGGCGCGCTCACGCCGTCGGCATATTTCTGCTTCGCCTGCGCGGCCCAGGCCGCAAAGCCCTTGTCGTCGGTGACCCGGACCGTGATCGGCATGAACGAATGATCCTTGCCGCACAGTTCGGAGCACTGGCCGTGGAAGGTGCCTTGGATCGTCGCCTTGAACCAGGTGTCGTTGATGCGGCCCGGCACGGCGTCGATCTTGATGCCGAATGACGGCACGGCGAAGGAGTGGATGACGTCGGCGCCGGTGACCAGCACGTGCACCACCTTGTTCACCGGCACGACCATTTCGTTATCGACGGTCAAGAGGCGCGGCTGATCCGCCTTGAGGTCTTTCTCGGCGACGATCAGGGAGTCGAATTCGAAATTGCCGTTATCGGGATAGGCATAGCTCCAGTACCACTGCTTGCCGGTCGCCTTGACCGTCAGGTCGACCGCCGGCACGTCGAGCTCGGTGAACAAGAGCCGGAACGAGGGGACGGCGATGAACAGCAGAATGGCGACCGGGACGATCGTCCACATGACTTCGAGCAGCGTGTTGTGGGTGGTGCGCGACGGCGTCGGATTGGCGCGCGCGTTGAAGCGGACGATGATGATCACCAGCAAGGCGAGCACGAAGATCGTAATCGCGGTGACGATCCAGAGCACGTAATTGTGGAACGAGGCGATTTCCTCCATGACCGGGGAGGCGGCGTCCTGCAGCCCGAGCTGCCAGGGCGTCGGCTGGCCGAGCCCGGCAAAGGCCGAGCCGGCGCTGGCGAACAGGGCGGCCGCCGCGGTGGCGGTCAAGCGTGACAACACCTTCATCTGTCTCTCTGCTCCCTGTTTCTGATCTTGGGTCATGACCGCCCACGAGCAACGCAGACTAGGTCGGCGCGGACCGCAACGGTATGACGCCGCCTGCGTCCGGCGGGGCTTGCGCCACGGTTCTGGTTGGCAGGCGTCGGCGGGATGGGGGAATCCCAGCCCCTCAAACCACAAATCCGGCTCTGCTGCAATGCACTCTTAACTGCGCGTCGAGGGCTCTGGATAAGCGCTGTGCGTAGCCGCTTTCCGGCACGTCCGGCGGGGAACTTCCGCGACCTTTGCGTGGCCACAATGCCTTGATTTGGATCAATCTTGACACCGTAGGCTCACGATGTACGCAGGCTCGCCCGGCGACCGGGCTTGATGATTCGCGGTGGGACGCCCAACGGGGGCGGCTCGTCGAGGGAAACACGACTATGGCGATATTCGATGTCGCGCGGCGGCTGCGGGCGTCCATGCTCGCCGGGGCCGCCGTCCTGCTGGCGGCCGCGTTGCCGTTGGCGGGAGAGGCCGCCGCCCAGGGCGCGGTCCGCTCGGTCCACGGCGACTGGCAAATCCGCTGCGAGACGCCACCCGGCGCCCAGAGCGAGCAATGCGCGCTGATGCAAAGCGTGACCGCCGAGGACCGCCCCAATCTCGGCTTGGTGGTGATCGTGCTCAAGACCAGCGATCAGAAAAGCCGGCTGATGCGCGTCGTCGCGCCGCTCGGCGTCTTGATCCCGTCGGGGCTGGGGCTGAAGATCGACAACAACGACGTCGGCCGCGCCGGCTTCGTGCGCTGCCTGCCGAACGGCTGCATCGCCGAAGTGGTCATGGACGATAACCTGATCGCCAAATTGCGCAACGGCCAGACCTCGACCTTCATCATCTTCCAGACGCCCGAGGAAGGCATCGGCTTTCCCATGAGCCTGAAGGGCTTTGGCGAGGGCTACGACCAGCTGCCGTAACGCCGGAATCTTCGGACCGCGACTGCGCGCAGTCGTCGCGCCCGGCGCGTCATCGGCGGTGATTGACGGACCCATTCGGGAGCTTACCCTCGCCAGCAAAGACCGGAGGGACGCTCGTGAGTGCAGGCTGCAAAGTCGTCGCCGTTGCCGCAACGCTGTTCGCTGCTATTTTTGCGGCGACATCGACCGCGCGAGCCGAGGCCGATTACCCCAACCGTCCGGTGACCCTGATCGTGCCCTATGCGGCCGGAGGCGTCGCCGATGTCGGCATGCGCATTCTCGGCGAGCAGTTGAGCAATCGCCTGAAACAGCAATTCGTCGTCGAAAACCGCCCCGGCGCTGCCGGCATCGTCGCCGCGCAGACCGGCGCGCAAGCCGCGCCCGACGGCTACACGCTGCTGATGACCGGCAACAACACCGCCATCGCGGTCGCGCTGTTCAAGTCGCTGCCCTACAACATCCTCACCGACTTCGACTCGGTTTCGACCGCCGCGTTCTTCGACGTGCTGATCGTCACCCGTGCCGGCTCGCCGCTGAAATCGATTGCCGATCTCGTCGCCGCGGCGAAGGCCAATCCCGGCAAGCTCAACATCGGCACCATCAATCCGGGCTCGACGCAAAACCTCGCCGCCGAGCTGTTCACCAGTACCGCCGGCATCAAGGCGGCGATCGTGCCGTTCCGCGCCTCGCCCGACATGGCCGGCGCGGTGATGCGCGGCGACGTCGATGTCGCATTCGAATTCTATGCGGCGCTGAGCGGGCTCCTCGCCGACAACAAGATCGTGGCGCTGGCATCGACCGGCGCCAACCGCACCGCCTATCTGCCCGACGTGCCGACCGTCATGGAAAGCGGCATCAAGGACTACGCCGTCGCCAGCTGGAACGGCCTGTCGGTTCCCGCCGGCACGCCGAAGCCGATTATCGCCACGCTCAACGGCGCCATGAAAGACGTCATTCCCGGCCCCGACGTGCAACGCAAATCCAGCCAGATGAGCATGGACCTGCGCTGGAGCACGCCGGAAGACATGACGGCGCGGATGAAGGCCGATATCGCCAAATGGGGCGCGGTGATCGAGAAAGCGGGGATTCCGAAGCGCGATTGAGCCGCCCCTCGCGCGTTGCCGGCGAAGCGCTTATGTAGGGGTCAGTTTCACCGCAATGACGGTCAGGATACCGCAATGGCTGACGCCCCCATTTCCCTCGTCGATCGTGCCGGCCTCGACCGGCCGCGTCTGGCCAAAATCGTCTCCCGCGGCCTCGATGGCGCCGACGACGGCGAGCTTTATCTCGAATATCGCCAGTCCGAGGTTTTGGCGTTCGACAATGGCCGGCTGAAGCAGGCGACCTACGACACGTCCCAGGGGTTTGGGCTGCGCGCGGTCAAGGACGAGGCGGTCGGCTATGCCCATGCCTCCGACATGTCGGAGGCCGCGATCGAGCGGGCCGCCGATGCCGTGCGCGCGGTCAAGGGCGGCTATTCCGGCCACTACGCGGCGCCACCGCCGCGCAGCAACGTCAAGCTCTATGGCGAAGACAACCCGCTCGGCAGCCCCGGTTTCGAGACCAAGGCACGGCTTCTGGAAACCATCGACGCCTATGCGCGCGCCAAGGATCCGCGGGTGCGCCAGGTCTCTGCCAGCGTGGCGGCGACCTGGCAGGCGGTCGAAATTCTGCGCGGCGACGGCGAGACCTATCGCGATGTGCGGCCGCTGGTGCGCGTCAATGTCTCGGTCGTGGTCGGCGACGGCGACCGTCAGGAGAGCGGCAGTGCCGGCAATGGCGGCCGTGAAGGTTACGAGCGCTTCATCGCCACCGACGCCTGGCAGGGCACCGTCGATACCGCCATACGCCGCGCGCTGATCAATCTCGAGGCGGTGCCGGCGCCGGCCGGCGAGATGGATGTCGTGCTCGGCCCGGGCTGGCCCGGCGTGATGCTGCACGAGGCCATCGGGCACGGCCTCGAAGGCGACTTCAACCGCAAGAAGACGTCGGCGTTTGCCGGACTGATGGGGCAACAGGTCGCTTCGAAAGGCGTGACCGTCGTCGACGACGGCACCATGGCGTTGCGCCGCGGCTCGCTGTCGATCGACGACGAAGGCACGCCGACCAATCGCACCGTGCTGATCGAGGACGGCATTTTGGTCGGCTACATGCAGGACCGCCAGAACGCCCGCCTGATGGGTATGCAACCCACTGGCAACGGCCGGCGCGAAAGTTTTGCCCATGTGCCGATGCCGCGCATGACCAACACCTACATGCTGGCCGGCGATCGCGACCCGGGCGAGATCATCGCCTCGGTGAAGAACGGCATCTACGCCGTCTATTTCGGCGGCGGCCAGGTTGACATCACCTCGGGCAAATACGTTTTCGAATGCACGGAAGCCTATCGGCTCGAGAACGGCAAAGTCGGCGCGCCGCTCAAGGGCGCCATGCTGGTCGGCAACGGCCCGACCGACCTGCACCGCGTGTCGATGGTCGGCAACGATCTCGAGCTCGACCACGGCATCGGCACGTGCGGCAAGAACGGCCAGGGCGTGCCGGTCGGTGTCGGCCAGCCGACCTTGCGCATCGACCGCATCACGGTGGGCGGCACGGGGTAATCACGAGCTCTCGAGACCGCAGCGCGCGCTGAAGTCGCGCGGCTTGCGGCTCAACGCGGCGCGCTTGCTATTTGCGCGCGTTGATCATGACGTGGGTCGGGACCGACTGCGAAGTCACGCCGCTATCGTTGACCGCGATCGCCCACAACATGTATTCGCCGGGCTTGAGGTCTTTGATCGACGCCGTATACGGCGGGCTGATCACCGTGGCGACAAGGGTAGTCGGGGTCACCCAAGTCGCCATGTCTTTCGCCCAGAACTCGACCCGGGCTATCTTTCCGGTGCGGTCGGATGCCTCGGCGCTGACGGTAAACGCTTCACCTTCGGTGACCTCGGTCATCACTTTCGGCGCGACGAGTTGCACCCGGGGCGGCACCTTCTCCACCACCGTAATGGTGTGGAAGGACTCCGACTGATTTTTAAGACTGTCGACGGCCACGGCGCGCAGCCGATGCGGTCCATTTGGTCCCGCCGGCCAATTGAACGTGTAGGGCGCGCGCTCCGCGGTGCCTACGAGGCGTCCATCGGCATAGAGCGACACCGACGCGATCTTTGCGTCGCCGGACAAGGCCTCGAGCTGGACCGGAACATTTTCGCCAGTCTGAAATGCGGCTGCGTCCGGCGGTGCGGTGAAGGCGATGTCAGGCGGGAAACCGGCCCCGGCGACGTTTGCGAACAGCTCCAGGTCAAATCTGATGCCGGCCCGTTGCGGCGAATTCGCGTGGATTTCCGCGGCGAGCACATTCTGGCCGCGTTTGAGCTTTGCGGGATCGATCTTGACTGGAAAGAAAACGTCTCTTTCCAATCCGGTAACCTGTCGCGTTGCTGTCGTGCTTGCGCCGACTGCGCGCGTGGGCAGATTGACGCGGTAGATCTCGCTGCCGTTGAGGTAGACGATGGCGCCGTCAGCGCGCATCAATCGCAGCAGCGCATTTTTGTAGAAGCTCGGATCCGCGACGTCGAACGTGCGGCGGAAATAGGTCGTAACGTTGCGGCGATCGGCCGGCCCGACGTCGATCGTCGTCGCTGGATTGCCACCCGCTCCCAAGGGCGCCGCGCCGAGCTTCCATTTGGAGTCGTCATAGTCCGAAGTCGTCCAGGCGCCCGCGGGATTGGTTCCCGTGTCCCAATATCGCCACTGGTCGTCGGACTTGACCAGAACCAGTTTGCTCAAATCCACGGTGAAGCGTTGTCCGCCCACGATCTTCTCCGGATCGCCGGGCGCGCCGAGCTGTATCAGATCGATCTGAGCGCTGGCTCCTTGTCGCGGGGTGTAGTCCTTCGAAAGTGCAAATTCGACGTTCACGGCAAACGTCTCATTGGGATTGAGCCTGATATCTTGGATCGTGGCGTCGGGCGAAAGGATTGCGATGCGGCCAGTCTTTGCGTCTTCGGGCGCCTTGATCGCCCGGCCGGCGGTTCCGCCTTTCTGCCATCGCTCGTACAACTGCGGCGGCAAATCGACGAATATGCTGCCCTGTTTAAAAAACGAACCCGCGGCGGTCTGAGTTTCGGCGACACGTAAACCCACTTGTATCGGCTCGTCGAAGATATTCCGCACCATGATCGACTTCATCATCATGGGGCCCGAAATGTCGTCGACGACAGTTACGTTTTTCCAGACGATCTTGTTGTTGTTCTTGGTGTTTGCGTTGATGTCGGTGGTCTCGGGAAAGTCCATTCCAAACGGCGCCGTGGTGGACGTCTCGATGCGCGCAACCAAACAGAAATGGCCCTTATCGGTGCCGAAGCTGGTGAAGTTGTCGGGATCCGGCGGATACCACGGAATCTGGATGACGACGGCCTGGCCGGGCTGCAGGACGGGGATGGTGAGCGGTGCCGTATCGTAGATCGGCGGCGAAACCACCGAGGGATCCGTGGGAAGTTTTGCGACAACGTAACTGCCGGTCACCCAGGGTTGGATCTGGGCGAGCGCGGGTTTGCCCGGGGAGCCGTCCCACGGTGACATGGTCACGGTGAGGTTGGCGTCCGGGATCCCGTATGTCTGCGTTGGATCGAGGCGCAGCAGGTCCGACGGATTGCGTTGCCATTGTGCCCAGAGCCGATCGACTTCTCCGTGCAGCATGAAGAAGAACGGATCCTGGGCGGAATATTTCGGACAGCACATGCTGTTGCCGCCGATGTGGTTATGCGACTGGTCGTGGGAGCAATCTTCCAGGGCCGCCATGAAAGGAGCGGTAGCAGGAGGAACACAAGAATAACCAGCATACGGGTAATAGGGGCTACGGGCCAGCACGGCACTGTCCGCTTCGGCTGGAAGCGGCCCGCTGGTGGTGCGTGTGACGGATGGTGGCGCCAGCGTCGGCCCGCTCGTCGGGTTGAAAGGCGCGCCGATGCTCCCTGAGAAGCCGCCCATGAAGGACAGGGTGGTCGTCGGATCCGTGGTCCAATCCCAATACAGCAGTTTCACGGTCGGGTCGTATTGCTGCAGTAGAATTTCGTATCGATTGATGAACTCCCGATGCCACGGCAGGAACGCTAATGTGTAGTGAATGTTGCTGTAGAAACCCATTTGATCGTGGACTGTCTGCTGGGTGTGCCAGAAGTCCGCCCCCATGGGAAACACGTATGAGGGGTTCGTCCCGACAGCGAGAACGGCGTTCACATAAGCGCTTTGCTCTGCCGCGCTGGCCGTCGCTCCGTTCTTTCGTGGCTTGGTGATCTCCGCGCCATACAGCAGCGTCAGCGGTCCTCCCGGCTGATAGTCCACCCACTGCGAGGGCCACGACAGTCCGGTGGACCCTTTTGCCCAGTAGACTCGCAGGCGTTCCGTGCCGGTGGAAGCCGCGTTGCTGCTATTGCGAACCTCCACGTAGACGTAGTTCGGCGTGCTCTTCAATGGATCGCGATAGACCGGATTCTGGTGCGCCGGAAATGTCCACGGCGGTGAGGCTGCGTTGAACGGATATGGCTGGTAGGCAGGATCGGGCGTGTTTCGGACCCAGATGTCCTGCGACACCCACATTGGACCGGTGTCGGGATTCGGCTCAACGCCCGTGTCGGCGGGGGTGTCCTGCATGTAGACGGTCTGAGCAGGCGCTGAGGCAACGGCCACGGTGACGAAAAGCAAGGCCAGAGGGAGGACTGAGCGGTTCATGGCTGCATCCTTTCCGTGTATTATAAACGGTCCCTACAGTGTCTAGTTGTATATCCATATCGCTCCATTGTAACGCGTGTATTTTATCGGTTCTGCGGAAGCGGAGCGCTGCGCCATCGTTGCGGCGCTTAATCCCGGCTTAACAGCAATCCGAAGATTACCGCACCACGCCCGAAATGCAGCACGGCCGGTGCCGCGGCGGCTTGATCGTGTCCTTGAGGTAGCAGTGCGGGACGGTCACGCCGTAGCCCGGCCGGCGATAGGTCCAGGCGCGGCAGCGGTTCTCGGCCTTGCAGGCGTCGGCGCAGGCCTTGCCCTTGGGATCGGGTGGCGTTTCGAACGACCGGTAATCGCCGCCGAGACGATCGATGGAATATTCGATGTCGCCGGCGCGCGGCTCGATGACGCCGGCGCCGCGCACGCCCGACACGCAGCAGCTCGACTCCACGCGCGGCACCACATCGCGCTTGAGCGAGCACATCGCCGGGCCGCCCGCGGCCGGCGGGTAGGAGAAGCTCCAAGCCCGGCAACGGGCCTCGTGCTCGCAGCGCGCGGCGCAGATCGCCGGATCCCCGTTCGGCACGACCGCGCTTGAATAATCGCCGCCCGGCCGGTCGAAGCCGGATTGCGCAAGCGCTGGCGCGATGGCCGGCCCCGCCGCGGCGAGGAGCGCGATGCTCATGATGACCGCCCGCACCATGCGCCGTCCTCGCGCCTCCCTGGACCGATCGCCCGCTACAGAGAAACGTCCTTCCCGGCGAATTACCACAAGAATCTTGGCTTTTTGGGCGGTCATGCACGCTTTTGGCAGAGATCTGCTTTCTTTTGGATAAGACACTTTTGGCAAAGCCTGCCGGCAATCGGTCATCGATATCCGCGCCGAATTGCCTCATACCGCTGGACCATCCGTCCACTAAAAGTCCCGCTATTGCTCACGGATGATTCACCGATGACCGATTCACCAGGCATTGCCACGCGGTTGGGTTCAACGATTGCCGCGACGCTCATTCTGATCGCGCCGGCGCTGTGGAACCGTTTTCCACTTCTTGAATACGATACCGGCGGTTATCTGGCGCGCTGGTTCGAGGGCTATCTGGTGCCGAGCCGCTCGACGACCTATGGGCTCTTCCTCGCCGCCGGCTGGCCGCTCGACTTCTGGCCGATCGTTATCCTGCAAGCGGCCGCCACCGTTTGGATGATCGGCCTGTTGTTGCGGACCCATCGGTTCACGGTCCATCCGATCGCGCTGCCGGCGATCACGGCGGTGTTGGCGCTGACGACCGCGCTGCCGTGGCTCGCCAGCGCTCTCCTGACCGATATTTTCGCCGGTCTCGCCGTGCTCGCTTTGCACGCGCTGGTGTGGCACGGCGATCGCGTCTCACGGCGCGAGCGCTACGCGCTCATAGTGTTCATCGCCTTCGCGGGCTCGACCCATAGCGCAACCTTTGCGGTGCTGCTCGGGCTCGGCGTCGCGGCGCTGGCGTTGTCCTGGCTCAATGCCAGACTCGTGCCGCGCGTCGGACTCGCGGCCATGATGGTCGCCGTGGTGCTCAGCGCCGGCATGCTGCTCGGCGCGAATTATATTGTCGGCAAGACCGTCGCCTGGACACCGGGGGGCTACGGTCTCGCCTTCGGCCGCATGCTGCAGGACGGCATCGTCACCCGCTATCTCGACGACCATTGTCCGGATGCGCAGCTCAAGCTGTGCCCGTACCGCAACGCATTGCCGCTCGACGCCGACACGTTCCTGTGGGGCAAGAGCGTATTCAACGATCTCGGCCGTTTTGCCGGGCTCGGCGATGAGATGCGCACCATCGTGCTCGGCAGCCTGCGCGATTATCCCGCCATGCAGGTCGAGACCGCGCTGCGCGCCACCGCCCGGCAACTGGTTGCGGTCGCCACCGGCGAGGGCATCGTCACCACGCTTTGGCACACCTACGGCATCATCGAGCGCTACACGCCGTCAGTCGTGCCGGCGATGCAGGCGGCGCGGCAGCAGCACGGCGAGATCGGCTTTGCGGCGATCAACATGATCGACGTGCCGGTGGCCTGGGCGGCGATGGCGCTGCTTCCCGCCTTATTGCTGCTCGGCATCTACAGCGCCGAATTCGCCGACCTCGGAAGGTTCGCCGCGACATTGCTGCTGGCGCTGCTGAGCAATGCCGTGGTCTGCGGCGTCATATCGGATCCGCATGACCGCTACGGCGCGCGCATCGTCTGGACCGCCGTTTTTGCCGTCGCCCTCGCGCTCGCGCGCGCCTTCGTGCTGGTGCGCGAGCAGACCATGATCCCGAAAAGTGGTTCCCGGTTTTCGGAAAAGATCATGGTCAAATGAAAATCTCGCCACTCAGGCGCGAAAGTGCTTCGACAGTTTGAGGCCCTGCGCCTGGTAGTTCGAGCCGATGCCGCTGCCGTAAAGCTGGTCCGGCCGCGCCAGCATTTTCTCGTACACCAGGCGGCCGACGATCTGGCCGTGCTCGAGGATGAATGGCACTTCGCGCGAGCGCACTTCCAGCACCGCGCGCGAGCCTGAGCCGCCGGAGCCGGCATAACCAAAACCGGGATCGAAGAAGCCGGCATAGTGCACGCGGAATTCGCCGACCAGCGGATCGAACGGCACCATCTCGGCGGCATAGTCGGGCGGCACCTGCACGGCTTCATTGGACGCCAGGATATAGAATTCGTCCGGATCGAGGATCAGGCTCTTGTCGGCACGCGCTGCGATCGGCTCCCAGAAATCGGCGACCTCATAGGCATCGCGCTGATCAACCTCGATCACGGCGGTGTGCCGCTTGGCGCGATAGCCGACAATGCCCGAGCCGTTGCCATTCGCCGCTCCGGCGCCCGACAGATCGATACTCACCGCGATGCCGTCGCCCATGACCGCCTCGCCGCGGTCGACCAGCCGTTCGCTCAAGTGCAGCGCGCGCAGCGCCTCGGCGCTGAGCACGGCGTTGCCGCGACGCAGTCGCAATTGGGAAAGCCGCGTGCCTTCGCGCACCAGGACCGGAAAAGTTTTCGGGCTGATCTCGGCGTAGAGCGGGCCTTCGTAGCCGGCTGCGACCCGGTCGAAGCCGCGGGTCTCGTCGGCGATCACGCGGGTGAAAACATCGAGCCGTCCGGTCGAGCTTTTCGGATTGGTCGCCGCCGCGATGTCGGCGGGCAAGGCGAGCCGCTCGATCAAGGGAACGATGTAGACGCAGTTGGTCTCCAGCACGGCGCCGGCGGCGAGCGAGAATTCATGCAGCTTGAGCTCGACGATGCGCTCGGCGACCGTGGTGCCGGGGCCGGGCAAAAAACTCGCGCGCACCCGATAGGCGATGGCGCCGAGCCGTAGATCGAGGCTCGCCGGCTGAATTTGCCCCGGCGCGAACGGATAGTGCGCGCGAATGCCGCCGTCCGCCGCCAATTCCGCGATCATGCGGTCGGGCAGGATTCCCTCGTCCGTCGGCGAAAAAGACAGCGGCACGCGATCACCATATCGAGCGAAAATGGCGGCTGCGATCTAACCCGATGCGGGGTTTGACGCAAAGACAGGCGCGGCGTATAAGCCACCTTATCCCGTGGTCATTTGAGCCGGTCGGCTTGCTAGCCACGTAAAACAAGTAGCTAAAAGGCCGGGGATGTGTGAGCCCGGCCTGAGGATTTTCCTCCCGGCCGGGTTTTTGTTTTGTTTGGCCAATGCTTCGTTGGCCAAGGGAGGCCACATGTCCGCGCCCGCGAAAAAGACCTACCGCCCCGAAACACGCCTGGTTCAGTCCGGCACGTTGCGTTCGCAGTTCGGCGAAACGTCCGAGGCGATGTTTTTGACTCAAGGCTATGTCTACGACACCGCGGCCCAAGCCGAGGCGCGCTTCAAGGGCGAGGATCCCGGTTACCAGTATTCGCGCTTTGCCAATCCGACGGTCGATATGTTCGAGCGGCGCATGGCGGCGTTCGAGGGCGCCGAAGCGGCGCGCGCCACCGCGACCGGCATGGCCGCGGTCACCATCTCGCTGGTCGGGCAGCTGAAGGCCGGCGACCATGTGGTGGCGTCGAAAGCCATGTTCGGCTCCTGCCGCTATGTCGTCGAGGATTACCTGCCGCGCTTCGGCGTCGCCTCGACCTTGGTCGACGGCTGCAATCTCGAGGCGTGGAAAAATGCCGTGCGGCCGAACACCAAGACGTTCTTTCTCGAAAGCCCGACCAATCCCGCGCTCGAGGTCATCGACATCGCCGAAGTGGCCAAGATCGCGCACGCCGCCGGCGCCACCTTGGTGGTCGACAATGTCTTTGCCACGCCGCTGTTCCAGAGCCCGCTCGCGCTCGGCGCCGACTGCGTCGTCTATTCGGCCACCAAGCATATCGACGGGCAGGGGCGCTGCCTGGGCGGCGTCGTGCTCGGCTCGCAGAAATTCATCATGGACAAGATCCATGTGCTCATCCGCCAGACCGGCCCGTCGATGTCGCCGTTCAATGCCTGGGTGCTGCTCAAGAGCTTGGAGACGCTCGCCGTGCGCGTGCGGCGGCAGACCGACAGCGCAGCGACTGTCGCGGTGGCGCTTGCCGAGCATCCCAAGATCTCGCGCCTGATCTATCCGGGCCGGCCCGATCATCCGCAGGCCGCGGTGGTGCAGAAGCAGATGCGCGGCGGCTCGACCTTGGTCGCCTTCGAGGTCAAGGGCGGCAAGAAGGCCGCGTTCCGATTCCAGGATGCGCTCAAGCTCATCCGCATCAGCAACAATCTCGGCGACGCCAAGAGCCTGATCACCCACCCGGCGACCACGACGCACCAGCGGCTGACGCCGCCGCAGCGCGCCGAGATCGGCGTCACCGACGGACTGGTGCGGCTCTCGGTCGGCCTCGAACATCCCGACGATATCGTCGAAGACGTGCTCGCGGGCCTTGAGGCGGTGTGAGGGTTGTCATCATCCGCGAAAGCGGATGATCCAGTATGCGCTGCGGATTCGGGAAACGTGAGTTCGGTGATTACCGGGTGCCCCGCCTTCGCGGGGCATGACAGTCAGTGCCCGTGCGCCGCCGCTGACGCGACCGGGCGGGTTGACGCTTCGGCGATGCCGGTGGCGAGGAGTTTTGCCACGCAGGCATAGCCCCAGTCGTTCATGTGCAGGCCGTCTGGCGACACGAACGTGTCGAACGGCAGGTGCTGCACTTCGAACCAGTTGCGCATCACCGCGAAGCGTTTGAACAGGTCGACGTTTTCTTCCTTGGCCGCCGCGGCGATCTGCTCGACCATGCCAGGCGTCTCGGACTTCACCAGAACCTTCGGCGCATATTGCGGATCGATCAGCACCACGTCGGCGCCGGTCGCCTTGAGCTCGTCGATGCCTTCGTGCAGCTGCGCCGAATGCGGCGCCAGCGGATGATCGCGCAGCACCGAATTGGTGCCGACCTGCCAGAGCACGAGCTGCGGATGAGCGGCGACGACGCCGGTTTCAAACCGCGCCATCATGTCTTCGGTCTCGTCACCGTTGACGCCGCGGTTGAGCACGGTGATGTCCTGCAGCGGGAAGCGCTGCTTGAGCTCGACGGCGAGCCGGCTCGGATAGCTGGCGTCGGGCGAGCTCGCGCCGGCGCCGGCCGTTGACGAGGAGCCGATGGCGACGATGGTGAGCGGCTCGCCGCCGGCGAGGCGGCGCGCGGTGCGGATCAGTGGGCGGTCGAAACGGCTGAACTCGGTTGGCGCGCTGCAGGTGGCCGGTGGCACCGCGTTCGGCGTAGAGGCCTGCGGCAAGGCGGCCGGCGTGACCGGCCGCGGCACTGCAGCAACGGCGGGCGTTGCCGCCGGCATCGCGGCCGGAGCGGCGGCAAGGGTGAAAGCGGGTGCGACAATACGCGCAGGCTCGATCATCTCTGCGTGCGCTGCAGCAAAAGTCGCAAAAACCGCCGAAGCGGCTGCGGCCCGCGCCACGCGGGCGATCGTTAGGGGTTTGTTAGGAGACATTAACGTGTCGTTTGCATTCTCATGGCGTCCAGATGCGCGGCACTAATGATCTGGGTCGCCAAAGCCCGGCCTATACAGTCGTGAACACGTCGCGCCATATCATAGTTCTTGGTAGCGGTATAGAGATCGAAGGTGCCGCTGTCGTTCCAGTTGCGCATGATTCCGAGCCGATCAAACAGCAGCGCATTATGCTGCTGTGCAACAATGCGCATGACGTCGGCGAGCGTCGAGACGTCGAGCATGGAATCGGTTCGCGGGCTGTATTGCATGTTCATCAGGATGACGTTGGCGCCTGCGTTCTCCATCGCGGTGACGCCGTCATCGAGGCTACTGCGGAAGTCTTCGGCCGCGACGCCGTTAATGGCGTCGGTCGTGCCGGTCTGCCAGATCACCAGCGACGGTTTGTCGTCGGTCAGGATTTTCGCCAAGGCCGGCACCATGTCGGCGGTCGAGACGCGAGGCTGAACATGCGTGGTAACCTTGACGGTAATGCCCTTTAATTGCTGCTGCAGCGCCTGTTCCAGCCGCGCCGGATAGGCATAGCGGGCGCCGTCGATACCGGCTAGCGACGAGGAGCCGGTGCCGATCACGCTGATATCCAGGCGCTGGCGCGCCTTGACCGCGTTGGTGACGCTGGTGAGGTCGTTCTCGCTCGTGAGAAACGAATCCGGCACGTCGCAACGATCCGTCGGCGCAGCCGCCGCGGCGCCGTCGATCAACGCAATGGTCGTGATCAGCGCAAGGATCACACTCATGCCTCGCCTCCCGCGAGGTCGGCGTCTGGTTGCTTGACGCGCGCACCGGGGCTTCGCCCTTCTATGACCTTGTACCATGATATCAGGTTTGCTGTCCCGATCATGATGATGATCCCGGTAAAGCTAATGGCGATCTGGATGAGCGGGCCGCCCGAATATTCGCTGATGACGAACTGGCCGGCAAAGGCGAGGAACACGCCGAGGCAGAAGATTTCCAGCGAATGCTGGCCGCAGCGGATGGCCGGTTGCAGGATCGGCGATTTCAACCCCGGCCAGTCGCGCGGCACGAAGCGCACCGTCACCGCGGCGAGCGCGAGAAAGTGCGCAAAGCGCAACACGTCGAGATTGGTCTTGTCGATCGGATACATCCATTCGCTCAGCCAGTTCGGCACGAACCGCCCGAGCGGCTCGATGTACCAGGTCAGCGCGATGACGAAGGCGAAGGCCAGATAAGCGATGGCGACGGCGAGGATGGCGCGCGAGTGCAGCACCGGCGCCAGCCTCTTGGCGCCGCCGAGCGCGCACCAGGCGCCGAACACGAACAATAATTGCCAAGCGAATGGGTTGAAGAACCACACGCCGTTCGGATAGGCCGGCAAATTCCAATCGAAATTCCAGGTCAGCACATAGAGCAAAACGGAGGCGGCGAGCGCAAAGGCCGGCTGCCACAGCAGCAGGGCGAGCGCCGGCGGAAACAACAGCAACAGCACGATGTAGAGCGGCAGCACGTCCATGTTGACCGGCTTGAACTTGAGCAGCAGCGCCTGGAAGATCGTGACATCGGGCTGCTTGAGGAAATCCAGAATATTCATTTCCTCGGCATAGAGCGGATTGTCGAACGTCGCCGCCACGTAGGCGATCTCGGCCATGAAAATCGTGAACAGGAAGATGTGGGCGACGTAGATCTGCCAGGCACGGCGCAGGATGCGCGCGCTGGCGATCAGGTAACCGCGCTCGCGCATCGCTCGGCCGTAGACGAAGGCCGCGGTGTAGCCGGAGATGAAGATGAAGATCTCGGTGGCGTCGGAAAAGCCGTAGTTGCGGATCGTGAACCAGTTGACGACGTTTTCCGGGATGTGGTCGAGGAAGATCAGCCACAGTGCGACGCCGCGGAACAGGTCGAGGCGGAGGTCGCGCTCGGTCGCGGCCGGCGCCGCGGGCAGCGGCGCGGCGGTCGGTAGGGGCATGACTACGTCGAGATTCGCAACCATTTTCCGTCGTCGCGGCGCGGCAAGAGCGCCCAAATCACCCCCGACTACGCTTGCGCGTCCGCACGGTTATTGCAACAACGGGCGCGAATCTATTCACTTATGCGTGGAATCGTATGAGGTTTTAAGTCGACCGCGCCGGCGCCGTGCTGATCTTGGCGGCGCGGCGTCGGAAATGCGACCGGACTATCGCCAAGAGACTATCGCCAAGAGCACCACGAAGACCACGACCAGGACCGTCACCATGTATCGTGCCATCACCCGCAATATCGAAGTCGTGGTGAAACCGCGGTTCGTCGCCGACCGGTCGTCGCCGGAGAACAATTATTTCTTCTGGGCCTATACCATCTCCATCACCAACAACAGCGACGAGACGGTGCAGCTGAAAACTCGCCATTGGCGCATCACCGACGCCAACGGCCGCCGCCAGGACGTGCGCGGCGCCGGCGTCGTCGGCGAGGAGCCGGTGCTCAAGGCCGGTGAGCAGTTCGAATATACCAGTGGGGTGCCGCTGCAGACGCCGTCGGGCTTCATGGTCGGCAGCTACGGCATGGTCGGCGCCGGCGGCGAGCATTTCGACATCGAGGTGCCGGCGTTCTCGCTCGACAGCGTCGAATCGAAACGGACGCTGAATTGAATTCAGCGTCCGCTGACGTCTCAGAATAGAGCTGCGATCTAGCGCGCCGGTGGCGGGCTCGTTGCCGCGTCCAGGGCGGACAGGTCGGGCTGCTTGCCGAGCCGCGCGCCATTGCCGAGCGGCGACTGCAGCGGCTTCTGCTCCTGCCTGACCGGCTGATCGGACTTGGCCGGCTTCTGTTCCGGCCGGTATTCGGTCGACGAGATGCCGCCGGCGATGGTGGCGCCTTGCTCGATCTGCAGCATGCCGTAGCTGACATTGCCGTCGACCCGGCTGGTCGAGCGCAGGATCATCAGGCATTTGACGTCGAGCTTTTCGAAAACTTTGCCGGAAATCTCGGCATTTTGCGCGACGATGATCCGGCCTTTGATGACGCCGGTTTCACCGACCACCAGATTGCCGACCGAGACGTCGCCTTCGACGGAGCCGCACACCACCAAGGTGTCAGGCACGCTGATCTCGCCCTTGATGGTCACGCCCTCGCCGATATAGAGCCTGCTCGCGTCCGGCATCGAGTCCACGGCTGACGACATCTTGTTATCCCCTTCGGTAACTTGTGACAGACTGTTCCAGCGGAATTTTATAGGCACTGCGCTGACATTGTACGAAGGTCGCGCGGTCATTTTCGGATTATCCACAGAACTCCCGCTATTCACTGCCTTGTTTCGGAGCAGTCGCCCGGAGAAGTTCCATTTTGACGCCGAAATGGACTGAAAAGACGGCGTTAGCCATCCGCGGACGCGGAAAGCCAAACGAAATCGTTGTGCGGAACAGCATCCTGATGGCCGCGTTGAACTGAGGCTCGATGAGAAGCGTCCAAAGGTTTGCTTGCACGCCCGGCGCATTGCGGGCGCGGAACGGTCATGTTTATCGCATTGCTCGGCTATATTGGCACGATGGTGGCGGCTTTCGCCGCGCTGGTGGTGGTTTGGCACCACGTTATCGGGCCGCCACAGTTGGAAGCGGTGCGGCAGCAACCGCGCCCCGTAGGCGCCGTGACGCAGGTCGTGCCGCCGGTGCCACAGCCCGGAGCGTGGGGGCCGGCGGTCATTCATAAAGCCGATGAAGGTGCGGATGCGGCGGCGGCAAGCGTTGAGGGTGCCCGCTTGGCCGCGGCGCAAGCGGCAGCCGCCGAAAAAGCCAAGCGGCAGAAGCAGGCGCGCTACCAGAAACGCAAAGAGCAAGAGCAATTGGCGCGCCAGCGCGACGATCAGCAATATTCAGCCGCGCTCGGCTACGACCAGGAGCCGCGCGATGTTTCACAGCCTTCGGGATTCAATTTTTTCGGCACGCGGCGTTTCTGAGCGCAGCCGCACTTTCGAGCTGATGCGCTACGATGCCGCCGTGTCTTGCGCCGTTATTTCGTCGGGCTGGAATACGTAGGTCGAGTTGCAGAACTCGCAGGTCACGGTGATCCGGCCGTTCTCGACCATGTCATCACGGTCTTCTTGCGAAAAACTCCGCAGCATGTTCTCGACGCTGGTGCGCGAGCACGAGCACTGCGCCTGCACCGGCGCGGCCCGGAAGACGCGCACGCCGCGTTCGTGAAACAGCCGATAAGCCAACCGCTCGCTCGAGAGCGCCGGGTCGAGCAGCTCGAGGTCGTTCACGGTGGCGATCAGCGAGCGGCCTTCGACCCAGGCATCGTCTTCCGGCAAAACGTGCGCTTGCATCCCGGGCGGCGCGTCGCCGGGATCGAGATCGGCTTGGCGCGCGCGTTCGATCGAATTCGGCAGGAACTGCGCCAGAATTCCGCCGGCGCGCCAATGCCGGCGCGGGCCGCCTGAGCCGGCGCGGAATTCTTCGGCGACCGCGAGCCGCACCCGGGTCGGGATTTGCTCCGAGCGCGAGAAATATTCGTGCGCGGCCTGTTCGAGATCGCCGCCTTCGAGCGGCACCAGCCCCTGATAGCGGCTCATGTCGGGGCCCTGGTCGATGGTCATGGCGAGATGACCGTGGCCGAGCAGTTTTCCCGGCTCCGCCGCGTTGGCGGCGACCGCGGCCGCGACCCGCTCGGCGTCGAAACTGGCGCAGGCCCGCACCGTGCCGGGCGAGGCGAAATCGACCACCAGCATGCGCACCGGGCCGTCGCTCTTGGTCTGCAGGATGAAGCGGCCCTCGAATTTGAGTGCCGAGCCCAGCATCACCGTGAGCACGATGGCCTCGCCGAGCAGTTTTGCCACCGGCGTCGGATAATCATGGCCGGTCAGGATGGTATCGACCGCGGCGCCGAGCCGCACGATGCGGCCGCGCAGGTCGAGTGCTTTCACCGCGAACGGCAGGATGGTGTCGTCGCTGCCGGTTTGCGCCGGCTCGCGAACCGGGATGTCGACGTCGGGATTGGTCATCGCGCCTGAATATAGGCAAGGCAGATGGAATTTGGAGGCCTCGAACGTGGCTCGGCTTACCCGCCGTTGGCCTCCAGGCACCAGGCCAAAATTCCCTTCTGCGCGTGCAGCCGGTTCTCGGCCTCGTCGAACACCACCGATTGCGGGCCGTCGATCACGTCGTCGGTGACCTCTTCGCCGCGATGGGCCGGCAGGCAATGCATGAAGATGGCTTCAGGCTTGGCGCGGGCCATCAGCCGCGCATTGACCTGATAGCGCTTGAGCAGGTTATGGCGGCGCGCGCCGTTGCGGTCGCCCATCGACACCCAGGTGTCGGTGACGACGCAGTCGGCGCCCTTCACCGCCTCTTCGGGGTCGGTGCCGACGCGGATTTCGGCGCCCGATGACTTTATCCATTCGAGAAGCGGCTTCTTCGGCGCCAGCTCGGGCGGGGTGGCGACGTGCAGGCGGAACTTGAACCGCTCGGCGGCTTGCATCCACGACGTGAGCACGTTGTTGGCGTCGCCGGTCCAGGCCACGGTGCGGCCGCGGATCGGGCCGCGATGCTCCTCAAAGGTCATCACATCCGCCATCACCTGGCACGGATGCGAGCGCCGGGTCAGGCCGTTGATCACAGGAACCGCCGCATAACGCGCCAGCTCGGCGAGCGCTTCGGCGTCGAGCGTGCGGATCATGATGGCGTCGATGTAGCGCGAAAGCACGCGCGCGGTGTCGGCGAGCGTCTCGCCGCGGCCGAGCTGCATTTCCTCCGCCGTCAGCAAAATGACGTCGCCGCCAAGCTGGCGCATGGCGACCTCGAACGAGACGCGGGTGCGCGTCGACGGCCGCTCGAAGATCATCGCCAAGGTCTTGCCGGCGAGCGGCCGTTCGGCGCCGCGGCGCTCGGCCTTCATGACGCGCGCGGCATCGATGATCTGGCGCAGGTCGGTAGCCGGAACGTCGATCAGGTCGAGGAAGTGGCGGATGCCGCTCATCCGGCGGCCTCCTGCTTCTGCCTCCTGGCATAGGCCTGGTTCAGCTGCGCGCAGGCGCGGTCGAGGCGGCTAATGCCCTCGGCGATTTCCTGCTCGCTGATGATCAGCGGCGGCAACAGCCGCACGACATTGTCGCCGGCGGAGACCGTGATCATCTTCTCGGCGCGCAGCGCATCGACCATTTCGCCGGCCGGAATGAGCGCACGGAGGCCGACCAGAAATCCCTCGCCGCGCACCTCGGCGATCAGCGCCGGATAGCGGTCCTTGATCTCGGCCAGTCGCTGCTTGAAGAGCAGCGCAGTGTGCTTGACGCGATCGAAGAAGCCGGGCGCCAGCATGACGTCGAGGGTAGCGTTGACGGCGCTCATCGCCAGAAGATTGCCGCCGAAGGTCGAGCCGTGGGTTCCGGGCGTCATACCCTTGGCCGCCTCGCGTGTCGTTAGACACGCTCCGACCGGGAAGCCGCCGCCGAGCGCTTTGGCGAGCGCCATGATGTCGGGCGTGACGCCGATGCGCTGGTAGGCGAACAGCTCGCCGGTGCGGCCCATGCCGGTCTGCACTTCGTCGAAGATCAGCATCAGGCCGTGCTGGTCGCACAGCGCGCGCAACGCCCTGAGGAACGACGGCTCGACGACCCGCACGCCGCCTTCGCCCATCAGCGGCTCGATCAGGATCGCGGCGGTCTCGGGCCCGATGGCGCGCTTGACCGCTTCGAGATCGCCGAACGGCATGTGATCGAAGCCGTCGGTCTCCGGGCCAAAACCGTCGAGATATTTCTTGTGGCCGGCGGCAGCGAGCGTCGCCAGCGTGCGGCCGTGGAACGAGCCTTCGAAGGCGATGATGCGATAGCGCTCCGGCGCGCCGCTGGCCGACTGATATTTGCGCGCCACCTTGATCGCGCATTCCATCGCCTCGGCGCCGGAATTGCAGAAGAACACGTAGTCGGCAAAGCTCGCCTCGCACAGCCGTTTTGCGGCGCGCTCGCCCTCCGGAATCTCGTAGAGATTGGAGACGTGCCAGACTTTTCGGGCCTGCTCTTCAAGGGCCGCGACGAGCTGGGGATGGGAATGCCCCAGCGCATTGACGGCGACGCCCGAGCAAAAGTCGAGATAGCGCTCGCCCTTGGTCGAAATCAGCCATACGCCTTCGCCCCGCTCGAAAGCGAGGTCGACGCGCGCGAAGGTCGGCATCAGGTGCGATGTCACGGTTAGCTCGCTTTCGCTGCGCAGCAAAAATCGGCGCGGCTGAAACGAAATGTGCCGCCTCTCCGGGCGGCACGGTTTAGTACTTTATTTCCGCACGCTCATTCGGTCAACACGGGAAAATGGGCGCCGCAAGGTCGATTTACGCCCATATCATCCACACACGAACAGGAATGTGTGGACGCACGCCCCGCCGACTCTTGCGCCCGACTCCCGCCATATTGTAGCATTTTTATTGTCAAGTACGACATCTCGTGCGGCGGACAGTCTTCTAAAGCGTTCGGGTGAGTAAGTGTGTGTTGGGCGGCGTTTAGCGCTGCCTGGCTCGGTGGGGGATTCTTTCAAGGCTCTACCCGCACGTTCAGGGAGGAAAAGAGCATGTCGTGGACTGACGAGCGGGTCGAACTGCTCAAGAAGCTCTGGTCCGACGGCCTGTCGGCGAGCCAGATCGCCGCCGAGCTCGGCGGCATCACGCGCAACGCCGTGATCGGCAAGGTGCATCGGCTCGGCCTGTCCGGCCGCGCCAAGAGTACGTCGACCGGCGCGCCGCGGCCGCGCAAGGCGCGCTCGCCGTCGATGATGCGTATCGGCCGCGCCTCGATCCGCGGCAATACCGCGCTCGCCCACGCCTATGAGGTCGAGGAGGCCGAGCCGGAACTGCTCGACAACATCATTCCAATCGGCCAGCGCCGCACGCTTTTGGAACTCAATGAGCAGACCTGCCGCTGGCCCATCGGCGACCCCAGCAGCACCGACTTTTTCTTCTGCGGCGGCAATACAGTGACCGCGCTGCCGTATTGCGCCTATCACTCCCGCGTCGCCTATCAGCCGGCGACCGATCGGCGCCGCGACAAGCGCCCGATGCGGTGAACAGCCGTCATTGCGAGCGATAGCGAAGCAATCCAGTGCAGCCGTGAGACCCTGGATTGCTTCGTCGCTTCGCTCCTCGCAATGACGGTGTGGCTCAGCTCGCCTTGCCGAACCGATCGTCCAGCGAATAGCCGGCACCGCGCACGGTGCGGATCGGATCGACGGCGTGGCCGCGGTTGAGCGCCTTGCGCAGGCGGCCGACATGGACGTCGACGGTGCGTTCGTCGATATAGACGTCGCTGCCCCATACCCCGTCGAGCAGTTGCTCGCGGGAAAAAACCCGGCCGGGGCGTTCCATCAGGTATTCGAGCAGGCGGAACTCGGTCGGCCCGAGGTCGACTGGACGGGCCGAGCGCGACACCCGCTTCTTCTCGCGGTCGAGCTCGAGGTCGCCGATGGTCAGCACCATGGCGACGCGCTCGGGGCTCGCCCGGCGCAACAGCGCGCGGATGCGCGCCAACAGTTCCGGCACCGAGAACGGTTTGACGATGTAGTCGTCGGCGCCGGTGGCAAGGCCGCGCACCCGCTCGCTTTCCTCGCCGCGCGCGGTCAGCATGATGATCGGCAAGGTCTGCGTCTGCGGCCGCGTCCGCAACCGTCGGCACAGTTCGATGCCGGACAGGCCGGGCAGCATCCAGTCGAGCACGATCAGATCGGGGGCGGTCTCGCGCAGCCGGGTGTCGGCGTCGTCGCCCCGCGTCACCGCATCGACCTCGTAGCCTTCGGCTTCGAGGTTATAACGCAACAGCGTGGTCAACGGCTCCTCGTCTTCCACGATCAGGATGTTGGCACCCATCCCTGGTCTCCTATTTCTGCAGCACTGCTGCTCCAAAATTTGTCGGATCACCCTTGGGACGCTGGTCAGTGATAGGCCGGCCTTCGATCATGTAGTACACAGTTTCAGCGATGTTGGTGGCGTGATCGCCCATGCGCTCGATGTCCTTGGCGCAGAACATCAGGTGCATGCAGAAGGTGATGTTGCGCGGATCCTCCAACATATAGGTGAGGAGCTCGCGGAACAGCGACGTGCACATGGCGTCGACTTCCTCGTCACCCTTCCAGACCGTGAGCGCTGCCTGCAGGTCGCGGCCGGCATAGGCGTCCAGTACCTGCTTGAGCTGCACCGACACCAAAGCGGACATATGCTCGACGCCGCGGATGAGTTTTTGCGGATAAAAATCGCCGTCGAGCGCGACCACGCGCTTGCCGATGTGCTTGGCGTGGTCGCCGACCCGCTCGAGGTCGTTGGCGACCCGCATGGCGCCGACGATCTCGCGCAGATCGACCGCCATCGGCTGCCGCCGCGCGATGGTGAGGATGGCCTTCTCCTCGATTTCGCGCTGCAGGGCGTCGATCGTCGGATCCGTCGCCATGACGCGCTCGCCCAGCTCCAGATCGCGATCGGCAAGCGCTTGAACGGCATCGCTGATCTGCCGCTCGACGAGCCCGCCCATCTCGGCGACCTTGCGGGTGATTTCCTGCAGGTCGGTGTCGAACGCCTTGGCGGTGTGGTCCACTCTGGTGGTGTATTCGGTCATTGTGCTTTCTCCCGCGCTCACCCGAAGCGGCCGGTGATGTAATCCTGCGTACGCTGGTCGTGCGGCGCGGTGAACATTTTGCTGGTCGAATCGAATTCAATCAGCTCGCCAAGATACATGAAGGCGGTGAACTCGGACACGCGCGCCGCCTGCTGCATGTTGTGCGTGACGATCACGATGGTGTAGTCGTCGGTCAGCTCGTCGATCAATTCCTCGATCTTGGCGGTCGAGATCGGATCGAGCGCCGAGCACGGCTCGTCGAACAAGATCACCTCGGGGCGCACCGCGACGGTGCGGGCGATGCACAGCCGCTGCTGCTGGCCGCCCGAGAGGCTTTGGCCGTTGGCGCCGAGCTTGTCCTTGACTTCGTCCCACAGCGCCGCGCGCCGCAGCGAGGTCTCGACCCTGCCGTCGAGCTCAGATTTCGGCAGCCGCTCGTAGAGCCTGATGCCGAAGGCGATGTTCTCGTAGATCGACATCGGAAACGGCGTCGGCTTCTGGAACACCATACCGATGCGCGCGCGCAACAGATTGAGATCCTGCTTCGGCGACAAAATGTTGCCGCCGTCGAAAATGACTTCGCCGGTGGCGCGCTGGTGCGGATAAAGGTCGTACATGCGGTTGAGCACGCGCAACAATGTCGACTTGCCGCAACCCGATGGGCCGATGAAAGCCGTAACCTTGTTTTGGTAGAGCGACATGCTGATCGATTTCAGCGCCCTGGAGTCGCCATAGAAGAAATTGAGGTCGCGAAGGGTGACCTTGTCGGCCAGACCGGCACGATCGACGGCGGCGTGCGTGACGGTGGGAACTGCGACGGATGCGTCGTTCATGACTGTCTTCCCGATGACACAAGGGCGCGCGCGGTGATACTCAAGGCCAGCACGGCGAGGGTGATGATGAGAGCGCCGGTCCAGGCCAGCGCCTGCCAGTCCTTGTAGGGACTGAGCGCGAACTGGAAGATCACCACCGGCAGGCTCGAGATCGGCGCGTTCAGATTGGTGCTCCAGAACTGATTGTTGAGCGAGGTGAAGAGCAGCGGCGCGGTCTCGCCGCTGATGCGGGCGACCGCGAGCAGCACGCCGGTCACCATGCCGGCGCGCGCCGCGCGATAGCAGATGCGGGTAATCGACAGGGAGCGCGGCAGCCCGATCGAGGTCGCGGCTTCGCGCAGCGAATTCGGCACCAGGGTCAGCATGTCCTCGGTGGTACGCACCACCACCGGAATAACGATGACGGCGAGCGCGACGCCGCCGGCATAGCCGGAGAAATGCCCGAGCGGCGCGACCATGACCTCGTAGATGAACAGGCCGACCACGATGGACGGCGCGCTCAACAGAATGTCGTTGATGAAACGCACCACGGTGCTGAGCCGGTCGTAGCGGCCGTATTCGGCCATATAGGTGCCGGCGAGGATGCCGATCGGCGTGCCGATCAGGACGGCAAGGGTTGTGAGGATGAGGCTGCCGAAGATCGGGTTGAGCAGGCCGCCGGTGGAACCCGGCGGCGGCGTCATCTCGGTGAAGACCGCGACCGACAAGCCGCTAAAACCTTTCCACAATAGCGCGCCGAGGATCAGCACCAGCCAGCCCAGGCCGATCGCGGTCGCCGCGAACGCCAGCACCGTCGCGACGGCGTTGTTGCGGCGGCGGCCGGAATAACGAGAAGCTAGGATTTTGTCCGGCATGGCGTCACCCGATCCGGCGTTCGATGCGCATCAGCATGTAACGCGCGATGGCCAGCACGATAAATGTAATGACGAACAGGATCAGGCCGAGCGAAATCAGCGCCGAGGTGTAGAGGTCGCCGACCGCTTCGGTGAATTCGTTGGCGATGGTGGCGGAGATGGTGGTGCCGGGTGCCAGGATCGACGCCGAGATGCGATGCGCGTTGCCGATGACGAAGGTCACCGCCATGGTCTCGCCGAGCGCGCGGCCGAGGCTGAGCATGATGCCGCCGATGACGCCGACCCGGGCATAGGGCAGCACCACGTTGCGCACCACTTCCCACCTGGTGCAGCCCAGCCCGTAAGCGGCCTCCTTGAGTACGCTCGGCACCGCCTCGAACACGTCGCGCGTGATCGACGTGACGAACGGCAGCACCATGATCGCGAGGATCAGGCCCGAGGTCAGGATGCCGATGCCGTAGGGTGGGCCGGCGAACAGCGCCCCGATACCCGGCAGATTGCCGAGCGTGTTGATCAGGAACGGCTGCAGCGTCGCCTGCAGGAATGGCGCGAAAATGAACAGGCCCCAGATGCCGTAGATGATGCTGGGGATGCCGGCGAGCAGTTCGATGGCGATGCCGATCGGCCGGCGCAGCCACTGCGGGCACAGCTCGGTGAGAAAGAAAGCAATCATCAAGCCGATCGGAACCGCGATCAGCATCGCGATCAGCGAGGTCAGGATGGTGCCGTAGATTGCCGGCAGCGCGCCGAAATTGTCGGTGACTGGGTTCCAGCGCTCGCTGACCAAAAAGCCGAAGCCGAAGGTCCGAAGCGCCGGCAGCGAACCGCTGATCAGCGAGACAATAACGCCGCTGAGCAGCAACAGCACGCCGATGGCCGCGGCGCGGGTCAGGTGGCGAAATACGAGGTCGCCCAGCCGCAAGCGGTCGAGCGCCTTGGTGCGGGCAAGGGCCTCGGCCGGGACAAAAGCTTGGCCAGACAACGCCATATCGACCACTGGCTGCCTCCGCGCCGGTTGCATGAGCTCTCCTTGTACCGGTCCGTCAGGAGAGCCACTCAAGCGGCGTTGCGGTCGCGATACAAGCCGCTCTTCGCTTTAAGTGGAAAAGGAAAAGGCGCCTGGCTTGGCGCCTTTTCCGTACGCATCGATCTCAGTAAACCGGCTTGCCGTCGGAACTTTTGATCTTGTCTTTCCAGGTCTTCTCGATCAACGCCACGACGTTATCGGGCATCGGCACGTAATCGAGGTCGGCCGCCATCTGCTTGCCGTTCTTATAACCCCAATCGAAGAACTTCAGGGCTTCGGACGACGACGCGATGTCGGTCGGAACCGTCTGCATCAGGATGAAGGTCGAGCCGGCAACCGGCCAGGACTTTTCGCCAGGCGCGTCGGTGATGATGACGCGGAAATCCTGTGCGTTGGCCCAATCGGCACTGGCCGCGGCGGCGAGGAACGATTCCGCCGTCGGCGCGACGACCTTGCCGGCATGATTGACCATCTTGGCGTAGGTCAGGTTGTTCTGCTTGGCATAGGCATATTCGACATAGCCGAGCGCGCCCACGGTGTTGGCGGTGTTGTTGGCAACGCCCTCCGAGCCTTTGGCGCCGATGCCGACCGGCCATTCGACCGCGGTGTTTTCGCCGACTTTGTCTTTCCACTCGGGGCTGACCTTGGAGAGATAGTTGGTCCAGATGAAGGTGGTGCCGGAACCGTCCGAGCGGTGCACGACGGCAATCGCGGTGTCGGGCAGCTTGACGCCAGGATTGAGCTTGGTAATCGCAGGATCGTTCCACTTGGTGATTTCGCCGAGGAAGATCTTGGCGATGGTCGGGCCGTCCAGCGTCACTTCGCCGGGCTTGATCCCCGGCAGATTGAGCAGCGGAACGACGGCGCCGTTGATGGCCGGGAACTGCACGAAGCCGTTCTTGGCGACGTCTTCCGGCTTCAGCGGCATGTCGGTGGCGCCGAAGGTGACGGTCTTGGCGGTGATCTGCTTGATGCCGCCGCCCGAGCCGATCGACTGATAGTTCAGCCCGACTCCGGTATCCTTTCGGTAAACGTCGGCCCACTTGGCGAGGACCGGATAGACGAAGGTGGAACCGGCGCCGGTAATGTCGGCGGCGAACGCGGGCAGCGCCGTCGCGGCCAGCAAGCCGGCTACGGCGATCGTTGTGAGGTGTTTCACGAGGTCTCTCCTGTTAGAGGAATTTCGGCGTGGCAGGTCATCGACCCGCGACGGCTGTTCGACCCTGCTTGGGCGATTTTTCTGTTCAACGTCTGCTGCGGCGGGTTCCGATTGGACTGTCCCGTCGAGGCTGACCCGCAGCGACGGCATGGTTAGGTTTGGCACGTCACTGTTCTATGTCCGCCAGATGACAATGAAATGACAGTGCAGGCCGCTGAAAATAAAGGACTTTACGCGACGAGCGTGGTTCCGGCGGTGGGCAGATGTACGGTGAAGGTGGCGCCGGCGCCGGGCGCGCTATCGATCGTGAGCCGGCCCCGGTGGCGATTGAGGATGTGCTTGACCAACGCCAAGCCGAGACCGGTTCCGCCTTGGGCGCGGCTTTCGGTGACGTCGACGCGATAGAACCGCTCCGTCAGCCGCGGCAGATGCTCCGGCGCGATGCCGGGCCCGTAATCGCGCACGGCGACTTGCGCTTCCGGCTCGCCATCGGCGTTCGTGCCGGGCGCGAGCCTGATATCGACGCGCTTACCGGGCGCGCCGTATTTGAGCGCGTTCTCGACCAGGTTCTCGAACAGGCGGACGAGCTCATCGCGGTCGCCGAGGACCAAGAGTGCATTCTCACCCTCGACATTGACGATGACCCCGCGGTCACGCGACAGCGTCTCGAGACCGTCCACCACCTGGCGGACGATCGGCACCAGATCGACCGGCGTATCGGGACGGCGATGCGCGTTGAGCTCGATGCGCGACAGCGACAACAGGTCGTCGATCAGCCGCGCCATCCGCCACGCCTGCTCCTGCATGATGGCGAGGAAACGATCGCGCGCCTTGACGTCTTCGCGTGCCGGGCCCTGCAAGGTCTCGATGAAACCGGACAGCGCCGCGAGCGGCGTGCGCAATTCATGGCTGGCATTGGCGACGAAGTCGGCGCGCATTTCCTCGACGCGGCGCAGCGGCGTGAGATCGTGGAATGTCATCAGCACCAGATCGGGCCGGTCCAAGCCGGGCTCGCGCTTGACCGGCATCACGATGGTCTCGAACCAGCGGTCGAGCGGGCCGCGCTCGGCATAGGTGACGCGCTGCTCTTCGCCGCGCGCCGCGGCGCGCCCGATGGCTTCGATCAGTTCGGGCATGCGCAAGGCGAGCGACACCGGCTCGCCCTGGCGGAGCGCCGGCGCCAAGGCGCGCGCGTGCTCGTTGAGCGCAAGCACGCGGCCGTCGCGGTCGAGCGCGATCACCGGATCGGGCAAGCCGCCGACCACGGCGCGCAGCGGATCGCCGGCGCGTTCGGCGATGGCAACCGGCCGCGCCAGGCGGTCGTCCTCGTCGCCGGCGCGCAGTGCCAACAACGCCGCCGCCGCGACGATGGCGAAACTTACAAGCGCATAGACGGCGGCAAGAACATGGGTCGCCGCCAAGACGGCGAAGACGGTTGCCGCGGTCGCAATGATGAGCCGAACGCCGCGCGATCGCCGTCTGACCGGCGTCGCCCGATTTTCGGCAAGACTCATTGGACCGTCTCTTTGGCGCCGAAACGGCGCGCCGCGCGGCTGAGCAGCAGTTCGCGAATTCCAAGGATCGCAAGCGAGATCACGAAGGGAATAATGTAATAGAGCAGCCGGAACAGCAGCAGGCCGGCCAACAAATCTTCCTTGTCGAACTGCCACAGCGCCACCATCATCGCGGCGTCGAACACGCCCAGCCCGCCCGGCGCGTGGCTGGCGAAGCCGAGCAATGTGGCGGCGACGAAAATCACCGCCACCGTGACGAAGCCGAGATTGGGCTCGTCGGGCACCAGCATGTACATCGCCGCCGCGCAGCAACCGAGATCGACGATGCCGATCGCGATCTGAATGAGCGTCAGTGGCCCACCCGGCAGCGTCACCTGCCAGCCGTCGCGGCCGATGACGCGCGGCTTGACCCAGACCCAGGCCACATAAGCGCCGAGCATGGCGAGCACCACGAGCGCGAGCACGCGGTTGCACCACAGCGGCAATTGATCGATGGCGCGGGCTGCTTGCGGCGCGTGCAGCACGCCGAGCCCGAGCACGGTGGCGTTGCCGAGCCAGAAGGTGAGCCCGGCGATAAAACAGATCTTGGTGACCTCGATGACGCTCAGGCCCCAGGTGGAATAGATGCGGTAGCGTACCGCGCCGCCGGAGAACACGCTGGCGCCGACATTGTGGCCCACGGCGTAGCTGGTGAAGCCGGCCAGCGCCGCGACCCGGTACGGGATTTCCGGGTGTCCGATGGTGCGCAGCGCGAACAGGTCGTAGAAGGTCAGCGTCACATAGCCCAAGGTGACGAAGGCGCCGGCGATGATCAGGGTGCGCCAGTCGGTCGCCTCGATGGCGTCGAGCAGCGAGTCGGGATCGATGTCGCGCAGGATGCGATAGAGCACGACGACGGCGACGATGATGATGGTGAGGCTGAGCGCGACGCCCAAGCGGCTCCAGCCTATGCGCCGGTCGAAAAAATGCGCGGTGGTGCGCAGGGTCTTCAGCATTTCCGGACCGGCTGTTGGCGCATCAATCGACCGTTTTTCGCAACTTGGCCCCCACTAGCAGATGTCGTGTGCCGGCGCGAGGGCGGCGAGCGGCGCGCCGATTGGCCACACCCTGCCATGTTCCTACGCAGCCTGCTATTATCGCGGCCTGCAAAGAGCTGGTGGCGGGCGGCCATCTATTAACACCGCTGGTGGGCGCACAATTCATAGGGAGATCGCCATGACGGATCATCCGGTCGCACGCCGCACGGTCATCAAAAGCGCGGGCTTGGGCATCAGCGCCGGATTGGCCTCGGGGATCACGTCGGCGCATGCGCAAACGGCTGCTGCGCAAACGCAGCCGGATGAGATCAGGAGCGACGAGTACTGGGCGCACAAGGGCAGCGTCAAGCTCGCGATGTACCGCAAGCGGCTCGCCGTTATGACTGGCATTCATCCAGTGCTGTTCCTGGTGCACGGCTCGTCGAATGCGGCGCGCAGCAGCTACGACCTGAGCGTGCCGGGCAAAGGCGAATATTCGATGATGAATGTGTTCGTCCGCTACGGCTATGACGTGTGGACCATGGACCACGACGGCTACGGCAATTCCGACAGTTCCGGCAACAATTCGGACATCGCCAGCGGCGTCGAGGATTTGAAAGCGGCAATGACCGTGCTGACGGCGGAGACCGGCCAGCAAAAAATTCATTTTTACGGCACGTCGTCCGGCGGCATCCGCGCCGCGGCTTACGCGCAGGCGCAGCCGGACCGCGTCGACCGGCTGGTGCTCTCCGCCTTCACCTACAAGGGCGAAGGCGCCGAGGAGATCCAACGGCGGCAGAAGAACATCGAGGCGCTGCGCGCCAATCCGCGGCGCAAGCGCGACGCCAATATGATCCGCTCGATCTTCACCCGCGACGGGCATCCGGGAATTTACGACCCCGCCGTGCCGGAGGCGATCATCGCCGCCGAGATGAAGTTCGGCGACACCATTCCGAGCGGCACCTATCTCGACATGGCGGCGAACCTGCCGGTGGTCGATCCGACCAAGGTTATGGCACCGGTGCTGATGGCGCGCGGCGAATGGGACGGCAATTCGACCAACGACGATCTGCTCGACTTCTTCCGCCAGCTGCCGAACGGCGACCGGCAATTCGTCATCCTGCCGCAGACCGCGCACAGCGCGGGTTTCAGCAAAAACCGCGATTTGCTGTGGTACGTGATGAAGAACTTTTTGGCCGCGCCGGCGCCGATGGCGTCGTAGCGCGCGGGTGTCCGAAGGAAACTCATGAAGCTCATTCAGTTCAAGAAGCCGGGTCCGCCCGGCGTGATGCAATGCCTCGACGTGCCGGTGCCCGAGCCGAAGCCGGGCGAGGTTTTGATCAAGGCGCATGCGATCGGCGTCGGCATGCCCGACTGTTTGATCCGCGCCGGCACTTACAGCGTCATGCCGCCGCTTCCGGCGACGCCGGGCACGGAGATCGCCGGCACGATCGAGAAAGTCGGCGCCGGCGTTACGACGCGTCAGGTCGGCCAGCGCATTTACACCACGGCGCGCGAGCGGCCGCATCGCGGCGGCCATTACGCGGACTATGTGGCGACACCTGTTGAGGCGACTTTTTTGCTGCCCGACGGCGTCGCATTCGACGCCGCGGCGGCGCTCGCTAATTATCAAGTCGCCTACCATATCTTCAACGATGCGCTGGCGCTGCGCCAAGGCCAAACCGTTCTCATTTACGCCGCTGCCGGCGGCATGGGTAATGCGCTGATCGACCTGGCCAAGGTCGCCGGCTTGACCGTGATCGGCGTGGTCTCGAGCGAAGCCAAGGCGCGCTTCGCCCGCGATGTCGGCGCCGATCACGTCATCGACCGCAAGACCGAAAAGGTCGGCGAGCGCGTGAGCGCGATCACGGGTGGCCGCGGTGTCGATGCCATTATCGATCCGGTTGCCGGACCGGGCATTCCCGGCAACATCGCGATGCTCGCATCCTGCGGCACGCTGCTGATTTACGGCGCGCTTGGCGGCAAGACGGAGCTCGATCCGGCGTCGGCGCCGCAGTGGCGCAAGAACTCCTTGGCGGTGCGGCTGTTCACCATCCACACCTGGGATCACCTGGTCGAGGAGCGCCGCGCCGGCATGCGCGCGCTGATCGCCATGCTGGCGGCCGGAAAACTCAATCCGCGCATTCACGCCAAATTGCCGCTCACCGAGGCGGCGCGCGCCCACGAGATGCTCGAGGGCGGCGAAGTATTGGGCAAGCTCTTGCTGGTGCCCTAGCCGCTGCATGTCCTAGATCGGCAACGCCTCCATCTCTTCGCCGACCGCGATCGGGTGCGCCATCGTCTCGTGCAGCTTGTCGACGTCGAGCTCGCCTTCCCAGCGGCTGATCACCACGGTGGCGACGCCGTTGCCGACCAGGTTGGTCAGCGCGCGGCATTCGCTCATGAACTTGTCGATGCCGAGGATGATGGCGATCGACTGGATCGGGATATCCGGCACGATGGCGAGCGTGGCGGCGAGCGTGACGAAGCCGGCGCCGGTGACGCCGGACGCGCCCTTCGACGTCAGCATGGCGATCACCAGAATGCTCATCTCCTGGCCGAAAGTGAGCGGCGTGTTGGTCGCCTGTGCCAGGAACAATGTGGCAAGCGTCATATAGATGTTGGTGCCGTCGAGATTGAAACTGTAACCGGTCGGGATCACCAGACCGACCACCGATTTCGAGGCGCCGAGCCGCTCCATTTTCTGGATCATGTGCGGCAGCACGGTCTCGGACGAACTGGTGCCGAGCACGATCAATAGCTCGTCCTTGATGTAGCCGATGAAGCGCAGGATCGAGAAGCCGGCGAAATAGGCGATGGTGCCGAGCACGCACAGCACGAACAGGACGCTGGTCAGGTAGAACGTCGCGACCAACTGCAAGAGGTTGAGCAACGAGCCGATCCCATAGGCGCCGATGGTGAACGCCATGGCGCCGAAGGCGCCGATCGGCGCCACACGCACGATGATGCGGATGATGCCGAAGAACAATTTGGCGGCGGCATCGACCACGGCGTTGATCTTCTCGCCGATCGCCCCTAATCGCGCGATCACGAAGCCGGAGAGAATCGACACCAGCAGCACTTGCAGGATATCGCCGCGGGCCAGCGCGCCGAAGAAGCTGTCCGGGATGATCGCCAACAGATGGCCGACGATGCCTTCCTGCTTGGCCGCGGTGACGTAATTCGCCACCGCCTTGGGATCGAGCGTCGCCGGATCGATATCGAAGCCGGCGCCCGGCCGGATCACGTTGCCGACAATGAGGCCGATGGCGAGCGCGATGGTGGATACGACCTCGAAGTAGAGCAGCGTTTTGACGCCGACACGGCCAACCTTGGCGAGATCGCGCATCGAGCCGATGCCGTGCACCACGGTGCAGAAGATCACCGGCGCGATCATCATCTTGATCAGCCCGATGAAGGCGTCGCCCAGGGGCTTCATCGCCACGCCGGTCTTCGGAAAATAATGTCCGATCACGATGCCGAGCGCGATGGCGATCAGCACCTGGATGTACAGCACGGTGTACCAGGGACGGTGCTTCGATGTGGCAACGGCGGCGGTGACGGTGCTCGACATGGGATGGCCCCTAACGCGTTTCCTCTGGTCGCAGCTTAGCAGCTTGGCTCAGGCGCGGAAGAACTGCCGCAGCTCGTTATACGTCTCCTCCGGCGCTTCCTCCGAGAGATAATGTCCGCACGGCAGCGCCTTGGCGCCGCGGATATCCGCGGCGTAGCGTTGCCAGATTTCGCTGGGGCTCGGCTTGGAATTGCGGCCGACGCCGCCGGTCGCGCCCCACAGCAGCAGCACCGGGCAGGCGATCTTGCGGCCGGCCTCGAAATCCAAAGTGTCCGTGTCGAAATCGATGCCGGCGCAGGCGCGATAATCCTCGCACATGGCATGCACCGTCGCCGGATCGCGGAAATGGCGCTTGTACTCGGCGATCGCCGCCGGATCGAAGAAGCTCAAGCCCTGTTTGGTCTTCGACAGCTTCTTCTCGATGAAGAAATCCGGGTCCGCGCTCATCAGGTGCTCGGGGAAAGGGTTTGGCTGGATCATGAAGAACCAGTGCCACGAAAAAGTCGCCCAGGCTTTGTTCGGATGATTGAACACGTGATGCTGCGGGACGATGTCGAGGATGGCGGCGCGCAGCACCTTGTCGGGATGATCGAGGCACATGCGGTGCAGCACGCGAGCGCCGCGGTCGTGGCCGGCGGCGAAGAATTTGTCGTGGCCGAGCGCCGCCATCACCTCGATCTGATCCTGCGCCATGGTCCGGAACGAATAGTTTTCGTGGTTGTCGCCGCCCGGCGGTTTCTCGGAATCGCCATAGCCGCGCAGGTCGGTGGCGACCACGGTGAAGTCTTGGGCCAGCCGCGGCGCGAATTTCTGCCAGGACAGATGGCTGAACGGATTGCCGTGCATCAGCAGAAGCGGCGGCCCGCTGCCGCCATGCACGGTGACGATGCGCGCGCCGGAGGTTTTGATCTCGGTGCGGGTAAAGCCTTCGAAGAACATCGGGTCTCCTCTCGTCATTCCGGGGCCGCGCGCCGCACGGAGCCCGGAATCCATAGCCACAGTTCTACGAACAATTGCGCGACTGAGCGAGAGCCTCCCTGATGGTGAATATGGATTCCGGGCCTGCGGGCTTCGCCCGCATCCCGGAATGACGGCCGGGACAGCCCGCGCTAAGCTCTGCGCAAAGATCAGCCAAAGCAGGGATCGTCATGCGTCTGCACCGTATCCTTACGCCTCTTGCCGGCGTAATCGTCGTGTTGGCGGTTCTCGCCGCTACACACCTTGCCCGCGCCCAATCCAATCAAGCATCCAACACGGGGAGTACAATGCCGTCCGATATCGATCCAAATTCCGGATTCCGCCTGCCGTTGCCGAAGCGCGAAGATTTGGACGACGTCGGCAAGCGCGCCTATGACCGCGCCGCGGCGCCTGGAAAGTCGCTGGTCGGCTTGCGCGGGCCGGGCGGCATTACGCTGTACAGCACCAAGACCGTGGAGGCGCGCGCGCAATTCAGCAACCACCTGCGGTTTGACGTTTTTCCCGCCAACATCCGCGAGGTGGCGATCCTCGCCGTCGCCCGCGAGATGGACAGCCAGTTCGAATGGGCCGCGCACGAGCCCGAAGCCTTGAAGGAAGGCGTGCCGGCCGACGTCGTCGATGTCATCAAGCGCCGCTTGAGCACGCAAGGTCTCGATGAGACTTACGCGGCCATCATCGAGCTCGGCCGGCAAACCTTTGGCGATCACAAAGTCACGTCGGAATGTTTTGCGCGGGTCAAGAAACTGTTCCCGCCGACCAAGCTGGTCGAGCTGGTGATGCTGATGGGCAACTACGCCGCCACCGCGGCGCTGCTCACGGCATTCGACATGCAATTGCCCGAAGGCCAGAAGCCGCTGTTGCCGGTGCCGTGAAGCTTGTTCTTCGTCGTCCCCGCCAAAGCGGGGACCCATAACCACAGTCGGAGCAATATTGGCGTGGTCGGTGGTTATGGATTCCCGCTTTCGCGGGAATGACGGGTTCATCGTTTCCTCTTATCCAACCCTAACTCCCCCACCGCTTCATCACCGCATCGATATCCTTCTGCTCCGGCCGCACCGTCGGCGGGAAGCGCGCGCCGCCGAGATCGGGGTCGGGGTCGTAATCGAGATTAATGGTGACGTCGATCAGCACGCGATGCCACTTGCCGGTGCCGAATTGCGCGACCTTGCGGTCACGCCGCCGCGTCGAGCGGCGGGAATCAGTTCGGATGTGCACATTCAGCCAGCATCCGCTCCCATGTTTGTGCTTCTTCGTGCTCTCTGCATTTGTGGAGATGCGTAATCAATGTTGTTTGAGCAAAGCGACTGCCACCCTTGGCAGCCCTGCGCAACCAAGTCTCTGCTGCGTGAAAGTGGATTAAACGATCGAGCCCACACTTCGTAATCGCCACTCGTCTGTAAATTTCGCCTATTTCGGACTGCGCGTCTATATCGTCATTTTCGGCATCTTTAATAAGATCAGCTGAAACACCGCTGCAGTCGGGCAAGTCAATGAGAGCTACTTGTCCAGTAACCAGAGGTATTAATATATCATTCCATTCATGCCACTGGAGCCAGATGAGCAGCAGTGGAAACAGAGAAAAAGCCAGAGGTTGCCACAGTTGAAGATAGACAATTGACGCGCAGCCTACGGCGCCATAGGCAAGAACCAGCGCCAAACATTTAAACAGGGTGTCGACAGCGTTGCGTACCCAACTATCTATCTTTCGAAGCGATCGCCATCGCGAGACTCGGAGTAGATTTAATTTCGGAGAAATTGAAAACATCAGACACCCGAGTGCGTGGAAAATCTTCGAAAGATTTCCTTGCACCGTGTCTAGCTCACGACAGCAGCCCAGGCGAAATTTGTCTCGCTTCTCTGCCGGTAATTTCTTGGTAGCAACATCGATTATCCAAATAGCGAGGGAAGGCGCACGAACGTAGAGGTCATTTGCAATAAGACCGAATGCAATGGAAGCTGCGGCCATTTTCAACACGTTCAGCATCGATTCTTCCAGGTGCGAATCGTTATACCTAGTGCGACTTATGATGCGTTGCTTGACATAGTTCGCTCCGTGACCAGTGATGCGAACCCTCTCACGGGCCTAAAGTGTTCACCGATGCTGGTAACGCAATCAGGCTGAAATATGTCCTAAGATTAGCGTAATCCTAAGGATCATGCCGTTTCGGCTTATCCAACCCCAATTCCTCCCACCGCCTCGTCACCGCATCGATATCCTTCTGCTCCGGCCGCACCGTCGGCGGGAAGCGGGCGCCGCCGAGATCGGGGTCGGGGTCGTAATCGAGATTGATGGTGGCGTCGATCAGCATGCGGTTCCACTTGCCGGTGCCGAATTGCGCGACGTTGCGGTCGCGCTTGCGCACCGAGGGATCGAGCCCGGCGCCGAAGGTCGACGGCATGATGACGATGTCGTCCTCGCCGGCATTGACGCGGAACGCGATCGCCCAATCGACCGCCGCATAATCGTGGATGTCGATGTCGTCGTCGACGACGGTGACGTGCTTGTAGCGCACATGCGCCGCCGACGATCCCCACAGCGCGTTGGCCACCTGCTTGGCGACGCCGCGATAGCTCTGCTTGACCTGCACCACGACATTGACGCCGGCCTGCACCGGCGGGCACCACACGTCGGTAATGCCCGGCACGCCGGCGCGATCCAGCACGTTCCACGCCGTCGCCGCGCGCATCACCGAGGAGGTGACGCTGTTCTCCGAATAGCTGCCCGGCATGGTGCCCTCGATGGTGCCGCGCAGGATCGGATTTTTGCGATGGGTGATGCAGGTGACGCGGATGGCCGATTTCGGTGAGCGGTCCCCGGCGATATAGCCGGTGAATTCCGCATACGGCCCTTCCGGTAAAAAGGTCGCCGGATCGAAACTCATGAAACCTTCGATGACGATCTCGGCGCTGGCCGGCACATAGAGATCGACGGTCTCGCATTTCACCAGCTCCACCGGCGCGCCGCGGATGGCGCCGACCACGTCGTATTCGCACAGGTTTTTCGGCACCGGTGCGCCGCCGACGAAATCGAGCGACGGCTCCCAGCCGATGGCGACCGCGATCGGCATTTCGGTGTGGCCGAGTTGCTGCCAGGCGGTGGCGTGATGGCCGATATGCTGCGCCCGCCAGGTCAGCATCGGGATCATGTTCTTGCCCGCCACCATGCCGCGATAGACGCCGACGTTCATCACATTGGTGTTCGGATCCTTGGTGACGACGCCGCCGTAAGTGAGAATGTAGCGGCCGCCGTCGGCGCGATTCCATTGCGGCGTCGGGAAGTCGTTGAGATCGACATCGTCGCCTTTGACGATGTTCTCCTTGACCGGCCCGGTCTTGACGATTGTCGGCGGGATCGAGCCGGTCAGGACGGTGCGGCCGAGCTTGACCAGTTCGCGTGGATGGGTGTCGGGCGGCAGCCCCAGCATCATCGCGATGCGCCGGTAGCTCGACAGCGCGCCGGCGAACACCTGCCGGCAGCGGGCGTTCTCGCCATAGTCGCGGATCTTGTTGAACAGCAGTGCCGGCCCGGTGCCGGGGCCTTGGGCCAAACGGGCGACGGTGCCAAGCTCGATATTCCAATCGACCTCGGCGTCGATCGCGTGCAATTCACCGGCGCCATCGAGCGCCTGCATCCAGCCGCGCAAATCGCCGAAGGCGACGGGCTTGCGTTCTACCGTCATGGTTTTTCCCGGTCGGAGACGTTGCGCCGTTCTTCGCTGCCGGCTGCGGCGTTGTCAAATCTCCATCCGCCCCCGCGACAGCGGGGGAGGGGGACCGCCCGAAGGGCGGTGGAGGGGGCGCAGGACTCAACGCGCCGCATGAGTCTTCGCGATATCCAGATATGCTCGCTCGCTCGCTTCTTCTTGCAGAGAGAATCTCCCGCAACGAAAACGAACCCCCGCATCCCGCGCCCCCTCCACCACGGTTCGCTCGCTACGCGGGCTCCAGTGGTCCCCCTCCCCCGCTATCGCGGGGGCGGATGGGTGCACACGCTCTCATTCTCGCAACGCGATCCGCGTCGGAGTTTTATCCAGGGCGAGGTGCGAACTTGGAAATCTGCTTCGCTAATCCTCACTCGCCACTTGCTTTTCTCTTCCTTCACAAAAGAAGAAGGGAGGCGGAACGCCGGCAAACGCTGGTCACCACCGCCGCATCTTGCGATGCGGCACGCACCCTGCGGGGCGCGCTCGCCTGTCGGC
>Ga0210385_10000237_pt1 | contig 48982 bp, 43 predicted proteins | sample IncBWH26OmetaG_FD_160107 | JGI IMG/M metagenome (GOLD analysis project Ga0210385, IMG submission 160107) | Forest soil microbial communities from Barre Woods Harvard Forest LTER site, Petersham, Massachusetts, United States - Inc-BW-H-26-O ... | reverse complement strand
GTCAATAGGTTGCCGCTTGCCACCGTTAGCAGTGGGCGCAGAACCCGCATGATGACTGTGGAGGAATTTAGGAGGCCGATCCAAATGCCCTTTATGATCTATAACCTAAAGGGACACGGATGGAGCTTGATATGACTCGGGTCATACGTTTCCGCACAGCAAAGCTTGACGTCTCCACTGAGCGCCCAAATCCAATAAATCCGATTCCCGGAGAATCGTTGCTTCTCTGGCTCTCAGATCACGCTAAGCCGAAGACAGCAATGACTCTTCCTGCTCCGGAGGATTGGGGGTGGTACTCGGAGGTCACATCGGATGGGCGCCGCTATATGGTCGGCGCAAGCGCATCTCCGGAAGAGGGCGGTGACCATGAATGGACATTGCAGGTTGTTAAATTGCGCGCCTTGAGTGAGAAGTTGCTTGGGCGTGAGCGGATGGCATCCGAAGACGCATGCGCCAACTTCTTTCAAGGTCTGCTAGAAGAGGAGCCGGCATTTCACGTGTTATCTGTGGATTCGTAAGTACCCTTGTCCAGAGACGACCATCAAACTCGATTCCCGAAAGCCGACGTTCGTCAGTGACCGCTTCGGGTGCATAGCGACCATTAGCTGATGGAGCCGAATGAGGGTTAACAGGTGCCGAGGTACCGGGTGGTTACAAAAACTCAACCTCGCCCACGCCGAATCGGCGTCACCGTGCTCTTGCCGCGCTCCGCCTCCACGATCAATCGCGTCCACTGAGTAAGCGCCAAACGGCGCTCATTGAAGTAGTCATGGCGATCGTAAGTGCCCTCAACACCTTTGAGCTTATGCCCGAGGCAGCGTTCGGCAACTTCCCGGCGCACCCCGAGTGCAGCCAAATGCGTGCGTGCCGTGCGACGCAGGTCATGGAGCGTGAAGTGGGGCAGGCCGTGGGCTACACGCAATAGCGCCACATTCAGTGTGTCGAGCCCGACATGCGCCACGCGGTGCCGACGATCTCGACGCCGCTTGGGAAACACAAACTCATTGTCGGCGGCCAGCACCTTGAGAGCCTGAAGCCACTCGACTACCTGCGGCACCAGAGGAATATCCAATTCTTCACCTGTCTTGGTGCGCGCGGCAGGCAGATGCCAGACCGGACCGAATCTGAGGTCATCTTGAAGATCAAACTCCGCCCAGCGGGCGCCGAGCAGTTCGCTCTTGCGAACGCACAGCGCGAGCAGCAATTTGACGGCGAGCAGATTATCGCCGCCGAAACTTTCCGTTTCGCGAATGCTTTCGAACAGCTGGATCAGTTCATCGTGCGACAGCGCCCGACTTCGGGACTTCTCCGGGCCTCCGGCATCCAGGCGCGGCGAGAACTCGGCGATCGGATTGATGGGAACGACACCCCGGCGCACGCCGAATGAGAAAATGCGGCGCGCGAAACGCAGCAGGTCGTTGGCAGTGGTCGGTGCGCGATGCTTCACGTCATCCAATAGGCGGGTGATGTGTGCCGGAGTGACTTCGGCAGCGGCCACTCGGCGCAGCTTGGGTAACAGGTATTTGTTCAGGTACCGGCGGGGGACATCGGGATGCTTGAGCCCACGCCCGACGATTTCGCTGCGATACCAGTCCTCGCACAACTGCTCAAACGAAATCCGTTGACGCTGCTCGGCCTGCACGGCGCGTCGCAGCGCGATGGGGTCCTGCTGCTTGTCGACCTGCACGCGAGCCTGCCGCGCTTCGATACGAGCCTCGGCCAACGACATGTCGGGATAGTTGCCGAGGGTGATCCACCGATCGCGCCCGCCGAATCGATAGCGCAGCGTCCAGGAGGCACCATCGGAAGTCTGCTTGCGCAGGTACAGGCCATCACCGTCTCCGAGCAGGAGCCGAGCGCCGCTGCGATGGGCGCGTTCGACACTCCAGGAGTTTAGTTTTCCAGCCATGAATCACCCCCTTAGGTGACCCGTTGTAGCTAGAAATTTGCACCCGCGCGACTCCACGAGCAAGTGCGAGCTAGCTACAAAGCTAGCTACAAATTTGGGCTGGACGTGGGTGGACAGCCATGGACGGCCGTGGACACGAAAGTGACGAAATGCTTTATTTTTAGGGGGTTGCGCGAACAGCCAGGGACGCCGGTGGACGCCCCTGGACACTACTCGATATTTTGCACCTGCTCACGTAACTGCTCGATCAGCACTTTCATGTCGACACCGGCGCGCGTGGTTTCCAGATCCTGAGACTTGGATGACAGCGTGTTCGCTTCGCGATTCAGTTCCTGCATCAGAAAATCCAGGCGCCGGCCGGCAGGTTCGCTGCCGGCGATGATGCGGCGGATCTCCTCCACATGCGAGCCGAGGCGATCGAGCTCCTCATCGACATCCAGTCTCTGCAGCATCAGCGCCAGTTCCTGTTCCAGGCGCTCCTGATCCACCTCGGCTTTCAGTTCAGCCAGACGCTCATCCAGGCGGGCGCGGATGCGGCTGCGGACCTCGGGTAGCCGCACCCGAACCTGTGCCACCAGGTTCACAAGTCCCGCGCAGCGCTGCTCGATGAGTTCGCCCAGCCGCGCGCCTTCGCGCGAACGCGCCAGCGCCAGATCCTCGATGGTGGCGATGGCCAGGGCGCGTGCCGCGGCCAAGAGATCCTCGGTGCCGGTGTCGGTGTCGCGTATCACGCCCGGCCAGCGCAGGGCATCCAGGGCATCGAGGCTGACCGGCGTCGAGCCGGCGAGGCTGGCCACTTCACGGACCCTTGCCAGGAGGGCGTCCAGGGCGCCTCGGTCCAGATCCAGCGCATGGGCGGCGGCGTCGGTGCGCCGATAGGTGAAGGTGCAGTCGACCTTGCCGCGTTTCAGGCCGCGCCCGAACTGCTGGCGGATCTCAGGGTCCAGGCTGCGCAGTTCCTCGGGCAGCCGCAGGCTTGACTCGAGGAAGCGGTGGTTGACGCTGCGCAGTTCGCAGATGAGTGAACCCCAGGGCCCGGAGGTTTCGCGACGCGCGAAGCCGGTCATGCTCGCAATCATGTTGGTCCAGATGAGACTTAAGCTGGTTGTCGTCTTACAGGAGGCCGCGCGATCGCGTCTGATGCCCCCAGCGATCCGCGTGATATAAGATTCGCGGCAGTGTAACAGACAGACAGAACATTCCTTGCAGGTTGAATACGCTGATTTGAGCCTTCTGGGCGGTCGGGAGGAGAACCAGGACCGGGTGTCGGTGGCCGTCGCCGAGCATTCCGCATTGCTGGTCGTGGTGGACGGCATGGGTGGCCACGCCGAAGGGGCACGCGCCGCCGAGGTGACTCTCAAGACCCTGCTTGAGGCTTTCTGGCACACCCCTCAGCCACTTTTCGATCCGCTGGGTTTCCTGCACCTGACCTTGGGAAGGGCGCATGAGGAGGTGGTGCGCATTGGCCTGCACCTGCCTCTGGAGCAGCGGCCCCGAGCGACCTGTGCCGTATGCCTGGTGCAGCAAAGTTCGGCCTACTGGGCCCATGTGGGTGACAGCCGTATCTACCTGCTGCGCCAGGGCGCCGTGGCGGCGCGGACCCGTGACCACAGTCATGTGGAGCTGCTGCTGCGCGAGGGTCTGATCACCCCTGATCAGGCGCACAATCATCCCATGCGCAACTACGTGGAGTGCTGTCTGGGGGGGGACCCGGTGCTGCCTGACATGACCCTGGGGCAGCGTCGGGTATTGCAGCGCGACGATGTGCTGTTCGTGTGCACCGATGGCGTGTGGGGTTGCCTGCGCGACAGCGAAATCGCCACCGCCCTCACCATGGCCGGCATCCCCTCGCGCGACCAGCTTGCTGCGCTGTGCCGCACTGCCGTGGCCGCCGCCGGACCCAACAGCGATAACACCTCGGGCGCCGTGCTGCGCTGGCGCAGCCAGTGACCGTGCGGCCCAGCGGTCGTGTGGCCGATGAGCTGCGGCCCATCAGCTTCGAGAGCGGTTTCACGAGGCATGCGGAAGGCTCGGTCCTGGTGCGCTTCGGCGACACTCACGTGCTGTGCACCGCCAGCGTCGAGGAGACGATCCCACCCTTCCTGCGTGGCAAGGGCCAGGGCTGGGTCACCGCCGAGTACGGCATGCTGCCGCGCTCCACGCATACCCGCCAGGCCCGCGAGGCGGCCCGTGGCAAGCAAAGCGGCCGCACCCAGGAGATCCAGCGTCTCATCGGCCGCTCGCTGCGCGCCATCGTGGATCTGAAAGCCCTCGGCGAGCGCACCATCACGCTGGACTGCGATGTGATCCAGGCCGACGGCGGTACGCGCACGGCGGCGATCACCGGTGGCTATGTCGCGCTGGCGCAGGCGTGCGCGGCGCTGCAGGTCCGCGGCGCCCTGACCCGCAGTCCCCTGCATGGGCAGATCGCCGCGATATCGGTGGGCGTCTTCGCCGGCGCGCCGGTGCTGGACCTGGACTATGCCGAGGATTCGCAGGCCGAGACTGACATGAACGTCGTCATGAACAGTGGCGGCGCCTTCGTGGAAATCCAGGGAACGGCCGAAGGCCATGCCTTTCGCAGGCATGAACTCGACGCGCTGCTGGACCTGGCGACGGCGGGCCTCTCGAGCATCTTCGCGCTGCAGTCGCAGGCCCTCGCGGCGCTGGCTTGAGGCATGAAGGCCGTGCTCGCCAGCGGCAACCCGGGCAAGGTCCGGGAGTTCTCGGCACTGCTGGCTGCCCGCGACATCGAAGTGCTGCCGCAGAGCCTCTTCGGGATTGTCACGCCGGAGGAGACCGGCAGCACCTATCTGGAAAATGCGCTGCTCAAGGCGCGGCATGCCGCAAGCTCGGGGCTGGCGGCGCTCGCCGATGATTCGGGTATCGAGGTGGATGCACTGAATGGCCGCCCGGGTGTGCGCTCGGCGCGCTACGCCGGTGAGCAGGCCAGCGATGCCGACAACCTGGCCTTGCTGCTGCGTGAACTGGCGGGCGTGCCCCAAGAGCGTCGCACCGCCCGTTATCACTGCGTGCTGGTTTTCGTGCGCGATGCCGCGGACCTGCAGCCCATCGTCGCCACCGGCATCTGGCAGGGCCGGGTGCTCACGGCCCCGCGCGGCAGCGGGGGCTTCGGTTACGACTCGATCTTTCAACCTGATGGCAGCGAGCTGTCGGCCGCGCAATTGCCGGCCGCCCGGAAAAATGTCCTGAGTCACCGTGCGCAGGCGCTGCGCGCGCTGCTGGCCGCATTGCCGTGAGTGTGCGGCTGCCGCCGTTGTCGCTGTACCTGCACTTTCCCTGGTGCGTTCGCAAATGTCCCTACTGCGACTTCAACTCCTACACCCTCAACGGCTCGCTGCCGGAAGCTGAATACCTGCAGGCCTTGTTGCGCGACCTGCGCGAACAGGCCGCCTTGCCGCAGGTGGCGGGCAGGCCTTTGACCAGCATCTTCATGGGGGGTGGTACGCCCAGCCTGTTCTCCCCTGCGGCCATCGGGCGGGTGCTGGAGGAGGCGCGCGCGCTCATCGGTTTTGCGCCTGACATCGAGATCACCCTGGAGGCCAATCCCGGCACCATCGAGCGTGGCCGCTTCGCCGAATATTCGGCCGCGGGCGTGAACCGGGTGTCCCTGGGCGCGCAGAGTTTCGGCGCGCAGCAGCTCCAGGAGCTGGGTCGGATCCACTCGGCAGCCGAAACCATACGGGCCGCCGAGGAGCTGCACGCCGCGGGCGTCGGCAACTTCAACCTGGATCTCATGTACGGCCTGCCACGGCAGGACGTGGCCGGCGCCCGCTCGGATCTGCGCCAGGCGCTGGCGCTGGGGCCGGCTCATATTTCGCACTATCACCTCACCATGGAGCCCGGCACGGTATTCGGGGCGCAGCCGCCGGCGCTGCCCGGTGAAGACAGCATCGAGTTGATGCTGGAGGAATGCGCTCAGGAACTCGCCGACGCAGGGTTCGGCCACTACGAAGTGTCGGCCTATGCCCATGAGGGGCGTCAGTGCCGCCACAATCTCAATTACTGGACCTTCGGCGACTACCTGGGTGTGGGCGCCGGCGCCCATGGCAAGCTCACCGATGTGGCCGCCGGCGCGATCGTGCGCACCACGCACACCCGAGAACCACGGCGCTACCAGGCAGGGACGGCCCTGGTGCTGCGAACCGTCAACGCTGCTGAGCTACCGTTCGAGTTCATGATGAACGCCCTGCGGCTGACGGCGGGCTTTGACGCGGCGCTTTTCGAGGGGCGCACGGGCTTGAGGTTCGAGCAGGTGGTCCCCACCTTGCTAAAGCAGCAGTCTCGAGGCCTGCTGGCCCGCATCGATGGACGCTGGGTCCCGAGCTTGACCGGTCAGCGGTTTTTGAATGATTTGCTGCTGGAGTTCCTTCCGGACTCGCCTGCGACCGCAGATCCAGCACTGTCAAGACCGAAAGTGGTCTGATTTGGGTCGGGGCGTTCGTTATACACAGGGTTGCCGGGGCACTTTGGTAAATGAGCAGATTACGTGCAATATCACCCAATCTGCTCGATATGATGCCAGTAACCTATTGAATTGTAAGGCCTAAACTAGGTGTACAATGTTTAACCAAGGTCACAAAAGTGCAATTTCACCCGAATGTTGAGGCTCTGCGAGAGCGACAGTCCACAGATTTATCCACAGGTTCTGTGGATAAGGAATGGGCTCGCACTGCACCAGATGAACCTTGTTCTTGTCAGTCGCCGGCTTTCCATGACGCCAAGGGCACGGGCCCCTTGAGCATCGATGGATTCGCCGCTAAACTCGCCCGCCCTTTTGCCCATGCCCGTCCAATCCGGGAGTTAGTTATGAAAGAAGCAGGTCATCCCGAGTACAAAGAGATCAACGTGAACTGCACTTGCGGGAACTCCTTCAAGACCGGTTCGACGCTGGGCCATGACCTCCAGGTGGAAGTTTGTGCCGCCTGCCATCCGTTCTACACGGGTAAGCAGAAGATCGTCGATACCGCCGGTCGCGTGGACAAGTTCCGCAAGAAATACGGCGCCGGCGCCACCGCCCGCTGAGCCCTGTGCGGCTGCCCTTGAGCGGGCCCTGCGTGGGCCTGATCCGGGCAGCCCCATCACGCTGATTGCACTGTGCTGCAGCCTCTTCAAGAGGAGCATCACGCGCACCTGTTCGGAATTTAATTCGCGCTGCCTTGATTCCGCCAGCGGACCATGTAACGCTGAAGCTGGGCTTGCGTGAATCCCCCGCGCCAGCATTCTGTGGAAGCTGCAACAACATGAATGAGAGCAAGCTCGAGCTCATCGATCGCGCCAGTGGCAAAAAGGCGGAGCTGACAGTACGTCCCGGAACCGTGGGCCCCAGCGTCGTCGACGTGGCGCCGCTGAACAAGGAATTTGGCGCCTTTACCTTCGATCCTGGCTACGGGCTGACCGCGGCCTGCGAAAGCAAGATCACCTACATCGACGGGGACGCCGGCGTCCTGCTGCACCGTGGCTACCCGGTCGAACAGCTGGCCGCGCAGAGCTCATTCACCGAAGTCAGCTACCTGCTGCTGTACGGGGAGCTGCCGACCAAGAGCCAGCTGGATGAGTTCACGCTCAGCATCCGTCATCACACGATGATCAACGAGTCGCTGTTGCGCTTCTTCAATGGTTTTCACCACAACGCCCACCCCATGGCCATGGTGTCGGCGGTCGTGGCGTCGCTGTCGGCGTTCTATCACGACACGATGGACATCCATAATCCGCGGCACCGCGAGATCTTCGCGCATCGCATTATCGCCAAGATCCCGACCATCGCGGCGGCGGCCCACAAGCACTCCCTGGGCCAGCCCTTCATCTATCCGCGCAATGACCTGGACTACTGCAGCAACCTGCTGCACATGTTCTTTGCCGTGCCCTGCGAGCCTTATGAGGTGGATCCGGTGGCGGCCCAGGCGCTGGACCTGCTGTTCATACTGCATGCCGATCACGAGCAGAACGCCAGCACCTCCACGGTGCGACTGGCGGGCAGCACCGGCGCCAATCCCTATGCGGCGATTTCCGCCGGCGTCTCGGCGCTATGGGGTCCGGCCCATGGCGGTGCGAATGAGGCGGTGCTGGCGATGCTCGAACAGATCGGCACCGTGGACAATATTCCGAAGTACCTGGCGATGGCCAAGGATAAGTCCAGCCATTTCCGGCTCATGGGCTTCGGCCACCGGGTCTACAAGAACTTCGATCCGCGCGCCAAGATCATCCGTGAGATGTGCCACAAGGTCCTCTCCAGGCTGGGCAGCCAGGACAATCCGCTGTTCGAGCTGGCGCTGCGCCTGGAGGAAGTGGCGCTGAAGGATGAGTACTTCGTGGCGCGCAAGCTGTACCCGAACGTCGATTTTTACTCGGGCATGATCTACAGCGCCCTGGGGATTCCGCGTTCCATGTTCACGGTCATGTTCGCGATCGCCCGCACCGTGGGCTGGGTGGCGCATTGGCAGGAAATGATCGCCGACCCGAGCATGCGCATCGGTCGCCCACGACAGCTGTACACGGGCTCACCGCAGCGCGATTACGCCGCCATCGGCACCCGCAAAGGCTGATTCAGTCCGCGGCCAGCAGGGCCTCGAGGTCCGCCACGTCCGCGCGGCGCATGGGCCGGCCGTCGACCGGACTCACCGGCGCCTGGCGAATTCCATCGGTGGGGAAAACCGTCGCCTCGATCGACTGATCATCGACCTCGAAGCGCACCCCGGGATATTCCAGAACCCGCTCCGCGTTCATCTTCACGCGCCGGGCGGTGACTTCATGGCGTATGCCATGGTCCATCAGCCACAGGGTCACCGACTCCGGGCGTTCGGCGAACAGGTGCAGCTGTACCTCCGAGTGTTCGGTCGCCGTGCCGCTGAGAACCGCTCCCACCAGGCGCGGCTCGAAACCCGACAGGCGCTGCATGGCATGCAGCGCCGCGCTGCGCTGGGCATGCAGGGTTTCAGTGTGGGAATCGCCCCCGAACAGGCGCTGGTATTCGGCCAGGGCGGTCTCGATCTCGGTGTTCTTAGGCAGCACCGCGCCATCGGTGACCCCGAAGCGCTCGGCCGCCTTGCGCTTGGCGACCAGGAAGTCGCGGATGCCATGTTCGGCCATGACCCGCGCGGCTTCCTGGGCGAGCGCGCGTCGCAGATGTTCAGCGCGAACGCTCAATCGTTTTGGCATGTTCCAATCATCTTGCCCGGCGGGCGGAAAATCAAACCCGAAATCGCGCCGAAAACTAGAACAGCGATTCAGAACCCGCGGCGGTCTGCTGGCTTTGCGTATTGACCGGTGCGCCGCTGGCCGGCAGGTGATTGACCATGAAGGTCTCGAGCATGCCGTCGGGATTTTCGGCGCTCACCAGCGCACCGGTCTGCGGTGACACCCGCAGCTGCACCAGGCCGTCCGGCATCGGCAGTTTCTCCTGCGGCACATCCTTGAGCGCTTCACGCATGTAGCGGATCCAGATCGGCAGGGCGGTGCGCGCGCCCTCCTCGGTTTCTCCAAGCGGGCGTTCCTGGTCGAAGCCGACCCACACCGTGGTGACGAGTTTGGTATTGAAGCCGTTGAACCAGGCGTCCTTGGAGTCATCGGTGGTGCCGGTCTTGCCGGCCAGGTCGGTGCGCCCCAACACCATGGCGCGGGCCCCGGTGCCGTGGCGGATCACATCGGCCATCATGTCCGTGATGATGTAGTCGTTCTGCGGACTGATGACGCGCGGCGCGAGCTGCTGGGTCGTCAGCGGACCCACGCCGCCGCGGATCGCGTCGGCGGCGTCGAGGGTCGACTCGGAAGCATCCCTGATCGGTACCGTCGAGAGATCGGCGGTCTGCTCGCATTGCAGACAGGCGACCGGCGCATTGGCCTGCCAGATCACCTTGCCTGAGACATCCTCGATGCGGTCGATGTAGTAGGGCGAGACGCGAAAGCCACCATTGGCGAAGGTCGCATAGGCGCCGGCGAGATCGATCGGAGCCACCTGCATGGTGCCCAGCGCGAGCGTGAAATTCCTGGGCAGCGAGTCCTTGTCGAAGCCGAAGCGGGTCGCATAATTGATGGCGTAATCGACACCGACCTCGCGCAGCAGGCGCACCGAGACCAGGTTCAGCGATTTGGCCAGCGCTTCACGCAGCCGCGTCGGACCGTTGAAGCCGCCGTGGGAGTTCTTCGGACGCCAGGCGGTCTCCATGCCGCTGCCTTCGATCACGATCGGCGCATCCGGCAGCACCGAAGCGGCCGTGAAGCCGTCCTCCAGCGCCCCTGAGTACAGGAAGGGCTTGAACCCCGAGCCCGGCTGGCGCTTCGCCTGCACGGCGCGGTTGTACTTGTTGCTGAAGTAATCGAATCCGCCCACCAGCGCGGAGACGCTGCCATCGATGGGATCCAGCGATACCAGCGCCGCCTGTGCCTCCGGGATCTGCACCAGCTGCGCCGCATGCTTGCCGTCGGTGTAGATATAGATCACATCCCCGCGCGCCAGGATTTCGCCGGCGCTCTTGGGCGCCGGACCGATGCGCTCGTTGTCCAGTTGCTTGTGCGCCCAGGCCAGCCCGTCCCAGTTGATCTGCTGGAAGCCATAGTCCTTGGCGTACACCTTGGCCGACTGGTCCCCGACCTCGGTGACCACCGATGGGATGAGCGGACCGACCGGTGAATATTCATCCAGCAGGTCTTCAAGATCGGAGCTGTCGGCGCCCGCGGGCACCTCCACGCGCGCGGTCGCGCCGCGCCAGCCATAGCGGCGGTCGTATTCGATCAGGCCCAGCCGCACCGCCCGGTTGGCGGCGGTCTGCAGGCGGCTGTCGATGGTGGTGTAGACCCGGTAGCCGGTGGTCTCAGCCTTCGGGCCGAAGCGCTTGCGCACTTCCTGGCGCGCCATCTCGGCCACGTATTGGGCATCCACGTCGTACAGCGGGGCATGCGTGCGCGCTTCGACCGGCTCGGCATTGGCCGTCGCGGCGGTATTGGCATCGATGTAGCCCAGGTCCTTCATGCGCCGCAGCACATAGGTGCGGCGTGCCTTGGCGAACTGCGGATTGACGATGGGGTTGTAGCGCGAGGGCAGCTGCACGATGCCGGCGAGGGTGGCCGCCTGGGCGACGCTGAGCTGGTCCAGTGACTTGCCGTAGAAGGTCTCGGCCGCGGCCGCCACCCCATAGGCACGCTCGCCGAAGAACACCACGTTCAGGTACAGCGCGAAGATCTCCTGCTTGGAGAACTCGTGCTCCATGCGATAGGTGAGGAAGGCCTCCTCGAGCTTGCGCCGCCAGGTCTTGTCCAGGGTCAGGAACAGCTGCCGCGCCGCCCGCTGGATGATGGTGCTCGCACCCTGGGCGCGATCCCCTGAGATCACATCCACCAGCACCGCCCGCAGCACCCCCTGATAGTCGATTCCATGGTGCTGGAAAAAGCGGTCGTCCTCGGCGGCGAGGAAGGCGTGCTTGACCAGATCGGGGATCTGCTCCCAGGTCACCGGCAGGCGGCGCTGCTCCCCGATCTGCGCGATCAGGTCACCGTCGCGGGTATACACGCGCAGCGGTACCTGCATTTCCACATTGCGCATTGCATCAACCGAGGGCAGGGAGGGCTCCAGGTAGACATAACAGCCCGCCAGGCCGATGGCGCCGATAAGTGTGATCAGGATCACACCGCCCACCGCTGCAATCAGGACAGAGAGGTAGTTTCGTTTCACAGAACGTGACTGTATCCGCTTGATAAGGTTTCGGCTGCTATGCATAGTAGCGGCCGACTTAAGGGCAAACTCACCGAAAGGTGGGGACGCAAAGCTTCCGGTCTAAGGGTGCGAGTACCTAGGACAGCGGGGCTGCCGGCTGAGACGCTAAACCAAGCCATTGCCATGATCCTCGCATGGCAGGCCCGCTCCAGCCGCAGTCTTCCGCTCCCCTCGCCCATAGATACGTGGAGCCTAGTCTCCCCAAAATCAGATTGGACCATACGCAATCGAAAATGTTGGGCGTGACGGGATTGTGCAAGTGTGACGCCGGCAACAGTTCCCGGTCCCGCGCTGCCACATCATGGGCTTACGGGGCGGTTCTGAAGCGTTCCCAATTTCTATTTAACTTTTTCCTGTTATATAGTGGCCTACGAAATGATCCTGCGCGGGCGCTTTCGGCTGTAACTTACTGATAAGGAAACAAAATGTTCCTGCTACAGGGTAAGTATCGGCCGCTCGTCGGTCTTGACATAACAACGTCTTCGATCAAATTAATCGAGCTGTCGATGGCGGGCGGACAATATCGGGTGGAGGCCTACGCCGCCGAACCCACCCCCCAGAATGCCGTGAACGAGCAGACCATCGTCGACGCCGAGGCCGTCGGCGAGGCCGTGAAGCGCTGCATCAAGCGCTCCGGAACCCGCAGCCGCGAGGTGGCCATTGCCATCAATGGCGATGCCGCCATCACCAAGGTGATCCAGATGCCACGCAGCCTGCGCACCGCGGACTTGGAAGCGCAGGTGGAGATGCAGGCCGACCAGTACATCCCCTTTCCGATGGACGAGGTCAGCTACGATTTCGAGGTGCTCGGCCCGTCGGAGAAGGAGACCGAGACCAATGACGTGCTGCTGGTGGCCACCCGCACCGAAAACGTCGAGCAGCGCCAGGCCGCGATCAATGCGGCGGGACTCACCGCCAAGATCGTCGACGTGGAGGCCTTTGCGCTGGAGAACGCCTGCAAACTGATGACCCATCAGATGCCCGACGGCGGCATCGATCGCTCGATCGCGGTGGTCGACTTCGGCGCCACCAGCACCACCTTCAGCGTGCTGCGCAACCTGAAGATCGTGTACACCCGTGACTTCGCCTTCGGCGGGCAGCAGCTCACCGAGGAAATCATGCGCACCTACGGACTGTCGATGGAGGAGGCCGGCCGCGCCAAGAAGGAAGGCGGGCTGCCGGGCAACTACCAGTCCGAAGTGCTGGATCTGTTCATCGACGATATGACCCAGCAGGTCAGCCGTTCACTGCAGTTCTACCTGGCTTCAGGGTCGGGCCGCGAGCAGCCGGAAAAGATTCTGGTCTGCGGCGGCTGCGCGAACATCTCCGGCGTCGGCGATGTCATCTCCAGCCGCGTGGGAATTTCGGCCGAAAAGGGCGACCCGCTGGGACAGATGAAGCTGTCCTCGCGCGCCAAGGCCCAGGCGGTGGCGCGGGATGCCACGGCGCTGCTGACGGCCTGTGGTCTTGCTCTGAGGAGTTTCGACTGACATGCCACGGATAAACCTCCTCCCCTGGCGCGACGAGCAACGCAAAGAGCGCCAGGTACAGTTCATGATCGGCCTGGTCGGCGCCACCCTGATTGCCGGCCTGCTGGCATTTCTCGGCTACCTGATGTTCAACTCCATGATCGACGGGCAGCAGCGGCGCAATGACCGGCTGCGCACCGAGATCAAGAGCCTCGACAAGCAGATCGAGGAGATCAACAGCCTCGAGGCTTCCAAGCAGAACTTCATCGCGCGCATGGAAATCATCGAGAAGCTGCAGCACGCCCGTCCGGAGATCGTGCATGTCTTCGATGAGATCGTGAAGACGCTTCCCGACGGCACCTATCTGACGGGCATCAAGCAGACCGACCAGAAGTTCCGCTTCGATGGCGTCGCGCAGTCCAGTACCCGCGTATCGGCCTTCATGCGCAACATCGAATCTTCCCAGTGGCTGATGCACCCGGAGCTGGAGGTCGTGCAGGCCGATGCCAGCAGCGGCGGTCAGAGTTTCACGGTGTTCGCCGATGAGGTTCCCAACGGGGGCGACACCAGCGCGGAGCCCGCGCCCCGTCCCACACCCGGTGTGTCCAGGACCGGCGTGCGCCGGGGGATTGCGCCATGAACCTGATCGAAGAACTGCGGTCGCTTGATCCGCGCGAGCCCGGCCGCTGGCCGCTGCCCATACGCATCGGCGCGGTGGCCCTGTGGCTGGTGGTGCTGACTTCCATTCTCGGCTACTTCCTGGTCTGGTCGAACGAGAGCCCGGTGCTCGACCAGTACCAGCAGGAAGAACAGAAGCTGCGCCAGGAGTTCCGCACCAAGCATGCGCAGGCGGTCAACTTGAGCGTCTACAAGCAGCAGCTCGCCGACATCGAGCGCTCCTTCGGTGCCCTGCTGCGCCAGCTGCCGGGTCGCACCGAGGTGCCGAACCTGGTGGTCGAGATTTCACAGACGGCGCTGTCCGCCGGACTTTCGCAGAAGCTGTTCCAGCCCGGCGCCGAAGTGAAGAAGGACTTCTACGCCGAATACCCGGTGCGCATGCGTTTCAGCGGCAGCTACCACCAGTTCGGCGAGTTCGTGAGCGGTATCGCAGCGCTGCCGCGCATCGTCACGCTGCATGACCTTGAGATCAGACCGGACGGCAAGAGCGGTTACGACAACCTCACCATGGACCTGACCGCGAAGACTTACCGCTACCTGGATGAGGATGAGCTCAGCAGCGCCGATGCCGCCAAGACTAAGAAGGGGCCGACAAGATGAGCACCTTCAAGACGGTAATGCACCTGCCGCTGCTGACACTGATCGTGGTCGGCGCGAGTCTCACCGCCTGTTCCAGTGGCGATGATGACCTGCAGGCCTTCATCAACGCGACCAACCAGGAAGCCGGCGGCCGCGTCGAGCCGCTGCCCGAGGTCAAGCCGTACCAGACTTACACCTATGCCGACATGAACCTGCGCTCGCCGTTCATGCCGACGTCGCCCAATGCCGGCAACCCGAACCTTCGCCCCGATGCGCATCGCAACCGCGAGTTCCTCGAACAGTATTCGCTGGACACCATGAAGACGGTCGGCACGATTCAGCAGAGCGGACAGATGTACGGATTGGTACAGACCAAGGACGGCCTGGTGCATCGGGTCATCGTTGGCAATTACGTGGGTCAGAACGACGGCAAGATCACCGCCATTTCCACTTCAAAGATCGACGTTCGAGAAATTGTTCCGGACGGCCTGGGTGGCTACATCGAGCGCCCAGCGGCGCTCTCGTTGAACGAATAGCCGAACAGCTGCAGGGAGTTTTCAAAAATGACACGCCTCAACCCGTTGAACCGGATCCGAAGCGCCCTCGCGACGCTCCTGACCGCGCTCATCGCCGGTTCAACCCTCCTGTCGCCGGCCCGAGCAGCTGACAGCAATACCCTGCAGGCCATCGATGTGCGGCCCATGGCGGGACAGCAGCTGCAGCTGACCCTGAAGCTGTCAGGCCCGGCGCCACAGCCGACCAGCTTTGCCATCGATGATCCGGCACGGGTCTCGGTGGACCTGCCGAACACCAAACTGGCCCTGACCTCGCGCCGCATCGACGTGCGCTCCGGCGGGCTCGACACAATCTCCGCCGCCGAGACCTCGGATCGCAGTCGCCTGGTGCTGAACCTCGACAAGATGATGCCCTACGCCATGAAGGTCGATGGCAACAACATCGTGATCACCCTGGGTGCGGCGAACAGCGCCGCGGCCGTGGCCACGGCCGCGCCGGCCACCAGCGATGGCGCCGCGCCGACCACCGTGGGCAGCACGCGCAGCATCCAGAGCATCGATTTTCGTCGCAGCGTCGATGGCGCCGGCCGGGTGATCGTGCGCCTGTCCGACCCGCATACCCCGATCAACCTGCGCCAGGTGGGCGACCAGGTGGTCGTCGACTTCGTGGGCACCGAGTTGCCCAAGAGCCTGATGCGCCGCTTTGACGCCAACGACTATGGCACTTCGGTCACCGGCTTCGATGCCACCCGTTCGGGCAACGATGCCCGGCTCGTCATCAGCGCCAAGGGTGACTACGAGCAGCTGGCCTACCAGACCAATGATCAGTACGTGGTGGAAATCCAGCCGCAGCGCAAGCCCGAGGTGGCACAGGATGAGAAGCGCCTGTACACGGGCGAGAAGATGTCGATCGTGTTCCAGGACCTGGACACCCGCGCGGTACTGCAGCTGGTTGCCGATACCAGCGGGCAGAACATCGTGGTCAGCGACTCGGTGCGCGGCGGCATGACCCTTAGACTGCAGAACGTTCCCTGGGACCAGGTCCTGGACATCGTCCTGCGCACCAAGGGCCTGGACAAGCGCCAGGACGGCAACGTCATCATCGTCGCACCTGCCGATGAGATTGCGGCGCGCGAGAAGGCCGAACTGGCCGCGCGCAAGGACCTTCAGGAACTGGAGCCGCTGCGCTCGGAGTTCATTCAGGTCAACTATGCCAAGGCCTCCGACATGGCCACCCTGATCAAGTCGACCGGCCGTTCGATGCTCTCACCGCGCGGCAATGTGTCGGTGGATGCCCGTACCAATACTCTGCTGGTGCAGGACACCTCCGAACGGCTCGAGGATGTGCGCCGCCTGGTCACGACCCTCGATATTCCCGTGCGCCAGGTACGCATCGAAGCGCGCCTGGTCATCGTGAACAATGACTTCCAGCGTGAGCTCGGTGCGGTGCTGGGCTTCAATGGCGTCAACAAGAACGGTGCCAACGGCCTGGTCACCACCTCCGGCTCCGCCGCCGGTGTCGACACCATCGTATCCTCGGCACTGACCAACCTGACCACCACGGGCTCAACGTTCCCGGTCACGCTGCCCACCGGCACCAATGCGCCGACGCGCTACAACGTCAACCTGCCGGTCTCCAGCCCTGCCGGCAGCATTGCCCTGGGGATCCTGGGCTCCGACTACCTGCTGGACCTGGAACTGTCGGCGGCGCAGACCGAGACGCGTGCGGACATCATCTCCTCGCCCAGCGTGATCACCGCCAACCAGAAACAGGCCAAGATCCTGCAGGGTACCGAGATTCCCTACCAGGAGTCCGCCTCCAGCGGCGCGACCTCCATTCAGTTCAAGGATGCGGTGCTGTCACTGGAAGTGACGCCGCAGATCACCCCTGACAACCGCATCAACCTCGATCTGGACGTGAAGAAGGACACCGTCGGCACCATCGTGGTGGCCTCGGGCGGCGTCAACGTGCCCAGCATCGACACCCAGGAGATCAACACGACAGTGCTGGTCAGCGACGGCCAGACCGTGGTCCTCGGCGGCATTCTTCAGACCCAGCACCGGATCGATGAGACCAAGGTGCCATACCTTGGCGACATACCGGTCCTTGGCAACCTATTCAAGACGACGACCAAGACCAACGACAAAGACGAACTCTTGATCTTTGTGACGCCGAAGATTGTTCATGAAGGCGTCAATGTGTACTGATGGCCTACTGCCAATTGGTCTTAATCGCAACGAATTTCAGGTGAGACATGCGTAAACTCTGGTCAACTCTGACGCTGCTGATGCTCGCCGCTACCCTCGCAGGGTGCGGCGGTGACGGCGCGTTCGTGACTCCCAATAGCAGTGGCGCCACCGCCTTGAGCGTCGCGAACCTGACGGTCGCCTCGAGCGCGGCAACCCTGCCACCCGATGGCACCACGGTAACCATCACCGTCACCGCGACCGACAAGAACAATGTCGCCGTCAATGGTGCCCTGGTGACCTTCGCCACCAGTGCCGGCACGATCGCCGTCACCAACGGCACGACCAATACCACCGGCCAGGCCACGGCCACCCTGGCAGCCATGGGCATCTCGGCGGGCACCGTCATCACGGTCACTGCGTCTTCAGGCAGCATCAGCGGCAAGACCACCGTCACCGTGGCGAGCACCCAGCAGACCCTGACCCTTTCCACCAGCGTGCCGCAGATTCCCTCGGCTCCAGGCTCGGCGCCCGCGACCATCAAGGCGCTGCTGGTTGATGCCAACAACAACGTGATATCCGGGGCCACGGTGAATTTCCAGGCCACTTCCGGCGCGCTCACCATCACCCAGGGCACGACGGATGCGACCGGCACGGCCATCGCCACCCTCAGTGCCGGCACCAGTGCCCAGAACCGCACCATCACCGTCACCGCCACTTCCGGCACGAGCATGGCGACGATCAACATCGCCGTGATCGGCACTGCCCTGACCGTCAGCGGTCCGACCAGCCTGGTGCAGGGGGCTTCAGGCACCTACACCGCGACCCTGGTTGACTCAGGGAACAACGGTATTGTCGGACAGCCGATCACGCTGACCTCGAAACTGGGCAACACGCTGGCGCCCGCCTCGGTGACGACCGGCTCGAACGGTACGGCGACTTTCACCTATACCGCCACGACCGCTGGAACCGACACCATCACGGCCAGTGCGTACACCGCCGCGATGACCGGTACCCAGACGGTCACCATCAGCAGCCAGAATTTCACCATCACGGCACCCGCCAGCGGTGCGACCATCGACGTCGGCCTCGCCAACGCGGTGCCGGTGACGATCTCCTGGACGGGCGCGGGCGCCGCGCAGCAGTCCGGAACGGTCAATTTCTCATCCAGCCGCGGCACCGTGTCGCCGACCTCCGTGACCGTGACCAATGGCGTCATGAGTTCGCCGGTGACCCTGTACTCGGCCACCGCCGGCCCTGCGAACGTTTCGGCGACTGCCCAGCAAAGTGGCGTCACCGTCGCGACCGCACAGACCTCCGTGAACTTCGTGGCGCCGGTGAGCACCGCGGCCGCGGTTTCCGTGCAGGCCAACCCGTCCGCCGTACCGACTCAGGGCACCAGCACCGTCGTTGCGACGGTGGTGGATGGCAGCACGCCCAACCCCAATCCGGTTCAGGGCGCGACCGTGAACTTCACGCTCACCGATGCCACCGGCGGCACGCTCTCGGCAGGTTCGGCCGTGACCAATGCCGAGGGTCAGGCCACCGTGACCTACACGGCGAGCACCGGCTCCAGCACGCCCAATGGCGTCACCATCCAGGTGCAGGTGCTGGGCACCAACATCACGAACTCGACGACATTGACCGTGGGCGGCCAGACCGTGTTCCTGTCACTGGGTACCGGCAATATCGTCATCGAATTGAGCAATACGCAGTACGAGTTGCCGTACACGGTCCAGGCGGTAGATGCCTCGGGGCATGGCCTTAGCGGTGTGACGATCACGTTCTCACTGCAGTCCACCGGATACCTCATGGGCGGGATGGCCACGTACGTGAGCCCCTCATGGCTGGATGGTCTGGTCTACCAGCCCAATGCCGTCTGCCCGAACACTCAGGTCTACGAGGACAACGGGGTGATCGAGACGTCGGTGCCCAATCCGGTGCCGACGAATTGGGTGCTGACCGCCATTCCCGGGTCGGTGGCCTCGACCGACGTCAGCTCGATCCTCACCTCATCGGTCGGTTCCGGTCAGGTGAACCTGATCTACCCGAAGGATCATGCCAACTGGGTGCAGGTGGCCCTGACGGCCACGGCGACCGTATCCGGCACTCAAAACAGCACCACGGCAACCTTCATCCTGCCGGGCGCGGCCGCGGACTACTCCAACCAGGCGCAGTCACCGCCGGGACAGTTCAGCCCGTATGGCCAGAACTCGACCTGCTACTGAGAAAGGCTGAAATCCCTCCAGCACGGCCGCCGCAAGGCGGCCGTTTGCTATCCTGCCGACCCTATGCTCGGCAAGCGCAATATCTACCTCGTTGGCCCCATGGGTTCGGGCAAGAGCGCCGTGGGCCGGATCCTGGCGCGGATGGTCGATGCGCCGTTCCTGGACAGCGACGCGGAGATCGAGAAACGCACCGGCGTCGACATCTCCTATATCTTTGAGAAAGAGGGCGAAGCCCGGTTCAGGCAGCGCGAGAAGGAAGCCATAGAGGCCCTTACGCTGGTCGAGCCCCTGGTGCTCGCGACCGGCGGTGGCGCGATTCTGCTGCCAGAAAACCGCTCGTTGCTGGCAAACCGCGGCAGCGTGGTCTACCTGATCACCTCGGTCGAACAGCAGACCCACCGCACCAGTCACGCCCGGCACCGGCCGTTGCTTGCCAACGTGGATCCCGAAGCAAAACTGCGCCAGCTGATGGCCGAGCGCGAACCGTTGTACTGCTCGATCGCCGACTTCAAGGTGACCACCGACGGCCGCAAGATCCAGTCGGTCGCCGAGGAGATCATCAAAGCCCTTGGTTTTCCGGTTGCGGGTGGCTGAAGGCTCTATAATCGCAGGCATCGTGAATACATTGACGGTCGAACTCGCGCAGCGCAGCTATCCGATCTTCATCGGCGCGGGGCTGCTGGACAACGTCGAACTCCTCGATGCCCACGTACCGCATGGCGCCGTGCTGCTGGTCAGCAATACCACCGTGGCGCCGCTATATGCAGCCACACTCAAACGCGGTCTCAGGGACCGCAACCTCATCGAAGCCATCCTGCCGGACGGCGAGTCGTACAAGACCCTCGAAACCCTGGCGCGGATCCTTGATGTGGCGGTGGCGAATCGACTGGCGCGCGACAGCACGGTGGTGGCCCTGGGGGGCGGGGTGGTCGGCGACATGGCTGGTTTTGCCGCGGCCTGTTACCAGCGCGGCATCGATTACGTGCAGGTTCCCACCACCCTTCTCGCCCAGGTGGACTCCTCGGTGGGCGGGAAGACCGGCGTCAACCATCCTGGCGGCAAGAACCTAATCGGCGCCTTCCACCAGCCCGTGGCCGTGATTGCCGACACCAGCACCCTGGCCACGCTGCCGCCGCGTGAACTGCGCGCAGGCCTCGCCGAGATCATCAAGTACGGCCTGATCCATGATGCGGCCTTCTTCGATTGGCTGGAGGTCAATGTCGATCGGCTGCTCGCCGGCAGCACCGACGCGCTAACTCACGCCATCCGCCGCTCCTGCGAGATCAAGGCCGAAATCGTCGGCAAGGATGAGCGCGAGCACGGCGATCGCGCCTTGTTGAACCTCGGTCACACCTTCGGCCACGCCATTGAAGCTGCCACCGGCTTTGGTACCTGGTTGCACGGCGAGGCAGTCGCCGCTGGAATGCTCATGGCCGCCGCCATGTCCCGTGAATGCGGCTACCTGAGTGAAACGGACGTCACGCGGCTGCGTGCGCTGCTGCACCGGGTCGGTCTGCCGATCGCCGCGCCGGATGTTTCCCCGGAGGCAGCAATGCAGCACATGAAGATCGACAAGAAAGTGAAGGCCGGGCGCATGCGCTTCGTGCTTTTGAAGCGGATCGGCGCGGCGCTGGTCACGGCGGACTATCCGGCCGAGGCGCTGCAGACCACCCTGACCGGATATTTCGGCTGATCGTGACACGCCCAAGGCGCCAAGCGGCAAGCCTGGCCCCCTATGCGGCGGCCGAATCACAGTCACGCGGCCGGCGCTTCGCGGAGCCGCCACCGCAGTTCCGCGGCGAATACCAGCGCGATCGCGATCGCATCATCCATTCCAACGCTTTCCGCAGACTGGTCTACAAGACCCAGGTGTTCGTCAATCATGAAGGCGACCTGTATCGAACCCGTCTGACGCACTCCATGGAAGTTGCGCAGATAGCGCGCTCCATCGCCTCCGCCCTGGACCTCAATGAGACCCTGGCGGAGGCTATCTGCCTGGCTCATGATCTTGGTCATACGCCATTCGGTCATGCCGGTCAGGATGCCCTGAATGCCTGCATGCGACCCTTCGGCGGTTTTGAGCACAACCTGCAGTCGCTTCGCGTCGTCGACGAACTCGAGGACCGCTACGCCGACTTCCACGGGCTCAACCTTACTTTCGAATGCCGCGAGGGCATCCTCAAGCACTGCTCATTGCGCAATGCCAAGGAGTTGGGCGAATTGGGCGAGCGCTTCATACGCCGTCGCCAACCCTCCCTTGAAGCCCAGCTTTCGAATTTCGCCGATGAAATCGCCTACAACAATCATGATGTGGATGATGGCCTTCGCGCCGGCCTTATCACGCTCGAGGACCTCGCGGAGATCGGGCTTTTTGAAAACCAGCGCCGCAAGGTCATGGCGCAATACATCAACCTTCCCGTCCGCAAAGTCATTCATGAAACGATCCGTCGGGTCATCAATCATGTCGTCAGCGATCTCATCCGCACGACTCGCAGGAATCTCGAGCGGGCTGCGCCGGAATCGATAGGCGACATCCGCGCCCGCTCCAAGCCTCTTGTGGCATTCACCTCTGAAGTGGCCCGCGAGCAGCTCAAGCTCAAGCAGTTCCTGAATGAACGCGTCTATCGTCACTACAAAGTCCTGCGCATGACGTCCAAGGCAAAAGTCGTGGTGACCCAATTGTTTGATACATTCGTGAACGACCCGAACCTGATGCCAACGGAACACCAGGAATCGCTTGCACATCTCGAGGGTTCGCTCGGTAACGCTGGTCGCGCCCGCGCCGTGGCGGACTACATCGCCGGCATGACCGACCGCTTCGCCATCCTCGAGCACCAGCGATTATTTGATGCTGCAGAGCGGACTTGAGTTCTGTGGGGGTGCTGAGGGAGAGAAGCGGAAAAGGGGAAAGATCGTGCGTCGCACCAAATCTAAAAATCGCAGCTCGCACGTGCCGTCAGCTAGGGAGGCAGGCGGATTGGCCGCCTTGACCGGAATTACGCTGCCTGAAGTTCTAGAACCATTGCTACGGCTATTACAGGTCATCGGAGTAACTCGCGGCGAGGTTCTCGCCCTTGTGCGGAAACTGCCAATCGTTAAGCTCCCCGCCCCCGTCACCGTGGTTCGTGGCCGACTCGAATATTGGTCACAAGTAGTGATTCGTTGGGCTGATGATCCGAAGTTCCTCGGGGCGGACGGCAGGCCTCGCGACCTCGCTTTTGTCGCCGGAGTTCCGAGTTTCTCCGACCTTGTAGCAGTGGCGCTCCCGCGAGAGCGGCCTGCCTTGTGCCGCGACATCCTATTGGCAACCGGCGCGATCATTCGGTTGCCCAGTGGCCGGTTGCGTTGGCGCGAACGCGCCGCTGTCGCAAAGGGCGTCGACAGTGGCATTGTCTTGGCAGATGAATATCTGAGGCCACTCAGGGCCTTGCTTTTGGCCTTGCAGACCAATTTGCTGCATCGCGCAAAGGGCATGCCGTTGGTTGCGTTCCAAATGGGTGTCTCAGGATTCGAGATTTCAGAGGATGACCTGGCCGATTTGCAAAGTTTCGTGGCTCGACATGGATCTGCATTTCTTGAAGTTGTCGATGACTGGATAGCGCATCGACAGCGGGAAGGACAGAGATCGGAGCACACCCAACACGAATCTGTTCGCCCTTACGTGGGCCTCTACCTCAGCGCGGAGAGCGACCGCTCGCAACCTTCTCGAAAAACATTAACGGCCCGTCCCGCCGCAAAGAGCACTAAAAGTACATGGGTAAAGTAGAGCACCGGTAAGTCCCCAACTTGATACGGTTGACGTCTGGGCCCGATGCTTCTAAGTAGCTAATTTTCTGGAATATTTTGGTCTGCGCTGGACGCAAATCTGGAAGCCGCATGCGGTCCCCCGGAGAGAAATTTCGCGGAACTGGCTTGGATGGCGCGCCTTGGCGAAGGTCGCGACAAGATGTCGGACCACTCAATCACGAAGCATATTGAATCCGATTGGTTAGCTGGAGGGCGCCGCTATGGTGCTGATGTGTACGTTCCAAAGGAGTCGCTGTCACCTGCGCAATCCGGCGGCGCGCGCAGGGCCGACTTCGATCAAGGGCGATCAGGAAAGACCGTGATTTCTGAATGAAGATTCCGAAAATTGCAGCGGTGATGGCATTGCTCGTCGAGTCGCTGTCGACGCTTGAGGTGGGTCCAAAGTAAGTTGGTATCGTAGACGACACGTTTGTCCTCCAGTCTCAGGTCAGTGGCTCGCAGTCCTTCGTCATAGGTGCAGTGATTGAAGTTCGCTACAGCAATGAGACGACCGTTGCGAGCCGCGCCCCTCGTTACATCATCGGGACGGAAGGCGGAATCTACCTCCTGGGGACTCGAGGCTACTAGGTTATTGGGACTCAAAGCGGCTTAAGCTTTCAGCTGACAAAGTTCGGATCGAGCGGCCAAGACCCTTCAATCCGATCCGCGCGTCATTTGGATATCTAAGATTTCGAATTTTGTCACAAAAAAAGCAGCTGCGGGGTGCCCCGTTCATAGGTAGGCTTGCGCTGTGTCGGATATTCGTCTTGCCCTTGGCGTCATGTGCCGTCGCATCCTCCATCCGTTGGTGCGGATATTGGTGCGATTTGGTGTAAGCGCTGGTGAATTTAAAGCCATCGTCGATAGCGTTTACGCTCATGCAGGATCCGAGTATCTCGAGGAACAGGGAGAAAAGGTCACCTACTCGAAGCTAGCGGTTATCACAGGAATCAACCGCGCATTTCTACCGGCCATCTTGGCTAATCCACAAGATGAGTTTCATCCGCGAAGTAATACGCAATTACATCGCGCCGCTCGGGTACTTAATGGTTGGCATGATGACAACCTGTTTCAGACCAAGCTTGGGGATCCAGCCGTATTGCCTGTCGACGGCGACCGCCACAGCTTCCGAAAGCTGGTCGAGCTCTACAGTGGCGGCGTATATCACCAGACGATGTTGTCGGAGCTCGTGCGGGTTGGCGCCATCCGACTCGTCAGCAGCGGTCGAGTGAGAGCGATGCGGCGCAACCCTGTTATTGGTGGTCCAAACCTCGAGTCAGTGCTGACGACGGCAGAGACCGCCGGCGATATGCTTAATACCCTCGAACACAACCTTACCTCTCCCGCCGAAGAACAATTGCCGGTGCGGACTTTAATTGGAAACGTCGATTCTCGGGCACTCCCGTTGTTCAGATCGCAGCTGGATAAGCGCGCCGATGGCTTGCTCGAAGTCATTGATCTTTTTATCCGGTCCCATGGGCCGGAACCCGGGGGGGCGGATGAACGCGCGACAGGTGTGGAGGTTGGCGCCGCAGTCGTGGCTATTCGGCGCGTCTCATCACAGCCAAATGAGTCAAAAGCGGGTAAGCGGCCGAAGCGGAAAAATGAGCGATGATGGCCTGGGTCATGCTCCGTGGCGCGGCCGTCCTGGCCATCACAGCGCTTCTGTGTGATTTCGCCTGTCGGCCTCAAAAGCAGTCCCAAGGAAATCTCCGAAGTTGTCTTCGCCAACCACTTCACAATGACTCTCGGTATTGGCGGATAGAAACCCGGGCACGCTCCAGCTAACGCGTATCGCAGGGCACTCATCGCGAGATTGAGCTTCACCACACCAGCCAGCCGCCCGCGGGACCCGTTAGGCAAAGCCAGCGCAGGGCTCAGCAGAAGGTCTCGAGGATAAGTCCTGGGTTGGTCACACCACCTAGGCTCGCCATTCGGCGCGTTCGACAGCACCGACGAAGTACTTGTTGATAGTGGTGGCGTATTGGTTGCCTACAGCCGCCCAAGTCCCCAGAGCTTTCGTTGTATTGCAGAGCAACATTGAAGGGGCCGTGGTGCGCCGAAGAATCGGTGCCACAGCCACTCGAATCGGTTTTCGGCCAAGTCTAAGGATCGGCGGCAGGCAGCACTGCGGGCGGCATCTCTAATCGAAGTTCCGCAGCAAGTCCTACGGGGATATAGCGTGCCATCGCGACTCCTTTCAGGACACTGAGACTGTATGAATATACAGTTAACCAGGTCGCGTCGCGTCCACGCTATTAGCCATCTTTGCTGCAGTTTCACATAACTGAAACTGGTTAAGCATTGACACCCAATCGTGATATTTCATAATAGGTTCAGAACTTTACTTAACGCGCGCCGACCAAAGCCTGCTTGATACACGACCCTCATGAACTGCGACGACCTTAATAGCAAGTCTGACCCTGGTGTGCTTGGCAGCACATTTGCGATTGCTGCGCGCTGGGCTGTGGCGTCGCCATCCATCTCAACACTTTTGCTTCGGCATTTGAGCGGAGCCGGATCTTGAATCAGTCAGCTGCAGTGCAGGCCGACCCACAGGAACGACGCGCGTTCGAGCGTTTACTTGAGAGTGCACTCGCGCCGCTCATGCCTATCGCCATTGGCTACGGAATGACGTCAAACGACGTGGCGCGCGCGGCACGTGCCGTCTATGTACATGAAATGGAACAGCGTTTGACGAGCGAGCGAGGACACGAAATTTCCGATGCTCGTCTTGCAATTGTTGCTGGTATGACACGCGGTGAAGTGGCGCACATTCGGAGAGGCAAGCCATCCGCCGATGCGTCCCGCGGTGTATCAGCCGACCAGTTGCAGAGGATCGGGATCGTGCTGACGGTTTGGCATACCAATCCAAGATTTTCTGGAGCCTATGGCGTTCCAATTGACCTGGATTTGGAGCCACAGGATGACAGTTCTCGCCGTTCCTTTCCGGGGCTAGTCGAGGTCGCATGCGCCGAGTTTCCCGAGAAGGTCACGCTCGATGAGCTAATCGCGCACGGCGTTGCAGAAGTCGTCGGCGGGACGCTCGTACGGTGCAAGGCACGTGCAGCAATGGCGAATATGCGCAGTGGGAAGACGAATCTTCTAAAGCAATACGGTCGGTTTCTCCAGCGGGCGTCGGAAACCGTTGCGCACAACTTTGCGATGGAAGAACCGGGCGAAAGGTATTTCGACCGTCTCCTGACCTCCGATGCGCCTTTGTCTCAACGGATGCGTAAGACATTTCATACGCGAGCGGTGACCGCAACCGATTCATATCTAACGGAGCTCGACAGTTGGCTGTCAAAGGTTGCTTACGAGCCAAATGAGCCGTCGGACCACCGCTACGGTGTCGGCGTTTTTTTCTTCGAGGAACTTGGTGATGGCACCGCTCCTGCGAATGACGAGGGGTCTATCGATCCACGCGAACATTGATTTGAGTTGCAAGGCTGGTTGTGTTGCAGCTGGCCTTGAAGTCGAGGGAGACCGTCCACCGATTGTTGGTGGACTGGTGAATTGATATTTGGGAAGGATGGGGCTAAAGAAATGAAGAAGATGCTTGGAATGGCGTCACTGGCGCTTGTTGCAACCGCCGGGATTGCACAGGCGAAGAACTTGGATGCGAAAGTTGATACGGTCGTCAACGTTGGAGCGACGCAAATCGCTACGACAACGACTTCCGCGATCCTGACCCAGCCAATCGAAGGGACGTACAGTAGCAATATCTCGATTGCGATGAGCCGAAACATCACTGGTGTTGCTGGTGGCAGCAACATCACCGGCGTTGCTGCTGGTCGCAATATCACTGGCGTTGCTGGCGGCAGCAACATTACCGGTGTGGCGGCTGGTCGCAATATCACTGGCGTTGCTGGCGGCAGCAACATTACCGGTGTGGCGGGTGGTGGCAATATCACGGGCGTTGCCGGCGGCAGCAACATTACCGGAGTGGCGGGTGGTGGCAACATCACTGGCGTTGCTGGCGGCAGCAACATTACCGGAGTGGCGGGTGGTGGCAACATCACGGGCGTTGCCGGCGGCAGCAACATTACCGGAGTGGCGGGGGGTGGCAACATCAGAGGAGGTGCTGGCGGCAGCAACATCATTGGTGTAGCGGGTGGTCACAACATCACTGGCGTCGCTGGCGGCTAAAGGTTAGACCGAACCGCTGCGGTAACACCCAGCGGTGATAGTTGTTTTGTTCAGCGTGCGGGTGGAACCCCGGGCGCTGTTTTGCGCTGCGCGTCAATCGGCTCAGACCCGCAGTGGACTGTTATTAACTTCAGTTAGATGCTAGCCAAGCCGCCTCTGCAGCGCCTTGCCGACCAGAATAAGCGGCGAATGTGGCATTGTTTCTTTCGTCTGAAGAGGTCCTAGATCATGGCCGTTGACCGTGCGGTGGATAGTGGAATGAGGGCCGGGTGATCAGCTGCCCTCAAAAGGAAACGACATGACCCAGATTCTGCTAATCATTTCGAGCCCGCGCCAAGACTCCTACTCGACTCAGGTGGCGCGGAAGCTTGCCGATAAACTCTCCAGTCGACCCGGGTCAGCTCTTGTGGTGCGCGATCTCACACACCAGCCACTGCCGCATATTGACGATAGTTTCGCGGTCGCCCGCAATACTCCGGCGGATCATTTGACTGTCTCGCAAAAAGCCGCTCTGGTACTGTCAGACAAATTGCTGGCGGAACTGTTCGCCGCCGACACCGTAATAATCGCGGCCGGAATGATCAATTTCGGAATTCCATCGAGCCTCAAAGCGTACGTAGACTACGTAGTGCGGCCGGGTGTCACATTTCGCTATGGGGAGCAGGGTCCGCAGGGATTGGTTACCGGCAAGAAGGCCTACCTCGTACTCGCGCGAGGCGGCGTCTATACCCAAGGGCCCATGCAGGCACTGAATTTCCAGGACCCCTATTTGAAGGCGGCCCTCGGATTCATCGGAGTCACCGATATTGAAGTCATTGCCATCGAGGGCATCGCATTTGGCCCCGACGTCGCAAAGAAGGCTCTTGCTGCGGCACTTGCAAAAGTGGACGCCATAAAGCTCTGAGCCAGAGCGGCGATTTCAGGCCACCATTATTGCCGAAGCGTCGGATTCGTCTGTCGCATCAGCGTCAATATCCCCTAGCGCGATCCGTCCGTCGCCCGACAGCGGCCGCCAACTGATGGCGATACTGTGGCGAGCACGTGACATGCGGCGAAGGCATGGAAACGTAGCCATTCCTGGAGCGGACTACTGCTTGGCCATGGCCGCAACCGCCGATTCAACCAGGTAATCCATCAGTGATATTTTAGGAGTCCCCATGAAAACACCTCTTATCGCTGCACTTGTCCTTGCAGCGGCGGTCGTTACCGCCAACACGGCGGCATTCGCCGACGATCACGACAACCATCAATACGTCAAGCATGAGGAATGGAAGAAGGGCGCGAAGATGCGCGACGAGGATTGGAAGCGTGGGGAAGTGGTCGACTACCACGACCGGCACCTGCGCGCGCCCCCGGCGGGCTATGAATGGCGTGAGGTGGACGGTAACTACGTTCTTGCAGCGGTAGCCACAGGCGTAATCGCCTCGGTGGTCATAGCTGCGGCTGCGCGTTGAGGCGGCACCACAGCATTTCCTGATCAATTCCGGCCCGCGCCCTGAGCACTCAGAGCGCGGGCCGCGCCTATGGCAGTCCCTATTGGGTCAGAAGGATCGCCAACCCGGTTGCCGTAAACGTGTTGGTGATGCTGTCGTAGCTACCCGCCACGCTTATCTGTATCACGCCCACGGTACCCGTGAGGTCCGAGGACAGTTGCGTGACAAAGCTGGCGAAGGAACTGAAGTTCTCCACTTTGAAAGTGCGCGCGTGGCCAATGGTGAAATTCAAGGTCCCCGTCGTACTTGGTACGATGGTCGGCGATGTCGACAACTTGGTCAGGTCGATGCTCTCCGGCCCGATGCGCACCGCATGCTCCCAGCCCACATTGGTCAAGCTCAACGTCAGTGACGTGCTTGATGCGGTAAGACCGGTGAGCGCGGTGGTCGAGCCCGACCAACCCCAGGAGACATTCAGGTAGTCCGTGACACTTCCGTAGTTCACCAACGACGTCGCCATGAAGTCCGGCGGCGCGGTCCCGAACGGTGTCACAAAGCCCAGCACCTGAATTGGCGCGTTTGCCGCCAATCCGGTCTGACTCAACGTACCGGTATTGACGACATAGGACTGTGCATTCGCATCATTGGCTGAGGACATCCCGGTTCCGGCGAACGTGAACGAGCCGGCGCTCAATCCATCAAGTGCCATCAGGTCAACCACGGCACTGCCCGCTGTTGATCCACTCGGTGCCGTCAGGCTGGTGATCAAGCCCCAAGCCGGGGTGTAATCCAAACGCACCTGACCGGCACTCGCATCAACACTCGCGATGCCCATGCCGGCACTTTGAGTGACCGAACCGAAGATGTCCACATGCTGGCCGACGGAGATGTCGGCTATGGTGTATGAACCCGATCCACCCTGCTCAGTGACCACGGTTCCAGAGGCCACGGTCACCGGAATGCTCTGGCGCGAGAACCCGCCGTAGATCCCGAAGGGCTTGCACCAGGTTGCTGCACTCAAGGTCACGGTATTGCCGCTTCGGGCGACAACGGTGCCGGACAGCTGGTATAGAGTCGGGCTCTGCAGGCTGCTGCCGGCAATCACGTTCGCCGCCGTAAAGGTTGCCGGTGAGGTGCTGGTGTCCAGCGTCCCGAAGGAGGCGATGGTCGTACCCGTGGAAAGCGCTGCAATGGCAGTCAGACCGGCCGCGCCAGTGTAGGACGTACCATTGATCTGATAGGTCGTGGTGGAGCTTACGTTCACCGTGAACTGGCCGGTCGAGGTCTGCGACCAGAAAGGCTCCACGTTTACGACGAAGTCACTGGAGCCCGCACTGGCGAAGGTGCCGCGCACCCGCAGCTGCTTGTTGTCTGAGGGTGCAATGGTGGCGGTGAGCGTGGGGCTTACCGTCACGGTATCCGACGTGAGGTTCACCAGGTCGGAGGCTGCAATGTTGAAATCAAAGGCAATTCGCGAAGTATTGCCCGCCGTAATGATCAGCGGATGGGCACTATCAAGTGTGACTGAGACCTGCACGGTTCCGGTGATGGTATTGCCGCTGCCGTCGACGGGCGTGAGTTGCACAGGATTTCCGGAGGAGTCCTGGGCCGTAATCTGTGCGCTGGAGTAGTCCAGGGTCATCACCGCGCCGGTATAGTTTCCAGCCGGAATCTGCCCTGCGTTGATCAGCTCCGTCAGATTGACGAGCTGCGCAAAATCAACCGTCGTTGGCACCGGCACGGTCTCGACTGTGGCGCCGTCGGCCTTCTGCAGCTGCAGCGAGTCCACGGATACCACGTAGCTCAGGAAGTCTCCCGGCGCATCGGTCATGGTCGCCAGCATCGTGCCGCATGAAGCGCCGCACGACTGAGTACCTGAGGTACCGGATCCCGACCCAGTTGTTGCGCTGGTGGTGCCGGTCGAGCTCATGCTTGTAGAGTTGCCGCATGCGACCAGCAGCAGCAGACCGGCGCTTGCCATCAGCGATAGAAGAGTGCGGCGAAGGCCGAGCGTTCGCGCAGACATGGATATTCCCCTTTATAGATAGGAGGGAAACGCTACCTCATAGTTTCGAGATAGCAAATAGTCGCAGCGAGCCGACAGTGGTATGAAAACTCTTTGAAAGGCGCCGCTGCGCGTTAGTATCTTCAGCTTTGCCGGGTGGCCGATGTGGGAAGCATCGAAGAAGAGATTATTCGCCTCAGCCGCATAGTTGCAGAAGCCGAAAAACGCACGGATGCGGACACCGTGTCGAACTATCCCAGCTCAGACTATGTCGGAATAGATCCGTCCGGGGATCTCATCGACAAAACGATGCTCGTTGCCCGCCATGGCAGTAACCGCGTCAACCTGGAGACGCTGACCGTGAGCGACATCGCGGTCAAGGTGCACCGGGACACGGCGTGGGAGTTCGGGACCATGGAACTGGCCGGAAACCTGGGCGAAAAAAGGTTCTCCGGCAGATATCGGTACTCTCACCTTTGGGTCAGGGTGAGCGCCTCATGGCTCATTTCCGGCTCGCAGATGACACCGGTTCTGATCCCTGCTTCACCAGCGAATCGCGCAGAACCCGCCTGAGTATCTTGCCCACATTGGACTTGGGTAACTCTGTACGGAAATACACATGCCGCGGGAGTTTGTAACCGGTGAGAGATGCACGACACGCATCGATGATGGCGCGTTCCGTCAGCGCCGGATCCTTGGACACCACGAACACTGCCACGACTTCCCCGGAGTGTTCATCGGCCTGTGCCACCGCCGCGGCCTCAACCACGCCGGGGATGGCTGCCACGACGGCTTCGACTTCGTTGGGATAGACGTTGAAACCGGAGACCAGGATCATGTCCTTCTTACGATCCTCGATGAAGACGTATCCGCGCTCATCCATATGGCCGATGTCGCCGGTGCGCAGCCAACCCTCCGGTAGCATCACCATCGCGGTTTCATCCGGACGATTCCAATAGCCACGCATCACCTGCGGCCCGCGCACGCACAGTTCGCCGGCGGTACCCAGACTGACCTCCGCTCCGGCCTCATCCCGAATCGAAATCTCTGTGGAAGCAATCGGCAGCCCGATGGAGCCATTGAAATCCGCACCCGGCAGATTGATGCAGGCGCCGGGCGAGGTCTCGGTCAGGCCCCATGCCTGGGTCAATGGATTGCCCGTTGCTTCCTTCCAGCGGCGTGCCACGGTTTCCTGCACCGCCATGCCTCCGCCCAGCGTGATTTTCAGATGACTGAAATCCACGCTCCTGAAGCTCGAGGTATGCAACAGCGCATTGAACAAGGTATTGACGCCGCTCAGGAAGGCGAATGGATATTTGCGCAGCTCGGCGACAAAGCCGGGAAAATCACGTGGATTCGTGATCAGGACATTGGTCCATCCAAGGCGCATGAACAGCATGCAGTTCGCCGTCAGGGCGAAGATGTGATACAGCGGTATGGGCGTGATCAGGTACTGAGGAACATCGGCGGTACCGGGCAGGAACGGTTCGACCCAGGCCGAGGCCTGCAGAAGATTGGCGCAGATGTTGCCATGCGTGAGTACCGCGCCCTTGGCAACTCCCGTCGTGCCGCCCGTGTATTGCAGAAATGCAACGTCCTCGTGCGTCAGATCGATGTCCTTCAGCACCAGATCGCGTCCCGCTGCCAGCACTGCGCCAAAGCTCAATGCCCCTGGCAGGTGCCAGGGTGGCACCTGCTTGCGTACCCGGCGCACGACCAGATCGACGATTGCCGATTTTGGAAATCCAAGCCGCTCCCCGACGCTGGTGGTGATGACATGTCGCACCCCGGTGCGCGGCAGCACCGCCTCCAGAACATGTGCGAAATTCTCCAGCACCACGATGGCTGCGCAACCGGCATCCTTGAGCTGATGTTCGAGTTCCGGGGCGGTGTACAGGGGGTTGGTATTGACCACCGTCAGTCCGGCGCGCAGTGCCCCGAACATCGCGATCGGGTATTGCAGGACATTGGGCAACATAATGGCGATACGATCGCCGCGCTTCAGACCCGCCGCGGTCTGCAGCCAGGCCGCGAAATCCCTCGATTGGCGTTCGAGCTGACCGTAGGTCAGCGATCGTCCCATCTGAATAAAGGCGGCCCGCTCCGGGAACTTCTGGAAACTCAACTCTGCCATGTGCTTCAGCGAGCGCAGCGTATCCGGATCGATATCCGTGGCCATGCCGGGCAGATAGGACTTGAGCCAGATCCGTTCCATGTTCAATGCCTCAGCAGCGGGACCAGATAGGGCCATACGGTGTCGAGCACATGCGGCTCACCGGCGGCCACCGGATGCAGGCCATCGGCCTGCATCAGCGCCGGATCCAGGGCCACCCCTTCCAGAAGAAACGGTACCCAGGGCACCTGTTGCTGCCCGCCCAGTTCCGAGTACAGCTCGGCGAAGCCATTGCCGTACCGGGGGCCATAGTTGGGCGGCAAGCGGATGCCCAGCAGCAGGACCCTGGCGCCCGCGGCCTTTGACAGGGAAATCATATGCGCAAGGTTGTCGTGAACCGTCTGCAGAGGCAAGCCACGCAGGCCATCATTGGCGCCCAACTCCAGCAGCACGACTGCGGGGTGGTGCGCGGCGAGCAGGTGGGGCAGTCTTTCCAGGCCGCCACTGCTGGTCTCGCCGCTGACGCTGGCGTTGATGATTTGGTACTCGTACCCTTGGTTGTGGAGCCTTTGTTGCAGCAGCGCGACCCAGCCCTGCTCGGGTTGCAGTCCGTAGGCTGCACTGAGGCTGTCACCGAAACTTAGGATGATGGGATTTTGCGCGGCAGACGCGCCCTGGAGCCCGATGAGCAGCAGTGTCAGTGCGATTGCCCCGCAGCGCCCCAATGCCGAAAGCGTTCTCAAGGTCGTAAACCTCACCAAGCAGGTTAGCAGCCCGGAAGGGCCGCTCGCCATTGTGCACGATGTCTCCTTCGACATCGCCAAAGGTGAGACGGTCGCGATTACCGGTGCTTCCGGCGCCGGAAAGTCGACTCTGCTGGCCATGCTGGCAGGGCTGGATCTGCCCACCGCCGGACACCTGTGGCTGGATGGCCAGGACCTCACGACCCTCAGCGAGGACGGGCGGGCCCGCTTGCGAGCGCAGCGGGTCGGCTTCGTGTTCCAGTCCTTCCACCTGATTCCGGCGCTCACGGCCCTGGAAAACGTGCTCCTGCCGCTGGAATTGGCGCAGCGGGGCAATGCTCAGGGCCTGGCGCGCGAGGCCCTGGAGCGGGTCGGACTTACACCGCGGGTGGACCATTACCCCCGGCAGCTCTCCGGTGGCGAACAGCAACGGGTGGCCCTGGCGCGCGCATTTGTGATCGCTCCCGCGGTGCTGTTCGCCGATGAACCCACCGGCAATCTGGATGCCAACACCGGGCAGCGCATCATCGAACTGATATTCGAGATGAACCGTACCGCGCGCACCACCCTGGTACTGGTCACGCATGAGCAGGAGCTTGCCCAGCGCTGCGATCGTATCCTGCACATGCACGCCGGCCGCCTGGTGACGAGCTGATGCACGCGCTGCGCCTGGCATTGCGCACGCTATTGCGCGAATGGCGCTCGGGGGAACTGGGCGTGCTGCTGCTGGCGCTGACCACGGCGGTGGCAGCCCTCACGGGCGTGGGTTTCCTGGTGGGCCGCATCGACACCGCCGTTCGCGCGCAGGCGACCCAGGTGCTGGCGGCCGACGTTCGCATCTCCTCCACCCAGCCTCTGCCGGATGGCTGGTTCAGCACCGCCGCGCAGCGCGGCGTGCATTCGGCGCGTATCCAGACACTGCTGAGCGTGGTGTTTCGTGGGGACGACAGCCAGCTTGCCAATGTCGAGGCGGTATCCGAAGGCTATCCGCTGCGCGGCACGCTGCTGGTGGCCGATCAGCCCTTCGCGGACGGCACTGCGACCCGCAACATCCCGGCGGCCGGGGAGGTTTGGCCCAGTTCCAAGCTCATCGCCACACTGGGCGGCGGCATGGGCACCAAGCTGGCCATCGGTGCGGCGACCCTGACGGTGACCCGGATCCTGATCGCCCGGCCCGATCAGGGCGCCAACTTGTCGGATCTCGCGCCAAGCCTGATCATGAATCTCAAGGATCTGCCGGCAACCCAGCTCATACAGCCGGGCAGCCGCGTCAGCTATTCGGGACTTTTTGCCGCCGACCCGGCCGTCATCAGGTCCTTTCGTCCCTGGCTGCAGGATCAGCTGCGGCCCGCGGATCGCCTACGCGATGTCAGCGACGCAAGTCCCCAGCTCGAGAGTGCCGTGGATCGTGCCGGTCGCTTCTTGACCCTCGCCAGCCTGGTCAGCGTGCTGCTGTGCTCGATCGCGGTAGCGATGTCGGCGCGGCAATACGTTCGGCGTCACCTGGATGCGGTCGCGCTGCTGAAGACGCTGGGGGCGAGCCGGGCCTTCACCCTTTGTGTCAGCCTGCTGCAGCTGGTGATCGTTGCGCTGCTGGCCTCCGCCCTGGGGTCGATGATTGGTTTCGTGGCCCAGGAATGGCTGTTGCGCGCCGTACGCGGACTGCTCGGGACGGCGGTACTGCCGCCGGCCAACTTTGCGCCGCTGGGCATGGGGGTGAGCGCGGCGCTCGCGGTACTGGCCGGATTCGCCCTGCCGCCGCTGCTGCAGCTGGCACGGGTACCACCACTGCGGGTGCTGCGCCGGGATGTCGGACCGCCACCGCCCGTGGTGATTCTGGCCTTCGGTCCGGCGGTGGTGGTGGTCGTGGGCCTGGTCTGGTGGGCGGTGCGCGATGTGCGGCTGGCGATCCAGTTCCTGATCGGCCTTGGGCTGTTCCTGGCGGTGCTGGCGGCCATGGGCTTGGTGCTGGTGACACTGTGTGGCCGGCTGCGCGGCCGGGTTGGCGTGGCCTGGCGTTACGGCATCGCCAATCTCAACCGGCGCCGCGCCGACAGCATGGTGCAGATCGCCGCCTTCGGCGCCGGCTTGATGGTACTGCTGGTGCTGGGCGTGGTGCGCGATGATCTGGAAGGCGACTGGCGGCGCAGTCTTCCGGCGGATGCCCCCAACTATTTCTTCGTGAACATTCCGCCAGCGGACAACAACGCTTTCAGGCAGTTCATCGAGCAGCGCGGTGCGCGCCTGTCGCGGATGCTGCCCATGCTGCGCGGGCGGCTGACGGGCATCAATGGCCGGGACGTTCAGTCCATGCGCTTCGCCGGTCGTGATGGCCGCGGCTTTTCCGGCCGTGAACAGAACGTCACCTGGGCCAGCACCCTGGGGGATGACAACCAGATCGTGGCGGGCAGCTGGTGGCCGCCGGATTATCACGGCGCACCCGAGGTCTCACTGGCCACGGAGTTTCAGGAATCCCTGGGCGTGGGCGTGGGGGACAAGGTCAGCTTCGATATCGGGGGTGAGCCCTTCGAGGCGACGGTCGCGAGCGTTCGCAAGGTGAAATGGGACAGCTTCCAGCCGAATTTCTTCGTGGTGTTCTCACCGGGTGTTCTGGATGCGGTGGCCGGAACCTATCTCACCAGTGCCTATTTTCATCCCAGCGACCCGCATGTCATGGCGCAGTTGGCGCGACGTTTCCCCAGCGTTTCGATCTTCAATGTCGATGATCTGCTCGCACAGGTGCGCGGCATCATCGACAAGGCGGTGCTGGCGGTGCAAAGCGTTTTCGCCTTCACTTTGTTTGCGGGGCTGGTGGTATTGCTGGCGGCGGTCCAGTCCAGTCGCGAGGAGCGACGCTTTGAAAGCGCCATGTTGCGCACTCTGGGCGCCCGCGGCGCGACGGTATGGCAAGGGGTGATGGCAGAGTTCGTCGCACTCGGCCTGCTGGCCGGGTCTCTCGCCGTTGCCGGGGCCGCGCTGGCCGGGGACTTCGTGGCAACCCAGGTGCTGCAGGTGCCCTATGCCTTTGACCCCTGGTTGCCGCTGGTGGGCATCGGCGGCGGTGCGCTGCTGGTATGCCTGAGCGGATGGCTGGCGACGCGTAGCGTCATCTCCCAGCCGCCGATTCTGACGCTGCGGGGTGACTGAACACTGTGCCGGCGCGCCCTGGGCAAGGCGGGCTACCCATGCCTTTTCCTGTAATGCTACATGGCGTAGCATATAGCAGGGAGGTACCCATGAACCACTCTCCCAATGTCGCATCCTTCATCCTCAATGCGGCTGGTCTCGCGTTGTGCGTCCTCGCCTCCCGGGCCTCGATCGCGGCGGACACCCCGGCAGCGCCTGCCGGTGCCCCGGTCAGCGAAAGAAGGGAACAGAGTTTCGCGGTCCGAATGGACAATGGCAGCCGGATACTGGTGCGCCTGTGTCGTCCTGGCACTGACATGCCGGCACGACTGGTCGTCATCAACCACGGGTCTCCTCCGGATCCGGCCGCCCGGCCCAGGATGCAGCCCGGACGTTGCGATGAGGAAGCGGCACAGTGGTTCCTGACACGCGGCTACGTCGTCGCTTTTCCTCTGCGGCGCGGCTATGGCGCCACGGGAGGTGAGTGGGCGGAGACCTATGGTGGCTGCGATCACGCCGATTACTTTCATGCGGGACTACAGACGGCGCGCGACATCGATGCCGCGGTTCAGGCCCTCACTACGCTGCCCTTCGTAAGGCCGGATGATGTTGTGGTGGTCGGCCAGTCGGCGGGGGGCTGGGGAACCATCGCCTATGACAGCGCCCCGCATCCTAAGGTCTCCGCCTTCATCGTGATGGCGGGCGGACGCGGCGGGCACCTGCACGATCATCCGAACGAGAACTGCCAACCGGAGAGGCTGGCTGAGGCCGCCACTCATTACGGTGCTACGGCGACAACGCCGATGCTTTGGGTTTATGCGCTCAACGATACGTTCTTCAATCCGAGGATCGCCCAAGCCCTGTACACGTCATTTACCGGCGCCGGCGGACTGGCGGAATTCCACCAACCGGGCCGGTTCGATGGCGAAGGGCATCAACTGTTTTTCGGGAAGGGCGGATCGGCGATTTGGGGACCGCTCGTGGAAAAATATCTCACGGAACTGCCGGCCTCGAACCAATAGCGTTGGTCCCGGCACTCAGGCGTCCTCGCGGCAGGGCTTGCACAGCAACGCGGTGTTCCAGTGAGTCCAAATAACCACTCGCGCCACTAGTTGCGCCGACGGGCTTACAGCTGTAAGCTCATCCCCGCCTTACGCATGTAAGATCCCTCCGACCGAGGCCACGATGGATAACCCGCCGATTTCGGAAGCCGAATGGGAAGTGATGAAGGCGCTGTGGAAACGCTCGCCAATGAGCGTTAACGAGCTGTCCGCGACTTTGATGACGGTCCGGAAGTGGCACCCGAAAACGGTGCGAACGATGGTGAACCGGCTGGCCAGGAAGAAAGTCGTGTCCAGTACGCTGGTCAATGGCGTGTTCCATTATTTCCCGACGGTGTCGCAAGAGCATTGTTCACGACAGGCCACCGAAAGTTTCGTAGATAGAGTGTTCGATGGCGCGCTGACGCCCATGGTCGCGCACCTGGTCAAACGGCGATCCTTGACTCAGGATGAAAAACGCGAGCTGCTGAAGTTGCTCAAAACCAAGTAGACACCGGGAGCATCGACCGTGGATGAATTATTGATGCCGCTCGCCGCTATCCTGATTTGGGTGGTTGCATCCTCCCTCAAGGGGACCGCGCTCATCGGCTTGGTCTTCATCCTCCGCAATTTCCTGAAGGTAGCCAGCGCCGCGCGCTGGCGCTATGCGCTCTGGTTCCCTGTTTTTCTCTGTCTTCTGTGTCCCATCGGTCCCTCAGTACAGATTGGAGGCTTCGCCAACCTTGCCGTCTCCAGAGCCTTGTCCCCGCGAGCGGCACCGACTCGGGGCGAGTCGAAACCGCACGCCGCAACCGGCGCAACGGGTCCAACTGACAACGTAACGACCACAGCGCGCGAGGAAGCAGGGAGAGGTAGAGCGGAGCAACCACCGACCCAGCCGGCCTACCTCCAGCCTCGTACAACGTATTCTGCTGCGCTTGGCTGGATTGCAGTGCTATGGATGTGCGGCGCCGCCTCCCTAGCGCTCGTGTATTTAGGCCACCTCCTTAAGTATCGACGCATCCGCCGCGGCGCGCATCCGGTAGACGTAGCCATTGCCGATGCGATCGAGAGCTGCCGCGGCGAACTTCGGTTGCGACGCAAGGTACTCGCTCTGGAATCCGCCATGATCGATTCTCCAGCGATATTTGGCTGGTGGCGTCCCACGCTTCTACTTCCCTTGGGCCTGCAGCACCGCATCGGCAGCACTGCCCTGCGCCACGTCATCCTTCATGAGCTGGCGCACGTCAAGGAGCACGATGTTTTCGTGAATTGGCTTGGTGCCGCCACTCAGATGCTGCACTGGTTCAACCCTGCCGTGTGGCTGGCGATGCGGTGCATGCGCCGGGACATGGAACATGCCTGCGATGCGCGAGTGCTGCGTCACCTGTCCGCAAATGAGCGCACGGACTATGGAAACATGCTCATCCATTTGTCGGATGCAAACGCCGCCGAGCCGGTCGCGACGTATGGCCTGGGAATCGCCGATCGTCATTCGGATCTTAAGGAGCGACTCATCATGATTTCGTGCCTCAGACCCACCCCGAATGGTGCCAGGCTACTTGCCTGCGTGGCCCTCGCTGGCTTTGCCTCAGCGGCGCTCACGCAGCCGTCAATTGCCCCGCGCCCGCAAGCCCTGTCGCAAACGGCGAGCTCACCAGCCGTACCGCCCACGGACTCAAAGCCCCGCATGCCCGACGCCAACCAGGCGCCGAACTCACCCCCACAGTCCCGCGCTGAGGGGGTGCCGTTGCAGAAACTTGTCGAACAGGTCGCAGCGAATATTCATCGCCGCGTTGTCGTCGATTCCAGGGCAAGCTCGAGCGTCATACTTTATGGTCAGAAGCTCGATCAGGTGGACTATTCGGATTTTCTCACCATCCTGCGTATCAACGGACTCACGGCGGTGGACATCAACGACTACGTCAATGTGGTGCCAATCACCGAAGCAAGATGGCTCCCGCTGCCATTAATGGCGCCCGGCAAGGAACTTCCGCCGGATCAGTTTGCAGACATGTCCCTCGTGCTCAAGAATGCCTGTGCTCCAAGTCTTGTATCCTTCCTCAGGCCACGGTTCGCTCCCTACGCGTACGTTGCAGTGGATGCGAACAGCAATGTCATTATGGCGATTGACACGTACGCCAACCTCAAAAGAGTCCGCGCCGAAATCAACGAATTGGATGCCCGGACGCGGCCCGGTATCCCATGCGGTGCGGCGGCGAAGTAGCGCGCAACCCGGCCGAGTGCCAGGGAATCCGAATATTCCCACGACAGCTCTTCGGAAGCCTGCCGCGAACGGTAAAGTCGCCCGTGCGGTATCATGGGACATGCGATTAACGCTTCCCATCGCAGCTGGACTGATCTTTGTGCTCGCGGGGCTGCTATTTGACAGCAGCTACCACCGCTCGACGCCCGATGCAGTCTACGTCCAGGGCACCGTGGTGGGGTTCGAGCGCCCGCACCCCAGACAGGTCTATCCGATATTTGAGTTCACCGATGAAGACGGCCACCCGCACCACGTCGTCAATTCGTCCCAACAGGCGATAACCCGATTTTCGACCGGCGATGCTGTATCGATCGCCTACTCGCGCTTGGATCCGCAACGGGCGCGGATCGATACGCTCTGGTTCAACCACCGCTGGGTCATGGCTGGATTCTTCGTTGCGCTCACCCTTGTCGTCGGCGCTCTAACGCGCGGGGATTCCGAGTCCAATTGAGCGAAATCCGAGCCCGGTACGTATTAGACCCTGCGTCTTAGGGCACGCAACTCATATAAGGCCGCAGCAAGCATAGCGGGGCCGACTATAAAATATCGGAACTGGAGTTTCTCGCCCCACAGACTCGCCGCAACGAATGCTACGACCATTGTCATGACGCTGAGCACCATGACCAGGTACCACAATCGAATTTTCTTATTCTTGTTCATGAAACCAATATCGCATAGAGGCCTTCGAGTGTCATCAAACCCGGAATTCTGGCTCATGGTGAAGTTCAGCCGCCGCGAGGCACGAGGCACGAACGGCAACTGAGTGACGAGAAATCCGGGCTCGCCAATGACGACTTATTGCTGCCGAAAGCGTCGAAATTGGGTCCCAAGGGCCGCCGTTCAGCGGGCGCCCGTCGAATTGCCGGTGGTGCACCCAAAGCGGACGATTACAAGTGGCCGCTGTTCGGCGCACCATGGTGGACCCGGTTGCTCAAGTACGACTACTAATGTTCAAGAACCGCGCACCAGATCCCCACAATCTACTACATTCAGAACGTTGCCGGTACGCTGCGACTTAACCTGGTCCTCATGCAGGAACGTATGAACAAAGCCTTTGCCTCGTGTGTGTTTCCGCTAGCGATATCCTCGCTTTGTGCCTGCTCGACAATTTGGGGAAGTAGTACAGTGAACAAAAATGCCACTTCGCAATGGATGATCGAGCAAGAGCGTACATGGGCAGAAATGGCCTGTGGCGGCAAAGGGATTGCCAACGAAGTGTTTGCCGATGACTTTAAAGGAACGTCGCCAAACGGCGGCCACTACGGTAAGCCGACCGGGTCACCGACGTATGATCCGAACACGAAATGGTCAACCGATTGCAAGCTTGATGAAGCGGACGTTCGATTTTTCAGTTCCCAGAGTGCAGTCGTATTTGGAAAGGAGTCGAAGACGGTTCCGCTTGCGGATGGAAAGCAGGAGCGGCGCTGCCTTGTATGGACCGATACGTGGATTCGGCGCAACGGAAAGTGGCAAATGATTGCTGTGCAAGACGGCCGGATCGCCTGCCCCAGTAAGTAACAATTATTTCGTCAGGCCAACCGGATTACCAGACTTGGCGCGCCTCAATTTAGCGACAACTCTTGCACCCGTACCGACCGGTCGCGAACGACAGCTTTCGAGACGCGGGATTCAAAACTCTACTCGCGGAACTAGCCCTGAGAATTTGCTTCCAAAGGACGCGATGAATGCGACAATTTCAGCTAGCGATTCACCTGATTGGCTAATCGATCTGCCGATTCCGCCAGCCGGCGCTCGTCGAGTGCGGATTGAAGCTTCCCCGCGATCGCCGGTGTCATCTTCCGCCATCCCATAGGCAGGAACCGAACCGTTTGTGTTCCGGATCCGTCAAGGCATCGGAATTTGAGCACTACCTGCCAAAATGAGAAGGGCCGACTCACTTCCGCCGATTCCACGTGCCTCCAAGGCACGCGTATCGCCTTTCCGCGCCGGCACAAGGTCAGCGTCACACCATCATCGCCTTGGATCTCGCTGATGTTTCCGAATCGGCGCCAACACACGCCCGCGCCGATAATAATCATGACGACGGCGGTTATGGCGTAAACAGCAGCGCCGCCTTGGCTCCTGTCGCGATAGGCCAGCGCAAGGACCACGAAAATCGTCAATCCCGCGACAATCGAAACCGTTTGCCATATGAATCTGCGTGCGCCAGGGTCAGATCGCACGGCACCATTCGCGTCCAATGCCTCCACCACCACTTCGCCAATTTGAGCCTTCTTTTCAGCGCGGGACTTTAGCCAGTTGCCAACGAGCATGGCGAATGCTGCGAGCCCCAACATTACGAGCTTGTCGTACCGACCGAACCATCCCAATCCCATGAGGTAATTGACGAATATCGCGCCGAAAATCGCCACATATACGATGAGCGTCAATTTCTTTGCGAGCGGATTCATGTCGAGTCACACATCCTTTGTAGGAGGGGAAACCCGTACGTGTTCGCGATTTGCATCTTTAAAGTCTAGCGATTGAACTGATTTGTCCGATAGCAGGGCGAATGCCGCCAAGCGTCCCGCGGGAGCGTACTATGAAGGGACACAAAATGGAGCATGCCGCGCCTCATCTGAATGACGGCTATTGCGATGCCAGATCACATGAGCGAACTTCCGCTCCGGGCCGAAAGCAACGAAAACGATTTCCAATACCTGCCGCTCAGCCCGGCGCACCCCGAAATGTCGGCTCCGCACCCGATCCGGTCATCCCCGACCGTCGGCTTTCGGGGCTCCAAGATCACAACCGCGGCACTTGATTGTGACCTACGGCCAGCGCGCTGGCACACCGGCATCGCCTACGTGGGAGATGCCGACCGTCCACGTTCAAGAGTTAGTTGGTCTCAGTCCTCGGCCACCAGTCTCACGCGCGGCCTTATCGAGTTCCGCTACTGTGGACACCAGATTTTCGACACCGCGGGCCGATTCATTCCCATCATCAAGCCTGGTCGCAAATGCGGGCGATCCCCCGCGCGGCCGATGCGGCGGCTCGACAGGAACCATTTCCGGCAAACCGTCATCATCGGGCGGCTTACGCCTCGCCAGTTCTGCCCGTAAGCGTTCGATCTCACTTGTTGCCAGCGCAAGCGCCAACTGGGATTGCCTCACAATTACGGTTGCGTCGCGAAGCAGCTTCCATGCTTTCGGTGAATTTGCCGTCTTGTCCTCAAGTTCCTCACGCAGCCGGGCCAGCAGAACCTTGAGCTCCTGCTGCAACCTTGGCACTAAGGTAATAGTTCTGTGGCACTGACTCGTCGCTCATGCGTCGTCTCCGTGGCTGACAGCCTGGCATCGTTCTACCGCCGACTCGGATCGTCGTCAACGCCGCGCGGCGTGACGGGCCTGAATGACGGGAGAGTTTGCCGAAAGCTACCGCAAATCAGCAAGGCTCAACGGAGCGCGTCTCCGTTACATATCTTGCCGGCTCCAGTTCGCAAAGGTTCTGGTCAAAGTCTCGTGTTGCACCTTTGCTGTCGCCCACGAACGTCCGGTTTTGGGACTTTATTCGTCCCTGCGCGCTGCATGGGTCAGTTGGGAGGCGCGGAAATTCAAGAACGTCTTGATCTCTGGTGTCATGTCATGGAGAGCGTGGCCTTCTTCTGAAAGGTAGATGATTTGCGCATGCGGCACGCACGTGACAAGACGCTTCCGAGCAGCTTGGGAATCAAAAAGGGTATCCTTACCCCCAAGTACTGCAAGGATCGGCATAGTCAGACTCTTCAGCGCGGTGTCCGAGAGTCGTGGAAGCATTTGCATTCTAGCGACGAAGCCGGACCGAACAAGACTGAAGAGCTTGAGAAAATCATTGTTCTCCGGGGCACGTTCATCGTCGGGAGAGAATCCCATATCGACGTCCAGGGCCTTGCGATGCCCCCAAGGTCCCAACAGCATGAGCGGGGCTGCTCGAACCACGGCCCCGAAGCGAACGTGAACGAGGCCACCGGGCGCCAGCAGCGCGAGACGCTCCACGCGAGCATGCCTTCTGACGGCGTAGTCGAGCGCAAGGAGCCCACCGAATGATGCGCCCACGAAGGTGGCGGATTTGAGCGATAAACGATCAAGCACGTCATCCAACCATCGCGCGTGAGCGTCAGAGGTTATCCACGGTCGGGATGGCGCGCTGTATCCCGCATCACCAATGATATCGACGGCAAGCACGTGGTGGCCTGATCCAAGCACGTCCATTGTGCGTAGCCACATAGCGGAACTGGCCATCGAGCCTGGAAGCAGCATGACTGGCGGCTTCGCTGGATCTCCAGCAGAAAGCACAAAGGTTTCCCCTTGAGATGTAGAGAGCCGATGCTCCGTGTGCGGCGTTGCCCAAGAGTCCAAAATGCCGCGATAGCATTCGCGCACGCGCCGCTCGGCGTCTTTGGACCAGAAAATCACGCTTGCGCCGTAGAGGCTGCAATCAGGGCTGGGCGCAGTGGCGCCCAAACGTTATTCAACGAATGCATCGGGTCAGCATAACAAGAGTTTGCAGTGCGGCGCAGACTCCAGAATTCACCCGCCTTATCACTACCATTGTGGGGAAAAACCTCCCCGCTGGAAAACCATAATGTACGAATGGAGCAATGGGAAATAGTGCCCAATGGAGCCTGACCGAACGGCGGTACATGGCGACTATTTCTGGCATGCCAATGCCCGCTCCGGGCCGAAAGCAATGGTGAATGCCTCCTTGTCTGGCGATTAAAACGGTCATGCCGCGCGGCCCGGGCCGCTGCCGTGCTTAACATGCTCCCGGTTATCCGCCCCGGTCCAGGTCAGCTGCGCCCAGTGGCGCTCTGGCCTACGCCCGCGCACGGTGGCACGTCGCGGCGCATTATGCCCCCGGTGCCATAGGAGCGCGGCCATGGCATCGCCCCGTGCAGCGCAAGAAATACTAACGTCCCGCTTGCACCTGGCGGAATAGGCTATCTCGCAGTAGCCAACTGCGGAGCTGGGCATGCCGGAAAGCGAAACTCTAGTTGTATTCAGGATCCTCGGAGTCCTGGCCAAAGCGCGCGATGTTGGCCACGCGTTGCCCGTTGAAACGATCGCGCACGCCGCACAGCTTGGTAGACCCAACGCGGAACGGTTTATGAATCTGCTCAAGCTTGCCGGTGCCGTGCGAACAGAAGTTACGCCCACTCAGGCGCCTAAATATCGGCTCACCCGATACGGTCTCGGGCGGCTCGTGGGGGGCTGCGCCTTATGATCCGATTATCGGCGCGATTCCTGCCTGACCGTTCCACAGACCACCATGGGCCAGCGGTCGCTGGCATCAATCGGCGTATCCCGGTTCTCTTGGCCCGGATACAGCGCCTGTTGAGACTTGCGATACAGCGGGCCGCGCATCGCCACGAGCACTGGCTTGAGCCTGTTCAATGGAATGCCGGTAGTCGACCGTTCCGGGAGCCGTATTCGCTCGAGGACACTGCACGCCGGCGAAACAAATCCTAACGCCAAAGCAGAGCAGTTGCGCGCAACCCACTAACTCCATCGGTTTGACCTTAGTGGGCTCTGGCGGTCGCACATCGTCACCCGCCATTTTCGCCGTTTGTGACTCCTTGGTCTGGCGGATCTATGCCATCTTTGCGGTCGGCAATTGAAATGTTCGGCTCGGCGAAGTCGTCTCGCCGCGCCGCGGACTTGCTTGCATCGATCACAATCGTCTCTGCGAGTCGATCGTGCGCACATTGCCGGTTGCGCTGTATGAAGAATTGTGCAAATCCTAGACCGCCCTCGAGAAAGGATGCCCCGTAGCCCAAGGACCGCTCCAGCGCCTGCCAAAACGTAATGCGCTCATGCGTGAGCGAAATCGCTTGTATCCGCATCACGCGCTTCCCGATCGTCTGCCCGTTTCCTATGTAGAGCGCCAGACAAAAGTACACGACCAGTACCATCACGTCCAGAACGTGTGCCGGATTGATCAGCGTATGGCGTTGCCACTGTTGATGAGCATAGCTCGCCCACAGGAACTCGACCGGCTTTCTAAGTAACGCGATAAGGACAAAATCGATGCCAAATCCGGCAGCTCGGCGACTGAAGGTGGCCAGCGGCAGACCATCGATCTCATTCTCCCTTGTGGTCTCCCGCGCACGATAATACGCGGCAACACTGGCCATACGGTGATCTCCTACAAAGCAGGTGCCGTGGTCGCACGTCTTGACCACGACGAAGGAATCATATGACGCCGGTGACGGGCGGCAAGCAATAGCAAAAGTCCTGCGGCAAGGCACACAACCATTGCGGTTAGCGAGGCTTCGGCGCCGAAAGCACCACCGGTTAGCCACGCAGGGCCGACCAGTTGCGCCTGCAGCAGGCCATTTGTTGCCTCGCCGGAGACGGCGGCCGAGAAAATGCCTCCCTGTGTGAAGTTCCAGGCAAAGTGGATCCCGACACAGAACCAGAGGCGCCGGGTCACCATATAGGCCGCCGCCAGCAGCACCCCCGCCTCCAGCATGATGGCCCCGGCATCTAATAGCGTGGTCCCGGTATTGAAGAGGTGCAGGACTCCGAACACGGCCGCGGAAATCGCCAGCGCCGTCCAACTACCGAGCCATTGCTCCAGTATCCGGAAGACTACGGCCCGCATTACGACCTCTTCCAGAACTGCTGCCAGGATGAACGCCGGCAGCGTCGCAATCATTGCCATCCATCCATTGGTGCCGGTTATTCGGTAAGCGCCCAAGGCCGCCATTACCCCGATCGTTAGTGACAGCAGCAATGCCCCGAGGAGCAAACCTGCGCCCAACTCACGGCTGGCATGCGTTCGGGAGAGTTCGGTGACCGGGCGCCCTTCAACCACCTTCACGTAGGTCCGATAGGCCGCCAAAATGACCGCGGTGAGCAGCAGAGCGCCCGCCTTCTTCAGGATTCTGTCTGACACGTATAGATTGAAAGGGATCGCCACAATTGCAAATGGAATTGCAATGGCGAGCAGCGCCAAAATCATCCGGATGATGGGGTTCGAAAGTAGTCGAACACCCCACCTGGCGGACGGCGCCGTCGGGGCCACTAAACCGGGCATAGCTGCTCGCAGGGGAGGTAATTGACGAGCGTAACGCATTCCCACCGCTGGCGACGGACGACTGGGGGTCAGTGACGGTCATAACCGCACTCCGAATTTCCGGTGGTGACCCTAAGGGGGCTATTCCGAGGGGCTGCTCTTCGGACGGTCCTCTTACGTAAGTCTCGTGACAGCCTTCCTCCTGTGACCTGGACTACCTCCGAAAACCGCATCGGCGCCGCTCCCCTTGTATGCAGAGCGATTCTGCGCGCTTCTGTGATATTTCCCGATCGCCCGCGAATAATAGGGTATGCAAGCTAGCCCGGAACAGAAGGTTCAGTTCCTTGAGCTGCTGACGTCGCATCGCGGCCTCCTTTACAAGGTGTCGCGGGTGTATGGGCGCTGCGCTGCGGAGAGGGCCGATCTGGTACAAGAGGTCGTCCTAAACCTTTGGCAGGCGCACCCGCGCTACGATTCCCGCCTGAAGTTCTCCACGTGGATGTATCGGATTGCTCTGAACGTAGCAATCTCCTGGCGGCGTCGTGAAACGACACAAACGCAGCATCTGGTCCCGGCCGGCGAAGAAATTCTCGAGAATGCCGCCGACCTTGAGACAGTGGACGCAGGTACGGACTCCGATCTGGCTCTCCTGTATACGTCCATTGAAAGGTTGGACGAGTTGGACCAGGCACTCCTGGTGCTCTATCTCGATGGGCTGAGCCATCACGACATCAGCGTGGTGCTTGGCATTTCCACGACAAACATCGCGACCAAGATCGGCCGCCTCAAGCAGCGGCTGCGCGATGACTTTCGCGTGGCCGGTCATCTGTAGATCTCCTTAAAGGACAACATACGTGGAACTTGATGACTTCAAAGAACGCTGGCTTTCCCAGGACCGCAAGATCGACGAGATCTTGAGGATCAATCAGCGGCTACAATTGCGGGCACAGCTGAGCGGACCCCGCCTCTGGTTGCGATGGTTTCGATTCGGCGCATTGTTTGAAATCTCGCTCGGCCTGTTGTGTCTGTCCGGATCCGGGTCGTTCATCCACAGGCATCTCGGCGAGCCGCGGTTCCTCATACCCGCCGTTGCCCTGCATTTGTGGCTGCTCGGTACCACAGGGCTTGCGCTTGCGCGCTATGTTCGTGCACAACTCATTAACTACGGCGCACCTGTTCTCGCGATTCAGCGCCAAGTGGAGGCCCTGCGTCTCTTTACGCTGCGCTCCCTGCGACTCCTGTTCGTGACAGGCTGCGTCGTCTGGGGTGTTCCCATCGCCATCGTCGCCTGTCGGGCAGTGTTTGGAATTGATCTGTATGCGCTATTCGGTGCCCGGGTTTTGATTGAGTGCACGATGGCAACGGCGGCCTTTGGGTTGGTGTTCGTCAAGCTGTGCACGTTGTGGGCACAGTGGGTAGAACGTCCCGGATCGCCGATCTGGCTGCGCGGGAGCGCCCGGGCGTTCTCGGGCTACAGTCTCAACAGGGCGGCCGATCAACTGCAGAAAATTCAAGCGTTCGAGCGGGAATCCTAGCCAGTTGCCCGCGGTGGCCTGGCCAATCCCCGGTTTCAGTGTCGCTCCCATAAGGCAATCGCGGCTCGACCACCCTCTTGCCTGAAATCGACGTTACGGCGCCCGCGATCGCCGGCCAGCTCGTATAATGCGCCATGATCCCACAATTATCGCCCCTCGAGGCACGTGTCATCGGCAGTCTGATCGAGAAGCAGATCACGACGCCCGAACAATACCCGCTGTCCCTCAATGCTCTGGTGCTGGCCTGCAATCAGAAGAGCAATCGCGACCCGGTGCTGGAGCTGATGGTTCAGTCGGTGCAGGAGCTCATCGACGGCCTCAGTCGCAAGCATCTGGTGATCGAAAAATCCGGCTTTGGCAGTCGCGTGTCGAAATATCACCAGCGTTTCTGCAACACTGAGTTCAGCACATTGCAGTTCACGCCACAGGAGCGCGCGATCCTGTGCGAGTTGCTGCTGCGCGGACCGCAGACCCCTGGGGAACTGCGCTCGCGGG
>Ga0210385_10000236_pt1 | contig 49035 bp, 41 predicted proteins | sample IncBWH26OmetaG_FD_160107 | JGI IMG/M metagenome (GOLD analysis project Ga0210385, IMG submission 160107) | Forest soil microbial communities from Barre Woods Harvard Forest LTER site, Petersham, Massachusetts, United States - Inc-BW-H-26-O ... | reverse complement strand
GCTGCTCCTCCGAGCGTCCAGCACAAAAGCGCTGCTCGCCAGAACGGCCTCCATGCCTTCGCCATGGTTCCGCGCGCCTCGGCGGGTTCCAGCTTGGACGATCCGTCCCTCACGGGCGGCGGCAGCACCGGCTACAATGTGATGAATCGTTCCTACTGAGGTGCAGCGGCATCGTCCCTACTGACGTGACGAAGAAAACGAGGGTGAGCCTTGCTCACCCTCGTTTTTGTCCATTCGGAGCGAGTTGCTTACCGCGGGGATCTCCGAACTCGGCTACGCTCCAGCTGCTTGTCACGTTTCGCATATTTGCGCCCCTTAGGGCGAATCGTCGACGGTCTGTATGCATTATAAATTTGCAAGCGAATAGCAAGGTTGATTCCACAAAACACGGTGGCGCCCGCTTACGCAAAAGATGTTTCGCTAACGTGGACATCGTGAAGAAATTGTGCGGCAAGTACTTATTCCTCTTTCGGGACAGTCGTTCCATCAACCTGGTCGATCCCGAAGCCTTATGCACTGCAACATGATCGGCGACACGCTTACCCTGGGGTTCAGCCGGCGCGAGCAGGTTGTCGCGTGGGCGCAGAAGAGAAAGCTGCCCGGAGTCTATCCCGAAGCGGAATTTGTGGAAGCGGATGGGCTTGCCTCCTATGGCCCTAGCCTACCAGACCTGTTTCGCCGATTCGCCAGCTACGTAGATAAAATTCTGAAGGGCGCGAAGCCAGCCGATCTTCCAATTGAGCAGCCGACAAAATTCGATCTGGTGATCAACGCCAAGACCGCAGCAGTGCTCGGATTGGCAATCCCGCGCGATCTTGCCGTATCCGCCGACGAAGTGATCGAATAGGAACGCCATTTGCTGCGCCTGCTCACGGCCGCTTTTGGCCCAAAGCGACATTTCGCGGCAACGCAGCAAACGGTCGTTTCCGGGGGCAAAGGGGACATCGACTGAAGCTACGTGGTAGCGAGGATGGTGATGCGAGGCTCAGCGTTGCTTTCCCATGCTCTCCATAGTGATCTCACGGATGCGGGGCCATGCCTCTGCACCACAGGCATCGCTGATCGCGCGACTAACGCCCAAACGTCCCTGAGGCACGAGACATCGGATGCGCGATGGGAAGCAGCGCCAGGCCCCGCATAGGGCCCTTACTTCTTCCCTGGGATATGCTTTCACGTTTGCGCTTATGACTCGCGCGGGGGAGGGGCCCATTTGAGGGCCGAATGACTTCCCTGTTCTGGGTAATAGCTTCCCTGTTTCTCGCCCAAAATTCCCTGTTCGACTGCTCAGGGAAACTCAGCGAAAGAGGCCGGAATACCGAGACAACTAAGCAATGCGGGTGCCGCGATGGCCCGAGTTTCGCAAATTTCCCTGTATTTTTCCCTGTTAGCAGGGAATTTTGGCTGGAGACCGGTGCGCCATGGACTGCGTCGTCAGCCAGCCAGTCTAGTCCCTCGTGGAGCACCGGATCGCGCCAGGACAAGGCTGTGTCCTAATAGAGCCGGCGCAGCGTGTCCACGGGGTCCCGCGCACCTCTCCTCCTGGAATGACGCCCATCTCGTCGACAATGCCGAAGCGGCCGCCGAGGTAGGCGTGCGCAGGTCAAGACGCAAGGTTTCCAGCAGGCGGCTTGCGCCAGACTTTCGCTCATATTATACTTTACGTTCGTAAAATAAAAGTGCCGAGACGTCCAACTCGAGGCGGTCGCTTTCGAATTGTTCGAGCGAGGGAATGCGAAGCGATGATCGAGGAGCGCGATATTTCCGTTGTAATGCGCGATGGAACGCGCCTTGTGCTGGACGTGTATCGCCCAGACGCGACGGGCAGATATCCGGTGCTCTATGCGTGTTCGCTGCATAACAAAGATATTCAGGGCCCCGATATCGCCGATGTGCTGCCTCCGCAACCGGCACATGCGCCGCTTTGGTTCGGTCCCATCGAGGCAGGCAACACCCGGCACTTCATTGCAAACGGATATGTGCATGTCATCGCACAGCCGCGCGGCTCGGCGAAATCCGAGGGTCAGTATGGCCACGAGGATACAGATCACTACGACATAATCGAATGGATCACGCGCCAACCCTGGTGTGACGGTAATGTCGGAATGGTCGGCATCTCAGGATACGCTGGGGAGCAATGGCGTGCAGCTGCCCAGGGGCATCCGGCTCTGAAGGCGATCTTTCCTTACGACGCCTGCAGTGCCTATGGAGGGATGTTTGGCTTTCGCGATTTCGTTCCCGGAGGCGTGTTGCACACGTTTCCTTATCTGCTGGATGTCTTCAGCACCGTTCATGAGTCGCGAGACCGGCCTACAGAGCTTCCGCCCGAGCAAGAGGACCTTTGGCGGGAGGCGATGCGCAACCTGGATTTCAAGCAGTACATCAATCTCTACAACATCCTGACTCAGAAGGGGCAACGCACCTTTCTGATGTACCACTTGCTGACAAGCCCGTGGGAAGCGGACGGGATGGTCGAGCGATCCGAAGAGGCATTCAAGAAAATCAAAATCCCATTTTACACCGGCTCAGGCGCATATGCCTACACCTACAAACTCCATTGGCTCGGCGCGCAGCACTATTTTCAAAATATCGAACAGCCGAAAAAGCTGATCTTCACAGGGCCGGCGCATCTGGAGCGCCCTTTTCACCAGTATCACGACGAGATCATCCGTTGGTACGACCATTGGCTTAAAGGTAGGGACACCGGCATCATTGACGAGCCACCGGTCCGTTATTGGCTCATGGGTGCCAATGCGTGGCGCACTGCGAGCGACTGGCCGCTGCCGGAGACCGAGTGGACGAAATTCTATCTGTCCCAATGGGAGGGGCTTGCAACGGATCCGCCGCTCGGATCAGAGGCCGGTGCCTCGGTGCTTGAACCTGACGTCTTTACCCAAATGCCGCTCACTCGAACTGTGAAGGTCGAGCGGTTGCGATACATGACCGACCCGCTGCCGCAGGATGTCGATGTTGTCGGACCGATTGCACTGACGCTGTACGCGGCAATCGATCAGAACGACACCAATTGGATTGTCGTGCTCAAGGACGTGGGGCCGGATGTCTCGGTGCGAACGGCGCGGGAAGGCGAACGTGCCGTGCCACAAAGCCTGCCGGAGCGGGAACTGACACGCGGCTGGCTCAAGGCATCCTATCGCGCGGTGGACGAGAAACGGTCCAAGCCTTGGGAACCGTTCCACAAGCTCACGCGTGCGGCCGTGGCTCCAGTCGTCCCCGGCGAAGTCGTCGAGTACAGAATTCAAATTCTGGGTACGGCCAATCGGTTCAAAGCCGGCCACCGGATCTGTCTCGACATCACATCAATGGATGTGCCCACCGGCACGGGCGCGATGACCGACGTCGAATACATCCCCTATCATGTGTGCAGCAGCCGGACGGTGACCCACCGCGTTTATCGGGACGCGGAAAGGCCATCTCATCTGCTGTTGCCGATCATCCCTGACCGAGATTGAGTCGCGCCCGCGCTGCGATGCGAGGGCGTTTGCGGCAGACCAAGTAAGAGTGAGAGGAGGACTTATATGGATACGATCAGGTTTGAACAAAAAGGCATGATCGGCAGCATCGTCCTCGCCAACCCGCCGTTCAATCGGCTTGATCTTCGCTTTTCGAAAGCGCTGCGGGACGCGGTCCATAGCGCCAGCGAGAGCGCTATTCGAGTCCTGGTTATTCGCGCCGAAGGGCCGAACTTCAGCTTTGGCGGCGAAGTCAGGGAGTGGCCGGGCAAGGACGTCAATTGGTTTCGCACTTTCGTCGCCGAGGTGAACGCATCCTATCGCGCCATCGAAACCTTACGTGTTCCGACCATGGCGGTCGTGCGAGGGGTGGTCTTCGGCGGTGGGTTTGAGCTGGCGCTGGCATGCGATTTCTTGGTTGCGGCAAAATCCACGGTCTTCCGCTGCGTCGAAGTCACGACGGCAATGCTGCCGATTGCGGGGGCGTTGCAGCGGCTGGCTGAACGCGTCGGTCGTGCCCGAGCGTCCCGCTTTGCAATGCTGGGAGAGCCGATTTCCGGTGTCGAGGCAGGCGCTCTTGGAATAGCGACCCACGTGGTCGATGAAAACAAACTCGAGGAAACCGCCGAAGCGCTTGCCAGCCAGCTCGCCAGCGGCCCCACGCGCTCTTACGCGGCAACGCGCACTCTCCTCAAAGCTTGGTCAAGCGGCGGTGTCGCCGCGGCCGACCTGGTCATGCTCGACGTGACGGTGGAGCTATACAACGGCGCCGATGCGCAGCGCGGCTTTGCCAATACTGCCAAAGCTTTCGACGCCGATATCGAGCCACCAGCAATGACGTTCGAAGGCAAATGACCTGGGCGCTGGGCGAGATACCATGCGCTGTGATAACCAAAGCGTATGGCGCGAGTATCCAGGAAAAGCCGCAGAGTAGGGGGCACTTCACGCCCAAGAAAGCGTGCCGAGCAGAGACGTTCACGCGCGACACGACTATCGATCTTGAAGGCCGCGTTGTCGGAGTTTGCAGATAAGGGCTTCGAGGCCGCAAGCATCCGCTCTATCGCCGAACGAACGGGCCTTCAGCACCCCCTCATCACCTACCACTATTCGACCAAAGATGCGTTATGGCGCGCGACGGCCGAATTCGCTTTTGAGCAAATACGGGAGAAGTGGGACAAATCCGGACCCGACTTCGCGGACGCCGCGCCAATTGATCATCTGCGCGCAGAATACCGGGCGGTCTTTTATTACACCGCCGCATTTCCGGAATTTCACCGATTTATGCGCCAGGAGGCTATGTACGACAATCCGCGACTAAGGTGGGTTGCCAAAACCGTCCTAGCCCCTTTGATTGATCGCCTGCTGCCGCAAATCAGAGCTGCGCAGAGGGACGGCGATCTCCCCGCAATCGAGCCGATCGTGTTTCACTATATGATGATCAGTCTCACGGCCACGCTGGCAGGGTTTGGTCCCGAGATGCGCGTTACCAGCCGGATAAGGCCAGAAGCCCCCGCAATTGTCGCCTCTTATTGGATGCAGGTCGAAAACATGGTTTTCGGCAAGTTTGCGAACGCCAGCGGTACCCGCGATTGCAAATGAACGCAAAAACGCGGCACTCTTTCCAAGTGAGCTACTTGGCGAGAAGCCTCGGTCCGACTTCGCATGAGACCGGTTCGATATTGGTGATCGGGCCGAAACGAGGCTTGATCCGAGCAACGGGCAAGTCGGCATGAGATGGGAAGGGTCCGGTCAAGTGTACAAACCGAGCCGAGGAATTTCAGCTCGAAAAGCGATGAGAGTATTTAAGGCTGCAAAGCTTCGGCGGGCGTTGATGACGGTGAAATGCCAGCGCTGATTTCGTATCCACCGCGCTTTTCTCGCTGACATGGTTGCCAGTCTCGCCGTCCGCCGCGATGAAGCATTCTTTCCGGTCCGACAACCACAGAGATTTGCGCCGACTTACCGCCACGCGGCACCGTTATTGGCCTGCACGTCAGACCGGCAATCATGTTGCAGGCCAATGGCTTGGCAGTCTTTTCACCGCCGTTCATCCGCCCCAAGCTCGACGCAATATCTCTAGAACTCTGGACTTTTGCCGGAGCATGGATACAATTTACGATAGTATTGGATTTTCTGCCGATCGATCGTGGGGCGTTCGGCCATGTCGTCGAGTAAGCTGATCAACCGTTTTCGCAATAATGGAACTGCCATTGCCTACGGCAATCACGCTTGGCAAACCGCGTTCAACAATAACCTCATCGACATCCGCGTTGACTACGAGACGGCCAATATTCTTCGCCGGTCGGACGGCCATCACTTCGTCAATCTGTGCTCCTGCTCTTATCTGGGGCTTTCAAGCCATCCTGTGATCCTGCAAGGCGCGATCGATGCGATCCGCAGTCAGGGCGCAATGGACCTGCCGATTTCGCGCATTCGTCTGCGGCTCAATCTGCTTGAGGAATTCGAAGACGCGCTATCCACGCTCATGGGTGCGCGAACGATCTCGGCGGTAACGAGCAGCGTCGCCACGGCCGGAGTCCTTCCTCTTATCGCATCCGGTCATCTGAGCGTCGACGGGAAGCCGCCGGTCATGGTGTTCGACAAGTTCTGCCACTTCTCGATGGATTACATAAAGCCGATTTGCGGCGACGAGACGACGGTGCTCACCGCGCCGCACAACGATATGACGTTCCTGGAGGACGTTTGTCGAAAAAATCACAATGTCGCCTATGTCTGCGACGGCGTTTATTCCATGGGCGGCGCCGCGCCGCTGAAGGAGCTTTTCTATCTGCAGGATCGCTACGGGCTCTTCCTCTTCATCGACGATTCCCACGCCTTGTCCGTCTGCGGCGTCAAGGGCCGGGGTCATGCCCGTTCATTGGTGCCCGAGCTCAATCCGCTCACCATTATCATCGCCTCTCTCGGCAAGGGTTTTGGCACGAGCGGCGGCATCATCATGTTAGGGCCAAAAAACCACGAGCCAATACTGACGCGCTTTGGCGGTCCGCTGGCATGGTCGCAAGGCCTTAACGTTCCCGGAATCGGTGCCGGTGTGGCGTCCATCGGAATTCACAACTCGCCGGAGCTGATACGCCTGCAAGAGGCTCTCCAAGCCAATATGACACTGTTCGATTCTTTGATTGAAACCGAACAGAGCGGCAATGGCTTTCCGTTAAAGGTCATAGCGATCGGCGACGAGGACAAAGCCGTGGCCGCGTCAGCCGCCATCTTGGAACGCGGCTTCTATACGTCCGCTGTTTTCTTTCCGATCGTGCGAAGGGGCCACGCCGGCCTGCGGATCATGCTGCGGGCCGACAACACGGAACAGGATATTCGATCGTTTGCGGACGCCGTGCACGAAACGCTCGGCACTAGGCCGCCGCGATCCGCGGATGGAGTCCGCAAGATACATGCCTACCCCTTATGAACCCAATATGCGTGCCGTAGTTGTCGCCCCGCCGGGCGGTGCCGACGCAATGGCAATACGGACGGTCGAGACCCCGAAGCCGGCACCATGCGAAATTCTCGTTCGCGTGCGGGCCGCGGCGCTCAATCGTGCCGACTTGTTGCAGCGCGACGGGATATTCCCCGCGCCTCCCGGGGAATCCGACATTCTGGGAGTGGAGGTCGCCGGCGATGTCGTTGCCGCCGGGGCCGAGACCGATTTTATTCCCGGCGCCGCGGTATTCGGTCTGGTCGGCGGCGGCGCATATGCGGAATACTGTCGGCTCGATGGCGGCATGGCGATTGGCATTCCTCCCGGCCTGTCCTATGCCGCCGCCGCGGCGATGCCGGAAGCCTATTTTACCGCGGATACCGCGCTGTTTCAGCTTGGCCGGCTTTCACCGGGCCAGCCGGTGCTTATTCACGGCGGCGGCAGCGGTATTGGCAGCGCTTGCATCCAACTGGCAAAGGCTGCAGGCGGCCGCGTCGGCTGCACCGTCGGTTCCGCGGCCAAGGCCGAGCGGGCGCTGACGATCGGCGCCGAGCTCGCCATCAATTACGCCGACCGGGATTTCGTGCGCTCGATCCTCGACTGGACCGACGGCGCCGGTGTCGCTTTGGTGGTCGACATCGTCGGCGCTGACTATTTCAACCGCAATCTGGCGGTGCTGAAAGAATGCGGCTGCCTTGTTCAGGTCGGCGTCATGAGCGGCACACGATGCGAGTTCGATCTGGACGAGATCATGCTCAAGCGGCTGCAGATCAAAGCCACGATCATGCGTCCATTGCCGATCGTCGAGAAGCGTCAGATCACGCAGCGGTTTCGGGACACTTGGCTGCAGCGCGTCGTCGACGGAACGCTCAAGCCGGTAGTCGACTCCATCTTTCCGTTCGCCGACGTTCGGCGCGCCCATCGGCGCATGGAAGACAGTCAACACTTTGGCAAGATCGTTCTCGACGTTGAAGCGGCCGAGGACGTACCTACGCCGGTTAGAGCCAAAGCCGTTCGATACAAAACGAGAGAATTCACATGAATCGGTTGGATATCGCGCAAGCCAGGCAGGCGTTTGTGGATGTGAACGAGTACGACGTCGACCTCGGCGGAGCGCAGGTTGCGCGGTCAGGCGAGTTACCGCGCAAGGTCGCCGCGCTTCTCAGCACCGGCCCAGGCTATTGCGTGTGTTACGGCACGAACAACGTTCTCGCCCGCCACGGCTTCGACATCCGCGAAAATCGCGAGATTGCCTATGGGCTATTGGAGTCGCTGTTCCACAGCGCTATGGCGCTGATCGATCTACGGCGCTACAGCGTGGTGCCTCACGCCATGTCGCTCGGCACGATGGACGTCGACGGCTTCAATCTCAATCAAAACTTTTCCCATGACGGCAGCGTGCAATCGCGCGCTTTCATGACGTCGAAGTGCATTCACTTCGACGCGGCGACGCCCTTCATCGCCAATATCTACGGGCCGAACGAGAATATCGGCGGCGGCCATCCGCTCATCTGCGACGTGCGGCAATATTGCCGCGATCACAACGTCCAGCCGCGTGATCTCGTCGATAACATTCCGAACAACTACAATATTGTGCTCAAGGAGAATGTTTATAGCGTTCTCAAGAGCGATTACTCGTTCGCTTTGGATGTCGACATCGATAATGACATCGTCGGCATCATGTTGCTCAATGAAATCAATTTCGGCATCGCTCATGGCGCGACCCAGCCATACAAGCTCGTCGCGGACGCGCCTTCGAAACGGCCGATCCGGCATATCGAGTATCAGTTCTCGGAAGAGCCGCACTACGAAGACTGGTTTGCATTTTATGGCCTGCCCATGAAGCTGGCCTCCGACTACGCCGGCGAAAATTTGTCGCTCGACTACTATCAGCCGGCAGCGGAGCCGTTCGACCGCCTTGTCCCGGTAAACAAGGCTCCCTCTCCGGCGATGCGGGCGGCCGCTCATGCAAAATGATCGAGGTCGTGCACCGAGCGGAGCGAGTGGACGACGGAAATATCCGACGATGCCGGATGAGGCAACAAGAACGCCGTTCGGTGCGCGCGGTAGGAGTCGAAAGTGTCGATGTCGTTTGCTGACAGCAACGGGCCGTTCATCGAGGCGCTGATTAACCGTCGCGCCGACGCCCGCACCGCGCTGCGCAAGCAGTCGGCGCAGATATTGGCCGATGGCGGGCGTCTGCTTAGGCTATTGCCCGTCAATTTCGTGTTCGACGTGGATGAGGCGGTCGAGCTCGCCCGGGCGGCCTTGGCGCTGATCGACATTCAGACCAAAATCGTCCGCCATCTCGTCGAGCGGCACGGACGGTCGGGCTTCCTGGACATTTTTGACGTTCCCGAATCGATGCGACGATTCGTCAATTGGGACGAGCTGCAAAATCCGAGACATTTGATCGGCCGCATCGATATTCTTGCCGGCCGGGACCGTTACTATTTCTGCGAGCTTAATATCGATTCCTGCGTTGCCGGCGCCGAAATCTTCGATTTCTGCGATGCCTACTTTCGGGAGATCGGGCTCGATATCCGGCGCAGCGCCGGTGCGGCGGCGCCGCTTGCCGACCTTGCAGCTCAGCTGGCGCGGTGGGCCGCCGAGCTCGGTGCGGTACGGATCGTTATTTTGGACTGGAGTGTCGGGGGCGGGTCGCCGGGAAAAGGTTACCTGTCGTTTGACCGCATGAAAGACTACCTGGCACGGCAAACCCGCTCGATTCCGATTTATGTGACCGACGAGCGAAGTTTTGATCCGGCTTGGCTTGCCCCGCATGAAGCCGCCCGCACGCTCGTGCACCGCGGTTTTATGATGTCCGAGATGGACGATGATGGAGCATTCCTCGATCGGCTGCTCGGCGCGGGAGCGCATGTGATCGGCACCTACGAGACTGACATACGGATGGACAAGGCGTGGTTTGCGCTGATGCACGACAGCGACATCCAAGTTGCCCTAAATCCGAGCGAGCGCGCGCTTATCTCACGCTATGTTCCTTATACGCGCGCGTTGGCGCCGGTCGATCTTGCCGAGGTCGTCGCCCAAAAGAACGACTACATTTTCAAGAAGAGGGACTCGTTTGGCGGCGGCGGTATCTGCATCGGCGCTGAAACAACCGCGGCGGAGTTGCGGGCCTTGCTGGCTGAAGAGGGTTGCCGGGCCTGGATCGCTCAGAAGTTTATGGCGCTCGATCCAATTTGCTTCCCCGGCGATGAAAACTTCGAACCGGAGCCCCACAACATGGTCTTCGGACTCTACATCTATGGCGACCGTACCAACGGCATATTGGTGCGTGCCAGCGCGTGTTCGAAAATCGTCAATGTAACCATCGGCAATGCCGCGCTGGCATGGGCAGTCTGTGTCGACGAGGCGCGGAAGGCAAAGATGACTTCACGCCTGATTGAGGAGCGCGTTTCGTGTCGGTCGGAAGCGTGATCATTATGTCCTTCGGTCCGGCTCGAAACGGGAAGAACCGTGCGCTTCAAACGTGAGCGAAAGGTTGCGTGCCATGCATGTCAGCTATCTATACGTTCCTGCAGCTCGTCTCGATTCACTGATCGCGAACCGTCACCAGATCGAAGCCAACGCCGTCGTTCTCGATCTGGAAGACTCGACCCATACTCACGCCAAGGCTCAGGCTCGCGCCAAAGTGGCTGACGCCGACTTGTCCGTGATCGTCGAGCTTGGCATCGAGATCGGCATACGCATCAATACCATCCGTACATTCGACGGGCTGCGGGATCTCGACATGCTCAAGACCGTGTTCGAGCGCCACACGCCCGCCATTTCGGCCGTTTTCGTTCCGAAGGTGAATCATCACAGCGAAGTCGCGATCTATCGCGACTTATTCCGGGATCTGCCGTTCCAGCCGAAGATCGTCAGTTTCATCGAGACGATCGATGCGGTCGAGGACGCCGATGCGATCGCCGGGGCCAGCGATGCCGTATGTTTCGGCCAAGCCGATCTGGTGGCGGCGATGTACAGCCCGAACGGAGCCTACGTCGACTATGCGCGGGCAAGACTGTGCGTCGCCGCGGCGAAGCACAAGATCCTGGCGATCGATACGAATTCGTTCGAAATCGAGAACATGAAAACGTTCGAAGACCAGTGCGTGGCGGCGAAATCCTATGGCTTTACCGGGAAGGCGGCCATCCATCCGCGCCAAGTCACCATCGTGAACAAGGTGTTCGCGGTCTCGCCGGAGATGGCCGCGCGCTATCGAACCACCATTGATACGTATGAAAACGCGACAGTGGGCTTCCAACTGATGGACGGAGAAGTCATCGCGCCGCCGTTCGTAGCCAAGGCGCGGCTGATGCTGGATCTGTACGACAAAGGTCAGCCGCGGCATGTCAATGGCCGGAGCCGGGCATGACTGTGACCATCGAGCCGGTCGACAGTGTCGCGCATCCCGAAATCGAAGCGGTGCTAGCCGAGATCGCGGCGAATCCCTGGCCCGACGATATTGCCGAAGCAAGGCTGCTCATGGACCGGATGGCCCCACCGGTTGCAAGCGACATAATGGCCGAACAGGTCGCGCTTGCCGCGTGCCGCGGGCAGATCCTCATTCCGCCCAACTACGATGAAGCTCGCGCCATCCTGTTTCTGCACGGCGGCGGTTATGTCTACGGATCGCTGCGAAGCCATGCCGGCATGGCCGCAGAGCTGGCGCGCGCAACGCGCGGCAAAACTTATCAGCTCGACTACCGCCTGGCGCCGGAGCATCCATTCCCGGCCGCGTTGGAGGATGCCTGCGCGGCGTATGGCTGGCTGCGTGACGCCGGCCATGCCGCGGCCGACATCGCCGTCGTCGGCGATTCGGCAGGCGGCGGCCTGGTCATGGCCACCTTGCTCGCCTTGCGCGATCGCGGCGCCGAGCTGCCCGGCGCCGCGGTCTGTCTTTCGCCGTGGGTCGATCTCGAGGCGACCGGCGAGAGCTTCACCACCCGCCAGCGGCTTGATCCGATGATCGATCGTCGATTGGTCGGTATCCTTGCCGGCATCTATGCGAACGGTGCCGATTTGCGTAACCCTTTGATCTCGCCGATCCACGCCGATCTGCGCGGTTTGCCGCGTTTACTGATCCAGGTCGGTGAACGTGAGGTCCTTTTCTCCGAGGCCGAGATGCTGGCGCGGCGTGCCCGCCGGGCCGGCGTCGACGTCACTTTCGAGGAATGGCCAGACATGGTCCATGTCTGGCACTTGTTCTTTCCGCAGCTGAACGAAGGCCGCGCCGCGATCGCGCGCGTCGGTGCCTTCATCGCTCAATCCGCCACGTCGCAGTGACGCCGGCGACAAAGGGAACCTATCGAATGGAGCAAATACCTTCCATCGACCTCGGACCTGCCCGTTCCGGCCGGGAAGCCGATCGCAAAGCCGTGGCTCAGCAAATCGATCGTGCCTGTCGCGAGGTTGGCTTCTTTGTCGTTCACGGTCATGGCATCGAGCGATCGCTGTTCGAGACGGCCTACGCGGCATTGCAAGACTTTTTCTCGCGGCCCAACCCGGAAAAGAACGCTTGCCGGCTGGCTGCCGGCAAGACGATGCCGAGCGATCCTTATACGCCTTACGGTTTCAGCGGGCTGCTGGAGGAGAATGCTTTCGCCTATATGGGCGAAAAGGGCCGTCCGGGCGATTATGTCGAGAAGCTCAGTGCCGGACGCATGATCCTCGACGACTCCGTCGTGCTGCCCTTCAACGATGACGCCAGAGGACGCGACCTGCGTCGCGCGATCAAGCGTTATTACCAGGCCACGGATGATGTGGCGGCAACGGTGATGCGTTTGCTGACTATTCCGCTCGGCTTGCAGGCCGATTTCTTCGCGACCCGCATGGATAAATCGAACGATTCGCTCCGTTGTCATTATTACCCGGCGCGCGCCGCCGCTTTCAGCAACGATCAAGGCATGGGAGCGCACAGGGACAGCAGCCTGATCACGCTGCTGACCCATAACTCGCCCGGTATCGAGGTGCGCACCCGCTCGGGCGAATGGATCGAGCCGCATTTCAGGTCTGTCGATGAGTTCATCGTGAACATCGGTGATCTGCTCGCGCACTCGACCGACATGCAATACGTGTCGACACCCCATCGTGTCGTGCTTTCGAATAGAGATCGGCTATCCATTGTCTTCTTCAAATTGACGAACGAAGACGATGTGGTGCAGATCGGCAACAGGCAAATGGATGCCCTGTTTGGCCGCTAGTCGTGGAAGTCGTTGTTACACACACTGATGACACAGGAGGAGACTATGAAGAAGCGTAAACCGGTAGCGAAGCAGAATCACCCGCACATCGGCGCGGTCTGCGCAGACGATCTAGGACTGAAGGCTGGATTCATGAAAGATAAGAACGGCGATGTCACCTTCTCGCCGATCGTGGGCTGGGCTTCGGTCGCGAACTACTCCCGGATCAAGTCGCGTTCGATGACGCCGCTTGTGCTCGACGACAACTCTTTTCCCACCCTCGCGTCGAAGAACAATTTCCCGGATTTTGTCGGTGTCTTCGACAAGTCCGTCAGCGCGGCGGAGGCGAAGCGAAAATTCCAGAGCGGCCGGGCGATTGAATAAAGCGTCGACATTATTCCCCCAAGATTGGGAACGCGTCGACGAGTTTGACCGGCTGCTGAAACGCAACGTCAGCGCAGTAAGGGACTATACGCAAGAGTTCCACGAGCGTTGGGCCAGCAACGGCGTAACAACTTTGAAGGGGGCGGGCTGGACGGTACGACCGTTCCTGGTACCGGCGGCCCGTCTACATTTCGTCGCCGCCGCTTTCTTTTCTGCGATGACGCGATTGCGGGCCGCGATGATGACGCGGGCCGCGGTGCCGGGAGCTATCGCCAGCGTGCTGCCGTTTTGCTCCGACTTCGAGAAACATATCGACGTGGCCGCCGGGGCGGAGAGTCCCGCCTGCATGGCCTATTTTCGGCCGGACGGCTTCCTGTTCGAGGATCGTTTCGTATTGTCGGAGATAAATTACGGCAACGGCATCATCATAAGCGGCAGCTACACCGAAATGGTCGCCGATTATTGGCGCCAACACCCGGTGATCAAGCGTCTCGGCTGGGACGTGGATCGGCTGCACCCGCGCCCTTTTATGCGATATGTCGAAGCCGCCCGGCGATTTGCCGGGGTAACCAAGCGGCCGCGCGTCGCCTTGTTGAGCCACGCCGATGAGTGGCACGCGGTTCAGCAGTTTACCGAGCGCGTGATGGAGCAGATGCGGTTTGCGCGCTCGGCCTTTCGGCGTGCCGGTATGCGGGCACGCTTCGTCACGCACAACGATATCGCGCTCGACCGCAAGGGCATTCCGCATTTCATCGCCGACGGCGCGCGCATCGACCTGATTATGTTCGTTACGGTCGGCACGACATTCATGGACGAACCAAAGACCGCCAGGGAGCGCACCATCCTCAGGCAATTGAGTAGGGCGCGTTTTGGCGACGTTTGGATCCTCAAGCCATTGGCCGGCCTGTTGATGGACAAGGGCGCGCTGCCGCTGCTTGGCACGCTCGGCTGCTCGCAGCGCATGAACGACGGCTTCCGCTTCGATATCGCGGCGACGGAGTTTCCGTTCGGGCGGCGTTCGGCGCGCTATGTCGAACGCCGTAAGGATTGGGTCATCAAACGCGCTTTCGACGGCAAGGACACTCATCCCGGCGTTGACAGGAATGCGCAGCGCTGGCGCCGGATTGTTGCCGACGCCGTGGCCGATCAAGCCTATGTGGCGCAACGCTACGTTTCATTGCCGCGCGCGGACGTGCCGGTATTCGTCGACGAGCGCCATCTCGAGTGGGTTCCCAGCCGCGTTGAAACTTCCGCATTCATTTTTGACGGCGTCTTTGGTGGCGCCGGCATTCGCCACGCGCCGGACGCCGAGGGCCACGTGATGACCGATTTCCCCGCCGGCTACGGCTACTCCACGGCCTTTGCGGTATGAGCCGCGCGCGTCCGGCCCTGGGCCGCGATTGGACGCTGTGGCCGCATGTGCAAGTCCGCGCCGCGGGCTTTCCATTTTCGCTACTGGACGAGACGTTACACAGCCGATCGCCGGCCGAGGCGCTGCGCAGCGTTGCCGCCAATCCGGCTTTCCGGGAAGCGGTGACCTGGCAGAACCGCGCGGTTGTCGGACGCGCCATAGACCGCCTGCTGGAGGTGGATGCAGACATCGACAATGCCAAGCTGCGCCGGAACCGGCGTCTGGTCGCGAAATATCTGCAGCGTTATTGCGCCAAGAACGACACAATCGGTTTTTTCGGACCGGTCGGCTGGGGAACGGCCGGAGGTGCCGGTCTGTTCGAACCCGGCGCTTCGCTGATCGCCGAGCGGTCGACCTTTTTCGAGCCTTGGGCGATCCGGACGCTCGCGGCCGCGCAGAGCGAAGCACGTCGGCGCAATGCAGCGGTCTACCTTCCGGGCCACCTGCGACTCCTGGGCACCGCCGTTCGCGGTCCGACCCGCGAACTGCCGCTGTCGGAAGCCGAGCTCGCGTTGATGAAGCAGGCGGACGGCCGGCCGGCGCGAGCCGTCCTGGCGCAACCCGCGGCGGAACTGGCAGGTCGCACGATGGAGCCGGCGGTACTCGCCAAGCTCGCTGCGGAGGGATTGCTGCGCTGGGAATTTCCGACGTCGGTTTCGCACGATCCCGGCGCGCCCTGGCGGGCGATCGGCGATTGCGAAGACCTGGCGGCCCTGGAGGCGTTACGCTCGGCCGTGGCGCGGGCCGCGGGCGACGAAGGTGCGCTCGCTGCGGCGCTGGCGCAACTGGAAGCCGCGTTCGAGCGCCTGACCGGCCGGCCCGCGTCGCGTAATCCGGGGCAAATCTATGCCGGACGCGGGCTTGTCTATGAAGAGTGTCGCCGCGACATCGCCTTTGATTTGAGCCGCGCGGCGATCGCCCAAGTCGCTCCCGCTCTGGGAGTTACGCTGGACATGGCGCGCTGGTACTCGTTTCAAATCGCGGTCGCGCTGGCGAAATCTCTGTTGGACATTTTCACGCGGCAAAAGCGCAAGCGCATACCCTTGCAGGTCTTCTGGCACCTGACCGTGCCGTTGTTCGCACCCGAAGTGCCGTCCGCAGTGGCCGCCGCTCTCAAGCGCATGCGCAAATCTTGGAATGCAGCCTGGCGGCGAGCCGAATTCTCCGATGGAGCGCTGCATATGAGCGTGGCGGCGGCCGCCGCTGTTGTTGCCGAACATTTTCGGGCACCGTGCCCAGGCTGGCCCGGCGCCCGCCATCACGCTCCCGATTTGATGTGGTCAGCGCCCGACTGCCGGGCTTTTCTGCAGGGAAGGGGCGTGCCGGTGCTTGCGGAATTGCATCCGGGCGTTACGCCGTTTACGACGCTGTCGTCGCTGTCGCTGTGTCCGGTGCGCGAGGCGCTTGCCGACGAGTGGCGGCTTGATTTCCCCGATCGACTGGTCAGCCCGATCCCGCACGAGGATTTCGCGCGCTCCACACTGGATGCGAGGTTCGCGCGCGACCACTGGCACCTCGACGTCGGCGGCGCTTACGTTTCCGATCGTCCGCGCGATCAGGTGTTGCGCGCCGCCGATTTTGATGTGGTCAAACGCGCCGGCCGTCTTGCTGCAGTGCACGTCGGCAACAACCTGGAATTCGATCTCATTGCGTTGTTCGAGCGGCGAATCAAGCTCAAGGCTGCGGTAGCGTTTTCGTTGCTGGACGACAGCGAAGCCGGTTGCCGCCGCTTCATAGGCCCGCTCATGGTCCAGCGCGCGTTCTGGCGTTGCGCCAGCCCGCGCAGCCAGGCACCCTACGGTGCGGCGGCGCGCGCCGAGATCGTCGCTTGGCGGCGCCAGCAAGGCTTGCCCGACCGGGTCTTTGTCCGCACGCCGAATGAAGTCAAGCCGGTCTATGTCGATTTCACGTCCGACATTTCGATCGATCTTTTTCAATCCTTTGCCCGACAAGCCGAGAGCGTGACCATCACCGAAATGTATCCTGCGCCCGACGGCCTGTGGTTATGCGACGCCGAGGATCGCCGCTTCGTCAGCGAATTGCGTCTGATCGCGGTGGATCCGAAGGCTTGCGACGCGCCGGCCGTCTGGGCCGCGGCCGCGAGATCCAAGGCGTCGCCGACGCGCAAGTCCGTCACTTCCCGTAGCGTTCGGCCAAAAAGAGCACGTAGCGTGCTTTCTTGAGAATGGGCGTGTCGACGAACTTGCCGCCGAAATCGAAGGTGCCCAAACCTTTGGCCTCGGCCTCTTCGTACGCTGCGATCAACCGCCTGGCGTGCTCGACTTCCGCCGCCGAGGGCGCAAAGATCTCGTTGCAGATCGGGACTTGCCGGGGCGTCAGGCACATTTTGCCGTCATAGCCGAGATTGCGCCCAAGTATCGCGTCGCAACGACATCGTTCGTCGTCGCGAAAATCGGTCACGATCTGGTCGATCGAGACGATCTTCGCAAGCTTTGCCGCCAGCACGGTTTTGGAGCGAGCGAACAGCACCTCGGTGCCTTCGGGCGAGCGGCTACCGCCGATATCGGCGATGAAGTCTTCGGCGCCGAAATACAGGCTGGTGAGCAGCGGGTGGGCGGCCGCAAGCGCTTCCACCTGCACGACACCCTTGACCGACTCGATCCCGGCCATGATCGAAATCGGCCGGCGCCGCGCGCCCTCGCACCTTTCGATCACGCGGACGACGGGCGTGATCTGCTGCGGCATTTCAAATTTCGGCACCACCACGCCGTCGATCTCGGTAGCGATGGCGGCCTCGATGTCATCGACATAGCATTGCGCGCCGGGTTCGTTGAGCCCCACATAGACTTCGCCCTTGATGTTCTGCGTCCGAAGGTTTGCCACCGCCGACGCCAGCTCGGCGCGGGCTTTCTCCCTCTCGGCCGCCGGCGTTCCGTCTTCCAGGTCGACCACGTAGCGATCGGCGCCGGCGCGTGGAAACTTGGCGATCAAATCGTGGCGATTGGCGGGCGCGAATAGCAGACTGCGGATCATGGCAAAACCCCTTCCGCGGACACTCGCGGCGGCTCGCCGTCCGCCAACTGAAGTAAAGCGCGCAGACGCCGCAGCGACAACCCCAAACTCGCGAATCGCCGAGATCCATCACGCCGCGCCGTTAGCGAAGCACGAATGCAATCCGTTGTCCGGGATGGCTCCGGCCGCGCCCTATCGCTAAGATGACCGACGGAGGGGGCAGTCACCAGATGAGTCGGTGCGGGATGAGCAGCGTATCAAAATCTCATCCCGGGGCTCCGCGGCTGCTCTCGACAATCGATGGAGCAATCGAGAACATCTTTTTCAGCTTCCCGTCCTGGATTCACGAGCGCGCGCGTTATGGTCCGTCCGAAAGACGGTTCATTGACTGCTACCTTAATATCGTGAAAGCAATCATGCGGACGGCCACCGGACGCATGCGCTTCACCATTCTCACGCACGCTTCCGCGACCGATTTGCTCGCGCAATGGTTGGTTCGCAACGGCCTTCGAGACAAGGCAAGACTGATCGATTGTCCGGACGATCTGCGTTTTACTGTCTGGGCCGACGATATGTTCCTGGTCGGCGAGGACCAGGGCGGACGGCACGGTTACGGCATCGTCCCGCCGCAATTTCCCCGATCGGGGGACGGCAAGGTGGCGGAAGTCCTGGCGCGTTCGGGCTGCTTTTCGCTGCGCGGTTCGCCACTGTTTTTTCAGGGCGGCAATATTCTCGTCGGCGACGATTTTCTTCTGATCGGCGCCGACGATTTATGCTGGTCGCTGCGCCAGGGGTGGATCGCTTGCCGTGACGGCGAGACGGAAAACGCGGCGGTCAGACGGGCATTGCGTTTGCGCCTCGATGGCGGCCGAACTGCCCATGTCGTTACCGCCCGCGCGCCGGTTCATCACCAAACAACACGCGCCATGAGAGACCGCGGCGAGAAATGGACGGAAAGACTTTATTTCGGCAACGTCGCCGGAACGCGGCAGCCGCTGTTCCACATCGACATGTTCATCAGCCTGGTCGGTAGGATCGACGACGGCCGCTTCAAGCTGCTCGTCGGCGATCCGCGAATGGCCGCCACAATGGTCGGGAGCGTCGGCTGGCCTGATGCCATGACGGAGGCCTTCGACGACATCGCGCTTTAGCTTTCGCAACACGGTTTTGCGGTGGAGCGCAATCCGCTGCCGCTCGCTTACGCCGACAATCATCGCCTCAGGCAACGCGTCTGGTATTTCGCGACTTCTAATAATGCGATCGTGCAACGCGATCCGCCGATCGTCTGGATGCCCAGTTACGGCCATGGCCGATGGAGAAGATTCGCCAGGACCGATGCAGCAAACCGGGCCCTCTGGGAGCGCAACGGATACGAGGTGCGGATGCTGCCCAATTGCCATCCCATCGCGATTGCGGCACGGTGGAGCGCATTGCATCGCCAAGTGCATGGCGCGCGCAGCACCGCGGCCGTGATGCCGTTTACCAAGGGCCGGCGGTGTGCAATGGAGGTGCTGCGCAGACCGTGTGATTGTGGTACCGGAAAATTGATCTCCGATCGCCGGCATCGGCGCTCAAGTGGCAGGCGGAACATGAAACCTAAGGACCAAGAGAGCCGTCTGGCGATGCTGCGCGCGGCCATGGCCGAACGCGATTTGGCGGCCTATCTGGTGCCCCGCGTCGACGAGCATCAGAACGAATATGTCACGCCGGCGGACGAGCGCCTGGCCTGGATCAGCGGCTTCAACGGCACCGCCGGCATGGCCATGGTCGGCCGCGAGCGCGCCGCCTTGTTCGTCGACGGCCGCTACACGTTGCAGGCCCAAAAGCAATCGCTGGCGAAGTTCTGGGAGCTGCGTCACGTCATTCACGATTCCTTGGATGGCTGGGCCAAGGATAATTTGGCGCGCGGCGGCCGCATCGGCTTCGATCCGCGGCTGCACCGGCCCGCCGAAATTCAACGTCTCGTCAAACCGCTGGACAGGATTGGCATCACAATTGTGCCGATCGAACCGAATCTTGTCGAACTGGTTTGGTGCGATCGGCCGGCTGCGCCGAAGGGAGCGGTGACCACATATCCGCTCGAGTTTGCCGGCGAGACGTCCACGGCTAAACGCATGCGCATTGCTGCCGCCTTGCAAGAGGCTCAGGCTGACGCCTTGGTGATATCGGCTTTGGATAATCTCGCCTGGCTATTCAACGTGCGCGGCCAGGACCTGGACATGACGCCGGTTGTCATGGGCTATGCGATCCTGCAATCGGACGGCACGGCGACTTTGTTTCTGGATTCGGCGAAATTGAGTGACGCCGTTCGCACAGAAATCAAGGCCGAATCTCAGGGCGCCGTAACAATTGCGGAGCCATCCGCCCTTGCGGAGGTATTGATGACGTTGAAGGGCAAGAGCGTGCGCCTCGATAATGCGACCGCGAGCGTGTATTTGGATGATGCACTGAGAGCCGGCGGCGCCACGGTGGATCTTGGGCAGGATCCCTGCACCGCGGCAAAGGCATGTAAGAACGCCGTACAACTTGCCGGCGCGCGCGAGGCCCATCGCCGGGATGGCGCTGCCATGGTGCGTTTCCTCCGATGGTTCGCCGAAACCGCGCCTGGAAGCGAGACGGAATGGACGGCGGCAGAGAAGCTTGCTGAGTTTCGCCGGCCGGGTGAGTATTTTCGCAGTCTCAGCTTTCCCACCATCTCGGCTGCAGCCGGCAACGCCGCTCACGCGCATTATCGGCTGGAAAGGGCCGCCGCGCGGTCGCTGCGCCCGAACGAGATTTATTTGGTCGATAGTGGAGCGCAGTATTTGGACGGCACCACTGATGTGACGCGCGTGCTGGTGACCGGAACGCCAACAGCTGAAATGAAGCGGCGCTACACGCAGGTTCTCAAGGGCCACGTCGCCGTCAGCGTCGCTCGCTTCCCAGCCGGAACTACTGGTGCGCAGCTCGATTCTTTTGCCCGGCAGTTCCTTTGGACCACCGGCGCAGATTTCGATCATGGCACCGGCCACGGCGTCGGCAGCTACTTATCAGTGCACGAGGGCCCGCAGGGAATCTCCAAGCGTGCCACGGAAGCAGCTTTGGCTCCGGGTATGATAGTTTCGGTGGAGCCCGGCTACTACAAACCCAATGCTTTCGGTATACGTATTGAAAATCTGGTGACAGTGCGGGAAGCGAAGCCTCAACCGGAATATGCCGAGCTGAAAGTGTTAGAGTTCGAGACGCTTACGCTTGTTCCCTATGAGCGTCGATTTATTGAAATGGCGATGCTGACCGAGGCCGAACGAGATTGGATTAACACCTATCATATGGCTGTTCGGGAAGCGCTGACGCCATTATTGGATCCGGAGGATGCAGCGTATCTCGCGCGGGTCACGGCACCTCTTGGCGATTATTCACCCGATTGAGTTGATACTTAATGCCGCGACGATCTCGGTGAGAGATACCTGAGGAACTGAACATTATAAGTCGGTCTTTTTGATTGGAAATTCAGGACTTAGCTTGGCGGCGGCCCGGCCGGTTTGACGATCGTTCTGGCCCACAAGAAACTCAGAAGCGCATGAGCGTCTTGCTCGGGAAGATGCAACCGCCACCGCCGCAGCACGTCTTTCGACGTCGCGCCGGGGTGCACGGCGCCGAGCAGCGTGCTGATTGGAACATTGCGAATGAAGGCCATCGGACGATCAAGGTCGGAATGGCATAAGGCCATCTCGCACTTGATGAAATCGTCGGCCAGCACCGGCCAAGGTTGAAGGGAGATATCGCGTGCGAGCTGCAGCGCTGTTTCTTCGGTCAGCTCACCGGGTCTTTCGCGTTGTGGCGCGGCCTCGCCGGCATCCGAGCGCTCGGAGCGTACCATCCAAAATCGTGTCGGCGTCACTGCGGCCTGCGTGCAATAGTGCGCTGATCCGATCACGCGATCGCGGTCGATGGCCTCCCGTTGCCGTGCCATGCAAAATGCCTTGGCCGCTTCACCATCCGAGGGCCGGCGCAACAAGGTATTGACGACGGCGGCGCCCTGTATACCCGACACGACGGCGTGCAGAACTCCCTGCGAGGACAACGGATCGATAGAAAACGAGGCGTCTCCTACGCGGATAAAATCGTCGCCCACGGTGGGCGATGCCAATGACCTCGATGCGTCGCAGGCCTGGACCGGCGCAATGAGCTCGTCTTGCGCACAGTTGCGAAGCAGCAGCGACTTACGCAACAGCTCTCTGAATGGAGATGCCAGATCGCCCCGTCTGCCGCTCAGCCGGCTATTGCCGGGGTCGAGAAACACTGCGACGCTGACGGTTCGATCGGGGAGTGGAGCCGCCCAAAGCCAACCTTCATCGTTGGCTTCGATTCGACTTTCCGGCGTCAACAACGAGGAGTTCCGCAGATAGCCATGAAGTGCAAGGGTCGGCTTGGAAACACGTTGCCGGCGCACTGGCAACGGCGCCCGCCGCCCGCCCGCAATGACAATTAGTCGACATGCGATGTGCAGGCGACATTGCCCGGACTGGACCGTAGCGACCCAGCCACCCGCGGGGCGGCGCGCGATCTCGCCGACGGTAGCCGGCTGGAACAGCCGGGCTCCGGCCGCGCGCGCACCCGCAAGGAGGATGGAATCAAACGCGCCGCGATCAACCTGCAAGCCGGCGATATCGAACATCGGGCGATAGGCCGGAGCCCCAGCGCCCCATTTGACGATGGCGCCGTACGGTCGAAGGAAGCCGGCTGCCTCGATGCGATCGCGAAGGTTCAACTGATCGATCACCGTAAGGATCGTCGGTGGAAGAGACTCGCCAATGTGCCGACGCGGAAACGGCTGCTGTTCCGCAATGCAAACATTGAACCCGTAACTCACCAAGCGAAGCGCGATTGCGGCCCCCGCCGGACCGCCCCCGACGATGAACACGTCACAGGTTTCGGATCGCTCTGCCATTCTCGTGACTTATCGAACGGCTGGCAACGTCCCGACCGCGGCCTTTTCCAGTTGTCGGCCGAGTTCGGCCAGCGGTGAGCTCGCCGGCGTGTCGCCGCTCGTAAAGAAATGCGGACATGCAGCAGAGAGTCTGACATAGGACGCGAGGCAGTAGGCGAGCCACCCGCGAATGTAGTCGCATGCGGGTCTGCCACGATGAATCACCTCATGATGGCATCCGCCGCCACACAAATATCGCGCCCAGCACGACGCGCAAGGTTCCTGGGCATGGACATGACGCTGGGTCAGCCATTTCGACTGCATCGCTGCGTCGACGCCGGTTTCAATTGTCCCCATGGCGCCTTTCGCTTCGTCGACAAAGCGATGACAGGCGAAATAGCCGCCTTCAGCCGAAACGCCGACATAACCTGCCCCTGCACCACAAGGGTAGGGGCGGTGGGTTCCCTTATGGATCTCCTTGAGCGCGGTCAGCATGTTTAGAAACGGATATCTGCGGCCAGCCACGAGATGCGCCTCGAAGGCGCGGCCGCAATCGATCATCTGTTCAAGCATAACGTCGAGTTCGCGGCGCTCCATCTCGCCTTGTCCGGTCGGTGAACTCAGCATGGGCGAGAAGCCGACGCTGAAAAAGCCAAGTGCAATGAAGTGATCGAGTGTTTGACGCAGGCAAAGATTGTCCGGCGTCACAGTGATCCTGGCTGACACCTGCATGCGTTTCTGTTTTTGCAGCAATGGCTCGACGCGGCGCAGGATGGTATCGAAGCTGCCACGGCCGTTCCGGTACGGGCGCTGGCGATCATGGGTGTCGCCTACGCCATCGAGGCTGATGGTAACGGCAAAGCCGTGTTGCTCGAAGAATGTGGCGTCATCGGCAGTGAGCAACGTCCCGTTGGTCGTGATTGAGAAATTGACTTTGACCCCCCGCGCCGCTCCAAGTGCCAACGCGTGCTCGGTCGCCGCACGTAGTATAGGCCGGTTCACGAGGGGCTCGCCGCCAAGGAACGCAATGTTGACCTTCTCGCCCGGTTCGACGCCCAGCACCAGATTTTCGACTGCCTTGAGCGCGATCTCGGCCGGCATGTTTTTCGGCTCATTGCCGAATGCGCCTCCCTTGGCATAACAGTAGACGCATCCCAGATTGCATTTCTGGGCTACCGCGATCGATATGGCGTGGATTGGAAAAGGCTCGGGGACATCGTCCGTCACATAGACCAGATCCTCGAGGCCGCTCTTTGCGAGCAGGTCTGCAATGGCCCCTTCGTCGCCGCGTTTGATGAGCGCGCTGTAGCGATCGGCAAACTGGGCGTCGACGCCATAAACGCGCGATCCGTTAGCGAGGAAAAGGTTTGGCTCGCCGTCGACGTGGAACAAAAAACCGGTTTTCGACCAGGTGCGGCCGCCCTTTAGAGCCTCGGTTGTGTCGATTTTAACTGCGTCGATGCGTGACGGCATGAATCGATCTCACTTCGACTTTTTGGTCGATGTCGAGCCATCCGGAGCATCGCGGCCCTTGATGACGAATTGAAGCTTGTGCTCCCAGCCCTGCATGATATCGGCGTGTTGCAGCAGGTTTTCCTCTCGCTGAGTGTAGCGGGGACAGTCGCATTGGATCAAACCATCAAGGCGACTGCCTCAGTTCGTAAAAGCCTGCCACAACCAAGAGATACGTGCAACTATACATTGCGCTTTTCGAATGTGATGGCGCCTTCGTTACAGCCGTAGCTTTAGGAGGCACAGAGACTCGGTTGGCATACGCTGAGACCGGCTCGATCGGCTGGTTTCTTAATTTCTGAACGCGATTTGCAGCGCTGGCGCGACTTGAGCCGCGAACAACCCGACCGAACGCAACATTTCGTCAAGTTTGAGATCGCCGAAACAAAATTGCCCGACGATGTAATTTGCGCCGCTGTCCTCGATCTGCGCCGCAAGAAACGCACGCACCGTTTCGGGTGAACCGGCGATTGCTTGCCCCTGACTGATGAGGGTGTCGAAGCTGTCCCTGCGCAACGGCGAGTCTGGCATGGTGCCGTTCATTTCCGACAGGTAGGTAAAACTCGATCGCCACCGCAGATAAGCGCGGCGCGCGATTGCCATCGCTTTCGCATCGCTATCGGCAACCACGATGAACCGCACCAGGCCCATTTTGGGCGGCGTCGCCGCGCCTTGCGCCACGCGCCAAACTTCCTTGTATCGGGCGACGATCGCGCGCGCATTGGCGGGCATGTCGTTCGTGACCATATTCAAGCCCTTGCGGGCGGCGCGTTCGGCGCTGTCGGGCGAATGCACGCCGTACCACAGGGGCGGATGTGGCTTCTGTAATGGCGCGAGCTCCATGGGGACGTTTTCGAACTGGTCGTAGCGTCCGTTCCAGCTCAATGTGCCGACCGTAAACGCCTTGAGAATGAGCTCGAGGCGTTCGGCATAAATCTGCTGCCGCTCCTCGGCATTTTGCCCGTAATAGGAAATCTCGAATGGCACCGAGCCGCGCCCGAAGCCGATTTCCAGCCGGCCGCCGCTCATATGATCGAGCATGCAGATCTCCTCCAGTACCCGTAATGGGTGGTGAACCGGCAGCGCATAGACGAAGGTGCCGAAGCGCAGCCGCGTTGTCCGCTGGCCGATCGCGGACAGGAACACACTGGGCGAAGGCGCCATGCCCAGCGGCGTGAAGTGGTGCTCGGCGACGTGATAGGCGTAAAAGCCGGAACGATCGAACGCCTCGATGACCTTCAGCCGCTCTTCGTAAAACTCGCGCAACGGCAGATCATTGCGGTCGAGATGATCGAAAACACCGAATTCCAAGTTCATGCCGGACCCACCCACTCGAACTGCGCCTTGAGCGCTTGTCTTCGTTCGCCAATGCAACTTTGCGGTTTCGCCTTTTCGATCATCGGTCTGCGTACCGGAACGGTCAACTGAGCCGAAACGCCTCTAGCGACCCCCGTCCGGTACCGCCTAGTATGGCGGCGGTCGCTGACCCAGACGCAGCGGCCGAGGGAGAGCCGCCATGAAAAAGCAGAACGCGCCAGCCAACCGATTGTCACGGCGAATATTCATGAGGAATTCGGCCGGCGCTGGCGCCGCGCTGGCTACGGCCTTGGCGGCACCCCGTGTGCTGGCGCAAGCGAATGCGCCGATCCGGATCGGCAATATCAATTCCTATACGGGCGGACTTGCCTATGCCGGCGAAAACAATCTCAACGGCATGAACCTTTACCTCGACAGCATCAATTGGACCGTCGCCGGCCGCAAGATTGAGATCATCAAGGAAGACGACCAGTTCAATCCGCAAGTCGGCCTGCAAAAGGCAAAGAAGCTCGTCGAGAGCGACAACGTCGATCTGGTGATGGGCATTCAGGCGAGCAACGTCGCGCTGGCGGTGCTCAATTACATGAAGCAGCAAAAGGCATTCTATGTGGTGTCCGGCGCCGGCACCGACGCCATCACCTGGGACCGCTATCCCTATCTCTTCCGCACCTCGATCTCGACGTTTCAACTCTCCACCCCGATGGCGAACTACGTCTACGACAACCTCGGCAAAGAGATCGTCACGACGGCGTCCGACTATGCCGGGGGCCGCGATGTGATGGCGCAGTTCAAGCGGCCCTATCTCGCCAGGGGAGGGAAGGTACTCAAGGAAATCTGGCCGCCGCTCAACACCACCGATTACAGCCCATATTTGACCGACATCAAGTCGATCAACCCGCCGGTGACCTACGATTTCATGCCCGGCGCCGACGCGGTGCGCTTCATCCAGCAATATTCTGAATTCGGCCTGAAGGAGAAAATGCCGCTGACCGGCTTCACCATCATCGACTCGCAAACGGTGAGCGCGCTCGGCAAGGCTGCCGTCGGGGTGATTTCGGCGCTCACTTATGTCGACACCGTCGACAACCCGGAGAGCAAGGAGTTCGCGGCGAACTTCAAGGCCAAATACAAAATCTCGCCAGACCTGTTCGCGGACTACGGCTATGTCGCGGCCAAGACGATCGGGGAGGCGCTGAAGATGGCCGACGGCGATGCGTCCAACAAGGACAAGCTTGCCGAGGCGATGACCAAGGTCAAGTTCAACGCGCCACGCGGCCCATTCCGCATGGATCCGGCGACGCACAATCCGATCCAGAACATCTATATCTGCCAGGTCATCGAGAGCGGTGACGGGATATCGACCAAAATTCTCTCCACCGCCAAGGACGTCCAGGACCCGGGCAAGAAGCTCGACTAACGGCCCTGACCGTGTCACGCTGAACCGCCGCCGAGGGAAGCATGGAGGTGTTCGTTGCCCAGCTTCTGAACGGGCTGGTGTACGGCGTCCTGCTGTTTCTGATCGCGGCCGGCCTTTCGCTCATCTTCGGCCTGATGAACGTCGTCAGCCTGGCGCACGGCTCGTTTTTCATGCTGGGCGCGTTCTTCGGGCTGTCGATCTTCAAGATCACCGGCAGCTTCTGGCTGGCACTCGTCCTGGCGCCGATTCCCGTGATCGTGCTCGGCGTTCTGATGGAGCTCCTGTTCTTGCGGCCGCTTTACCCCCGCGGCCATCTCGATCAGGTGCTGCTGACGTTTGGCTTCACCTTTGTGTTCCTTGACCTCGTGCAGACACTCTGGGGCCGCACGGTGCTGCGCCTGCCGGTACCGCCGGTGTTGCAGGGCACGGTGCAGATCGGACTCGGGGTTTTTTCCGCGTATCGGCTGTGCCTCATCGGCTTCGGGTTCGCAATCGCCGTGCTGCTGTGGCTGGTTCTGGACCGCAGTCGGATCGGCGCCATGGTGCGTGCCGGCGTCGACAACGCGGTCATGGCCGCCGGCCTCGGCGTCAACATTCCGGCGCTGTTCACGGGAATCTTCGGTTTCGGCGTGGCGCTTGCGGCGCTCGGCGGGATCGCGGCCGCCCCGGTGCTCGGCCTTTATCCCGGAATGGATTCGGAAATTCTCATCCCGGCCTTCATTGTCATCGTCATCGGCGGCATGGGCAGCTTGCGCGGCGCATTCGTCGGCAGCCTTTTGATCGGCGTCGCCGATACATTTGGCAAGGCCTACTTCCAGAGCATCGCGTTGTTTTTGATTTATCTCGCCATGACGGCTGTGCTTTTGATTCGGCCGCAAGGCTTGTTCGGCATCAAATATTCCGACGTCGCGGTCGCCCCCGCTATCGCCACCACGAGCCGGCCAAGCACGCTGCAGACACGCACCGCCGAACTTCTGGTGCTGGTGGCTTTACTGGTGCTGCCGTTTCTGATGACCGATTATCCCCGCGCGCTGCTTTCGGAGATCTACATCTTCGCGATCTTCGCCATGAGCCTCGATCTCTTGCTTGGCTTCACCGGGCTGATGTCGCTCGGGCACGCCGCCTTCTTCGGATTGGGCGCCTATGCGGTTGCAGTCCTCGGCGCGCAATTTGGCATCAATGCCTGGCTCGGTCTTGCCGCAGGCGTCGCCATTGCCGGCTGTGGCGCGGCCCTGATTGGTTTCTTTTGTGTGCGCACCGGCGGCATACCGTTTTTGATGCTCACGCTTGCCTTTTCGCAACTGGTGTTCTCGGTGGCGCTGAAGTGGCGCGATGTCACCGGCGGCTCGGACGGAATGGCGATCGCCGAGAAGCCGAGTTTCTTCGGTTACGACCTGTCCAACTCGCTGGTGATGTATTTCATGGCGCTGAGCTTCTTTGCCCTGGTCTACTGGGGTCTACGACGCCTGCTGAACGCACCGCTCGGTCACGCATTTGTCGGCATCCGTGAAAACGAACAACGCATGATGGCGATCGGCTATCCGACACGCGCCTACAAGCTTATCTCCTTCACCATCGCCGGTGCGATCGCGGGCCTTGCCGGCGGGCTTTATGCCATCTTCAACGGCTTCATCTCTGCAGACGCGATGTATTGGACCGCGTCCGGCGACATCCTGATCATGACCATGCTCGGCGGCGCCGGCACGTTGATAGGCCCTGCCATCGGCGCGGCAATCGTCCTTTTGATGAAGAACGTGGTCAGCTCGTATAGCGAGCATTGGCTCGCCATCATCGGCGTCACATTCATCTGCTGCGTAATGTTCTTCCCCGGCGGCCTGTGGGGCACGTTGCAAAGACTGCAGTGGCGGCGGGTGCGGCCATGAATGTGCTGTGCCTCGAACGTCTCAACAAATCGTTCGGCAGCCTGGTCGTCACCGACAATGTCGACCTCACCGTCGCGCCGGGCGAGCGCCACGTCATCATCGGGCCCAACGGCGCCGGCAAGACCAGTCTCGTCAATCAGATCGGCGGTCAGCTGCAGCCGAGCTCGGGCCGCATCCTGCTCAAGGACCGCGATATCACCGGGTCGGCACCCTACCGGATCAGCCGCATGGGCGTGGCGCGCACGTTTCAACGCAATAACCTGTTCCAGAATCTCAGCGTGATGGAGAATATCCGGCTGGCACTGGCGATCCGTCGCGGCAATCCGCTCGACGTCTTCACCCCGGTCGGCCGCGATGAGGCCCTTTCCGAACGCGCCGGGGATTTGATGGCCCGGGTTCATCTTGATGGCGACGGCACGCGCCTCGTGCGCAGCCTGTCCTACGGCGAGCAGCGGCAGCTGGAAATCGCCGTAGCGCTCGCCGGCGAGCCGGACCTGCTGTTGCTGGACGAGCCGACGTCGGGCATGTCGCCAAGCGAAACCGAGCGCATGATCGGCCTGATCGGGACGCTGCCGCGGACGCTGTCGATCCTGATGATCGAGCACGACATGAAAGTGGTGTTCTCGGTCGCTGACCGCATCACGGTGCTTTACTATGGCAAGGTGCTGGCCACGGGCACGCCGGGGGAAATCCAAGCGAACACGCGCGTGCGCGAGGTCTATCTCGGATTGGCGCACTGATGCTCGAGCTTGAGAACATCAACGCGTACTACGGCGACAGCCACATCCTTCACGGCGTCTCACTGTGCGTGCGCGAGGGCGAAATCGTCTGCCTGCTCGGCCGCAACGGCGCGGGCAAGACCACGACAATCCTCACCGTCATGGGGTACTTGCAGCCGCGGCCCGGCCGTATCCGCTACAGGAAGCGCGATATCGCCGGGCTGCCGCCCTACGCGGTGGCGCGGCTCGGCTTCGGTTTCGTGCCGCAAGAGCGCGGTATCTTTCCGAGTCTGACGGTACGGGAGAACCTGACCGTGTTCGCGCGAACGGGTGGCAAAGGCTTTTGGACGCTGGCGCGAATTTTCGATCTTTTTCCCGTCTTGCACGCGCGCGAACGCAATCTCGGTTTCCAACTTTCCGGCGGCGAGCAGCAGATGCTGTCGATTGCGCGCGCCTTGATGCTCAATCCGGCAATGCTCCTGCTCGATGAGCCCTCCGAGGGGTTGGCGCCGATGATCGTGCAGCAGATCATCGAAGTGCTGGCACGGCTCAAGAAGGAAGGGCTCGCCATCCTCTTGGTCGAGCAGAGCTTGCGGACCGCCTTCGCGGTCGGCGACCGCCACCACGTCATGAACAAGGGCGAAATCTGCTTTACCGGCAGCGCGGCGGAGCTTGAAAGCAATGATTTCGTGCTGCGCAATTATCTGAGCGTGTAAGGTTTTGGCGCGATGCAGCTATTCCGGCAGCGGCGTTCCTTTCGCGGTGTCGATGTGCAACGCTTGCGCCATGAGGCGATCCCGCCCCTCACGGGTTTGCAGAGGGCATCGCCACGGGAGGCATTCGCGTGCAATCGACAAGGCTGACAGTCGCAGGCGTCGATCTTGAATTGCTCGATACCGGTCAAGAGGCGGCGCGTCCCATTCTGTTTCTGCACGGCGGCGGCGGTTTTGCTCCGCAACAGCCGTTCGTAGCGCCGCTTTCCGAGAAGCGCCGCTTCGTCGCGCCGACGCATCCAGGTTTTGGCAAGTCGAGCCTGCCGGACTGGCTCGACAGTATTGACGACATTGCCCATCTTTATCTCGAACTGATGGATATCCTGAAACTCGACGGCATCGACCTCGTCGGCTGCTCGATCGGGGGCTGGATCGCCGCCGAAATGGCCACCAAATCGCCCGAGCGTTTTCGCCGCATCGTCCTGTGCGGGCCGGTGGGCATCAAGGTCGGAGCGCCCGACAAGCTCGATATTCCCGACATCTTCGCCATGCCGGAGGCGGATGCGCTGAAGCTGACATTTCACGACCCCGAGCGGATGAAGCGCGACACCGCGAAAATGTCCGACGACGAGCTCGCCGCCATGTTCCGCGCGCGCGAGACGCTGGCGCTGTTGACCTGGGAGCCGTGGATGCACAATCCGAAGCTCAAGCGGCGTTTACATCGCGTCGCGGTTCCAGCCCTCTTCATCCGCGGCGAAAGCGACGGGCTGGTGTCGCAATCCTATCTCGAGGCTTACGCCCGCCTGCTGCCGAATGCGCGCACGATGACGATCAAGGCCGCCGGACACGTGCCGCAGCTGGAGCAGCCCGCGGCCTTTACGGCCGTCGTCCTAAATTTTCTTGGAGAGTAGCATGCGCGCGTGGCACTTCAGCGAAACCGCCTATCCCTACCTGCCGCCGGTGGACAGCTATCCGTCGATCCGGGTATCGCTGCCCAATCGCATCTACGATCCCGCCAAAGGTGCGGCGCTGTACGACCGCTACATCGACGAATGGCTGATCGCCGAGGACGAAGGCGTGGAGATCATGCTCAACGAGCATCATCAGACCGCGACCTGCGTCGATCCTGCCGCGCCGCTGATGCTGGCCGCGCTCGCCCGCCTGAGCAAGACGGCACGTTTGTTGATCCTCGGTAATCCGATCGCCAACCGGCGGCAGCCGGTTCGCGTCGCCGAAGAGATGGCGATGGTCGACGTGCTCTCACACGGCCGTTTGGAAGCCGGCTTCGTGCGCGGCGTGCCCTACGAGATTTTGCCGGCGAACAGCAACCCGGTGCGGATGAACGAACGTCACTGGGAGGCGCTCGATCTCATCGTCAAATGCTGGACCCATCACGACGGCCCGTTCAGTCACGAAGGCCGCTTCTTCCATCACCGCGCGATCAATATCTGGCCGCGCCCGATTCAGCAGCCGCATCCGCCGATCTGGGTCAGTACGACCAGCACGGGCGGCGCCGCACAAGTGGGCGCGCACGGTTACATTCAGGCGACGTTTCTCACCGGCTTCGATACCACCAAGCGGATCTACGAAGGCTATCGTCGCGGCTGGCGCGAGGCCGGACGCGGCCAAGACGTGCCTATCGACCGGCTGGCCTATGCGGCGCTGATCTATGTCGGCGAGACTGAAGCGCGGGCGCGGGCCGGCGCGGAAAAATTGTTGTGGTACATCACTGCCAACAAGGTGCCGCCACACTTTTCAAATCCGCCCGGCTATGTGCCGGTGGCGATGAACGTGCAATTGGCGCGCGGCGCGCACAACGTGGTCAGCGCCTTCGGCACCAAGCAAGCCACGGTCGAGGGCGCTATCGAAGCCGGCACGATGTTCGCCGGAACACCCGACCAAGTCTTTCAGCAGATCAAAAAACATTGGAACTATGTCGGCGGCTACGGCCATCTGCTCATCATGGGACAGGCGGGCTTCCTCGAGCACGACGATACCGTTCATGGCATCCGCATGTTCGCGCGTGAAGTCTATCCGCGGCTCAAAGAGATCTATCCCGACACCATGGTTTCCGGGGCGTCGGCGAAATTGGATTCGGTCGCGAACTGACGAAGCGCCTTCGACGGCGATCCCACGCGCCGTTTTTTGCTCTAATGCCCAGTCACAACGCGCGCAACTTTGTCCGGGTCCTTCGGCAACGCGTCGCCGCGCCAGACCACGTGCAAATCCGGCCTGACCAGGAGATAATCGAAGCCATAGACGCGACGCGCAGCTTCGCTGTCGATATCGAGAACAGATAAAGGCGCACCGATCGCGCTGAAGGCTTTTCGCAATCCCGAGGCATCTTCCCTGTTCCGACCGAGCTGCAAAAGCGTGAAACCGTCGGCAATCCGATCGTGCACCGAGGTCTCGCCTGGCACCAGCCAAACATGCGGCAAACGCGCCCCCGGCCAGCTTGTCGGCACATAGTCCTCGATATTCGGCGCGGGCCCGCCGGGCTCGTCGCAAATCACGGGAGAGCCGGCATAGCGATAGCCGAGCTCGGCACCGATAACGCGGAATGACTTTGGCGCCTCCGCTCTCGCAATTGTCAGCAGGTTGGCCAAGGCAGCCCTGCCGCTCGGAGTGTCGTCCTCGATGTCCGGACGATAGGCGGCGCGCCATTTCATCCGGCCGGCAGTGCCGCCTCCGGAGGCTTTGACATTGATTGCGCCGATTGGACGCCGCTCGGCCTCATAGGACTGCAGCAGTTTCGGTCCGCCCCATCCGCGCAGCGTCGCGGCAAGTTTCCAGGAGACGTCGATTGCATCCCCGACGCCGGTATTCATGCCGAGACCGCCGGTTGGAATGACAAGATGGGCCGCGTCGCCGGCGATGAAGACGCGGCCTTGCTGATAATGCTCCGCCAGCAGCAGCCGCTGCACCCATTTTGCGCAATGCATCATCTCGTATCGCACGGGCGTGCCGACGATTGCCTCGAACAGCGCCGCCATGTCCTCGTCTTTCTCGACGACCGCATGAAGCGTGAAGTGCTTGCGTGAGTCCTGGACGATCATCAAAGTCCAATGATCGTCGATACGATGATAATGCCGGGCACGCGGCGCGCACACCTTACCGTAAAGCTCAGGGCAGTGGAACAGCGCTTGGCGCATCTCCAGGAGATGCGGCTCGCCTTCCATTTTGAAACCGAGTTGCTTGCGGACCACGCTCGACCCGCCATCGCAGCCGACCAGGTATCGGGCACGGATCGTGATGGTCTCGCCGCTTGTCTTTCTGACGTGTGCCGCTACGCCGCCCGGCTCTTCCGTATACGACAGCAGTTCATGGCCAAATCTCACTGCCAGATTTGGAATCCGTTCGGCTGCGGATTTGAGCAGCGGCTCAAGAGTGTACTGAGAAATGATTTGATAGGGTTCGAGCGGCATCGACCCGTCTGTGGTGGCATCCCGCCGCGCCTTGGATTGCGCCACCGTCGGATGGGCCATCTTGAGCAACGGCGGCCGCATGAGATCGAACACCAGATAGGTGTCCATCGGCCAGTCCGGTGGATATCCCGCCGCGCGCACGGCGTCGGCAAGACCGAGGCGACGGAAAATTTCCATCGTCCGCGGGTTGCAACGCTCCATCTTTGGGTAGCCGAGCGGCGCATCGTTCTTCTCGATCAGGATGCAGCGGACGCCGCGCTTGCCGAGATCGATGCTGAGCGTCAGCCCGACTGGGCCGGCGCCGACGATAAGAACTTCCGTGTCCATACCAGTCACACAGTCCCGATTTTTTTGCCGCGTCAAGGCGGCAAAAGCGGCTCAATCGACCGTTGCGCCCGAGCGTTTGACGATCTCGCCCCAGCGGAGGATTTCCGAGCGGACGAACGCCTGCAAATCCTCGATCGACCTGCTGTCCGCCGGAACAAGACCAATGCGCGTGATGGCGTTCCGCGTTTCCGGCAGCGCCATGATGGCTTCGAGTTCGGCATGCAATTTGTCGACGATAGGCATTGGAGTCGCACTTGGTGCAACCACCATCTGCCAGGCCACTGCATTGAAGCCCGGCACGCCAAGATCCGAGATCGGCGCGAGGTCAGGCATGGCTGCGGCGCGCGTCTTCGTCGTAACGCCCAGCGCCCGCATTTTGCCGGCCTGGATAAGCGGCACCGAGGACGTAAAGTCCGTGAACATGACTTGTATCCGGCCTCCCATCAGATCGACCTGAGCATCCACGACTGCCTTGTAGGGCACGTGCACCATTTGGATGCCGGTCATGGCGCTGAACAACTCGGCATTCAGGTGAAACGGCGTCCCGGGGCCCGTCGAACCAAAGGATAGCTCGCCAGGGTGCGCCTTTGCGTATGCGATAAGCTCATGCACGGACCGCACTGGCAAATCGTTGTTGACCACCAGGACGAATGGGATCGTTGCAATCAATCCAAGCGGTATGAAATCTTTCGCCGGATCATACGGCAGATGCCTATACAATGTGGCGTTGATCGCAAGCGGCGTGCTTGTTCCCATCAGAATGGTGTAACCGTCGGGAGTAGCTTTCGCGACCGCGTTCGATGCGGTCAACGTGCCGGCGCCGGGCCGATCCTCCACCACGAACGACTTGCCCAATCGATCGCCGAGCTGAGGCGCAAGAATGCGGGCCAACAGATCGGTGGCGGCACCGGCGCCCGTTGGCACAACGAAGATGACGTTTCGCGTCGGATAGTCTTGCGCCAGCGCGGTTGCCGAAGCCGCCAGAACGAAAAGTATCGCCCACAATGGTCTCATGCGTCTTCCCCAATCGCTTTCAGAGATTTGAACGCCACACTGGAATTCCGTCGCTGGCTTAGTCAAGTCGCGAGCCGCGACAACTTTAGAACGTCAGCCGGAACGCATGAGCCCGCCAAGTCGTCAGAGCCGAAAAAGCCGCTCTGCGTTACCGTGCGCGATGCGCTCCTTGTCCGCGGCGCTGACGGGAATTTGCTCCAAAAATGCGCGCGCCCACGTCATGGATTGATAGGGATAGTCGGCCGAGAACATGATCCGGTCGACGCCACCGAGCTCGAGCAGCAGATCGAGAAAGGTCGGCGGAAAATTCATGCCCGAGAAGGTGTAGTGAACATTTTCCTTCAGATAGGACAGAATCGGCCGTTTCAGTTTCGTTACCGCCATGGGAATGATGTCCAACCGTTGGAAAAAGAAGGGCAGGCCCTCACCCATGTGGCCGATCACGAATTGCAATTTCGGGAAACGGTCGAAAACGCCGCCACATACGATTCGAATCATATGAACCGCGGTTTCGATGTGCCACCCCCAGGCGCCGCCGGCGAGCATGTCGGTCACCATCGGTGCAAAGCCGCCATATGAGATGTCGATTACCGGTTGCGGCGGCGGGGTTGGATGCAGATAAATGGGAACATTGAGAGCCTCGGCGCATTCCAAAATGGGCCAGTAAAATTGATCATCAAGATATCGCCCGCGATTGTGACCATTGATGACGACACCTTTGAAACCTTCGTGGCGGACACGGCGTTCCAATTCTGCAACGGCCTGGTTTGGCGCTCCGGTCGGCACGGCCGCCAAGCCGGCGAAGCGCGTCGGGTACTTCTTCACCGCGTCGGCGAGGTAATCGTTTGTGTCGCGCGCCATCGCAATGGCATCCGCCGCCTCCATCTGTTCCACACCGGGCGCCGACAGCGACAAGATCTGCATGTCGATGCCGGCCGCATCCATTTCCCCCAACCGTTTGGTGCCGAGGTCACAAAGCCTGTCCATAACCTGGGCGTAGCGTCCGCCCACCTTTTCAGCGCGCTCTTTGACAAAACGCGCGGGCCCAGCGAAAAATTCCGGAGTCGCAAAATGCTCTTCCAGAGTAATGGTGCGCATGCTCGTTCCTCCGAACTTTATTGGGATGTCTGTTCTACAGCACTGTCATCGCTCTTGGCGACGGTATACAGAACGTTTCATGGGCAAGATCATGTCGCGCGCATGCCGAGCCGTGCCAAATGGGTTGCGCCGGCGCGGCTTGCTTATCGCGGCCATCGCCGCCGTCTGCAGCACGCCGGCGTTTGCCGACCCGATTGCCGACTTCTATCGCGGCAAGACGATCTCCGTGCTTATCGGCGTCGGTGCCGGCGGCGAATACGATACGATCGCGCGGCTCGTGGCCAGGTATATCGGCCGCTACATTCCCGGCCATCCGTCGCTGGTGCCGCAGAACATGACCGGCGCCAGCGGCCTGAAATCAATGAATTATCTGGCGACTTTGGCGCCCCACGACGGTACTTATATCGGCATGATTTCGGAAGGGCTGCCGTCGCTGCAAGCGGTCGGCATGGCAGGCGTGCAATTCGATGCCGGCAAATTCAACTGGCTCGGCGCCATTGCGCCGACCGATGAAACCGTCGCGGTCTGGCACACGGCCGGCATCACCACGTTCGACGGCGCCCGCCAGAAGGACGTTGTCACCGGCGCGACGGCACGAGGCTCGATCACCTATACGTTTCCCGCACTGTTGAATGAGCTGTTCGGCAGCCGCTTCAAGCTGGTGACGGGCTACAATGGCGGCACCGAGATCAACTTGGCCATGGAACGCGGCGAGGTGGAGGCGCGCAACAATACCTGGTCGAGCTGGAAGGCGACCAAGCCGGCGTGGCTTAGCGAGCACAAGATTTCGATCATCCTGCAATCGGGGCCGCGCCCGGCCGACCTCGACGCGCCTATTGCCGCCGACCTCGCCGGCAATCCCGCCGACCGTCGCCTGATCGATCTAGTGTTGTCCGGCGGCGCGCTTGGCCGGCCGCTCGCCACGACGCCCGACGTTCCTCCGGAGCGGGTTGCGGCGTTGCGCGCCGCGTTCGATGAAACCATGAAGGATCCCGAATTTCTCGCCGAGGCCAAAACGCTGAATTTCGATGTCGACCCGATCCGTGGCGTCGACATGCAGAAAACGGTCGAGCGCATTCTTACCGCACCGCCCGACGTGACGCGCCGCGCCAAACATCTCCTGGAATAAAGAATCGAATCCGCCTTACCGCCACGCGTCGACGGAGACGGTCTTGCGATATTTGGCGCCCATGATGCGCCAATAGGCGTTGGCTTCGCCGCCGACCACGACCACGTTGATCTCGTTTTCCGGAAAAATGCGGATCGGCTCGTCGGGCTTGGCTTTGAGCCACGTCGCCATCGGCTCCTGGCCGAATGTCGCCCACGGATATACGTAATTCTGCACCAGCTGCAGATCCCAATAACGCCCGGCAGGCATTTCGCCAATCTCGTGGATGAAGCGGATGAGTTTTTGCTTGGTGTCGAAGTCGCCGCGGTCGATGAATTGGCGTGCCGTTATCGGATCGAGCAGGAGGCAAGGCATCGATTGCCCGTCGATGCCCGCCAGCATGTCGCGAACGTGTTCGCGCCAATATTTCTCGCGGAGCCCTAGGCAAAATGTGGTCGAGCGGCAGCCGAAGAAGATGCTCACGGTGGAGTCGGTGGGCTTGAACCCCTTTTGTACGTGCAGCGGCTCCCAGGGACTTTTCTCCTCGTTCTCCGCAAAGGTGATGTTGTTGTAACCATAGCTGTTGCCCTGCGAGCCCATATAGGTCTCGCCCGGCACCGAACCGCCCTGAAGGTTCTGCGACAGTAGCCCGTAGGCGCGGCCGATCGTTGCGTTGGCGTGATTGTACGGACCCATGGCGCCGACGCCGCAATTCATGCCGATCTCGTGGCGGATCGGGCCGTTGACGACGACCATCATCGCCGAGGAGCTCGAGCTCGACGAGCGCGCCGAGAGCTCGGAGGCCGCGAGCGCGAGGATCACTGGAAAATATTCCGGCCGGGCCCCTGCCATCACCGCGTTCACGGCGACCTGCTCTACGGAAAATTCCCAGGCGGCGCGGAATTCGACCGGCTGCAGGTGGCCAACGATTTCGTCGGGCGGGTGGCTGGTTGCCTTGAGCATGGCGTCGACGCGCTCGCGCGTCGGCAGCACGATCGGCAATTTGTCGGTCCAATTGTTCTCGAGGAACAGCTGTTGCAGGTTGTCCTCGGTCTCCGGGCCGATCAGCCCCGCAACCGGGACTTCAATGGCCGGCATGAACGCCGTCCAGCGCCGCGGTCAGGGCCTGGACCACCTCCTGCATCACCGGCCGGCCGGTGATCGGGTCGTTGCCGTTGATGTATGCGGCGAGCTCGGATGCCGTCTTGCCCATCACCGGCTGCGGCACGAACGAACGCGGCGCCTCGGGCAACCCGGCCATCCTGGCGACCGACGCCACCACCTTGTCGAACTTGTCGGTGTGCAAGGCGACGGTCGGCACGCCGTATTTGGTTTCGAGCGTTATCGCATGCGTGGTGACGGCCGGCGCGCAATTGCTGCAATGGCCGACGCCGATGATCGCGGCATCGCCGTTCGCCTTGATCTCGTTCCAAGTTTTCGGATCGTCTTTCTGATAGGTCGCGGACAGTGACACGATCCGCGTCTTGACGTTCGGCATATGCGCGGCGAGCCACGCCGCGACCTGCTTGAGCAACTCGATCGAATCGTCGAACCGGCAATCGACCAGGTAGATCGTCTTGCCGTCGAGGCTTTCGAGGCGCGGCGCCGCGGTTTTCCTCGTAATCTTCGGCGGAGTACCGACCGGACTCAAGACCGTGAAAGTCTTGGCGGCAGGGGCGGGCGCTTCAATCGGCTGGCCTTCCGTGGGCGCAACGATCCTGTTCATGCGATGCTCCTGCGGCCTTCGGTCATGAATTTCGAAGCGAGTATAAGGTCAAGCGCGATGGCGGCCAAGCCGCCATGCGCGGCTGGGACATCAGCCCCGATCTTGAACGGCGAGGGGGCCTGATCTAAGTTTACGAGCCCCTTTCGATTGTCGCCGAACAAGATGAGGAACGCATGGCCGAGCTCTTGAGCGTTCACGATCCGCGTGGCTATCCGCCGAAAGTCACCGGCAAGCGTCTGGCGCCACGTCCTGCCGGCCTCGACGGCAAGATCGTCTATCTGGTCGATTGCCTGTTCGACAATTCCGCGGCGTTCATGGAGCAGCTGCGGCAGTGGTTCGCCAAGCACCTGCCGGCTGTCAACACGCAAGTCATTACCCCGCGCGAGAGCTGGGTCGATGATCTGGACATGCGGAAGAAGATCGCGGCCGACGGCAATGCCGCCATTCTCGGCGTCGGGCTTTGAAGCTCCTGTAGCCCGACGGTCGTCGGGTTGACATCGCTGCTGGAAGGCGACGGCGTCCCGAGCGTCGCGGTCCACACTCATGTGTTCGCCCGCGTCGCCAAGTCGACCGCGCGGCTGCGCGGCATTCCGACCTTGCGGCAGGCTTTTGTGCCGCAGCCGGTCGTCGGCCGCACGCCGCCGGAACTGCGCGCCTATATCGAAGGCAGCGACCAGGTTTCCGGCCGGCCCTTCATGCAAGAGGTGATCGACGGCTTGACCCGCCCGCTCGACGATGCCGATCTCACCGGTGCGACGTTCGAGCGCACGACGCCGCGGCTGGTTGCGCCGGACACCGAAGACAATCTTCGCCAGCAGTTTCTCGACAATCGCTGGACAGATTTTCTGCCCATCGTGCTGCCGACCGAGGAACGCGTCGCAGCCATGCTCAAGGCGACGAGCCAGCCGCCGGACAAGGTGGTCGGCCGCATGCGCGCCGGTAATTTTCGCGAGACTTGGGAGTACACGGTCGAAAAAGTCGCGGCCAATGCGGTGATGGCCGGCGCGCGGCCGGACTATTTCCCCGTCATCCTCGCGCTCGCCGCGTCGAGCACCACCTCGCGGCAAGGCAGCACCACCTCGATGACCTGTCTCAGCGTGGTCAACGGCCCCGTCCGCCAAGAGATCGGCATGAATTGCGGCATCGGCGCGCTCGGACCCTATAGCCACGCCAACACGACGATTGGCCGGGCTTACAGCCTGTTGTCGCAGAACGGTCAGGGCGGCTCGGTGCCGGGCGAAACCTATATGGGCGCACTCGGCAATCCGCTCGCCTATAGCCTCGCCTTTGCCGAGAACGAGGAGCGTAGCCCGTGGCAGCCGCTCCATGTGCAGAAGGGATTTGAGCCGACCGAGAGCACCGTGAGCGTGTTCGTCGGCCTGCGCTATGTCCAGGAAGGATTTGGGCCGCGCGATACCTGGGAGGCAAAGTTCCGGCGCTGCCTCTCCGCAACCGCCTATCTGCCGCCGCTCGTGGTGCTCGATCCGATCGTGGCGCGGCTGTTCCAATCCCGTGGCATCGATTCGAAGCAGGACCTGATCGACTGGTGCGCCGAGAATGCCCGCCTGCCGGCGCGCGACTACTGGGATGATCAGTGGATGCAGACGCTGGTGCGGCCCCGCGCCGCCGCGGGCGTCGAGCCTTATGCCGCCAAGCTCAAGGTCGCGCCCGACGACATCGTGCAAATGTACGAGCCGGGGGATATCAACGTCGTCGTGGTCGGCGGCGAGACTCAGGGCGCCTGGAAAATCTTCGGCGCCAACTACGTCACGACCGTCTCGGTCGATGCCTGGCGTTGAGCGGATTCCGGAGCATCGCGGTTTTGTCGCGCGCTGGCGGGCCGCTGGCGGGCTGCTGACGGCGCCGATTCGGAGTGAGGACATTGGACACGGAATTCGAAGTGGTGATAGCGGGCGGCGGCATCGCCGGCACGACCGCCGCCGTGACGGCGGCACGCCTCGGGAGAAAGACGCTCGTTCTTACCGGGGACGTCCCCGGCGGCCAACTCATCAGCATTGAAAAGATCGAGGGTTATCCCGGTTTCCCCGAGGGCATTCCAGGTTACGACCTGTGTCCGATGTTGCAGGAACAGGCCGCCGCAGCCGGCGCCGAGTTCATGATGACAGGCCTGGAGCGCCTCGATCCGCAAGACGGCCAATGGCGTGTGACGACCGGGGAGGGCGATATCCTGGCGCGCGCCGTCATTGTTGCGACGGGATCGTCGCTGAAAAAGCTTGACGTCCCTGGGGAGGAGCGCCTGACTGGCAACGGCGTCAGTCACTGCGCAAGCTGTGACGCGCCGCTCTTTCGCGACCGAATTGTCGCCGCGGTCGGGGGCGGCGATTCGGCAATGCAGGAGGCGTTGACGCTCGCCGCGTTCGCTTCGAAGGTCATCATTCTCCATCGCGGCGACGCATTGACGGGCCAAGCCTGTTACCGCGATCGCGTGACCGCGCACCAAAAAATCGACATCCGCTTCAATACCTCCGTAACCGAGATCCTTGGCGAGGCCAAAGTGACGGGCCTGCGCACGCGCCAATCGCGTGAAGGCGCTGTTGCCGATTTGGAGGTCGCTGCAGTCTTTGCCTATGTCGGCTTGCAACCGAACACCGCCATGCTGCGAGACCGCTTGAGCCCGGACCGGGCTGGGCGAATATCGACCGATGGCTGGATGCGAAGCGAGCTGACCGGCGTTTGTGCGGCTGGAACTGTCAGATGCCAATCGCCCTATCGGGCGGTTAGCGCGGCCGGCGATGGTGCGAGCGCCGCCGTCACCGTCGATCGCTATCTGACGGACGGTTCGTGGCGGGAAGGATGATCAAGACGGAAAATAAGGCGCCAATGCGCTTCCGGCCTGAGCTGGGTTCCGGACAGCCGGTTCACCGATTGCCAAATCTTCCCGGATGTTTGGCAAAATCTTCCCTGACACCTCGTACAGAATAGTGGCAGCATCGACCCGGTCAGTCGGGCGACTTGGGGATGTGTGGAGTTGCGGCTCTCGATCGCGGTGTAAGCGCGTCGGTATTTCGGCCGATGTTGCCATGTCTCCTTCTGAGGGGATTTGGCATTGTCGTGCTGTTGGCTCCGCAGCCGGTCTTCGCACAGCAGAGCCCGACTACTCTTCCTGAGATTCAGGTGATCGGGACTACGCCGCTACCGCCGGTTCGGCCCGCTGCCGCGCCCGCATCACGCTCTTCGGCTCAGGCGCAGGTCTCGCCGGCAAATCCTGCGGCGCCGCCCGCGCCGGCCGGCGAAGCCGGTGCGATCGATCGCGACAAAGTTCCAGCCAACGTCCAGACCCTCGCGGCGCCGGATTTCGATCATGCCATCACGCCGGATCTGCTCCAAGCCATGGCGAGGGGACTGCCCGGTGTCGCGCTCGGCGACCAGACCGGCAATCAATTTCAGCTCGATATCAATTATCGCGGCTTCGTTTCGTCGCCGGTCCTCGGCACGCCGCAGGGGCTCGCCGTTTATCAGAACGGGGTGCGCGTCAATGAGGTGTTCGGCGACATCGTCAATTGGGATTTTATCCCCGATAAGGCGATCAACCGATTGACGCTGGTTCCCAGCAATCCCGTCTATGGGCTCAATGCGCTGGGCGGCGCGCTGTCGCTCGAGATGAAAAACGGCTTCACCTATCAAGGCGTCCAGGGCGAGGTGAATGGCGGCTCGTATGGCCGGATCGGCACCTCCGTGCAGGCCGGCGGCCAAAACGGCAACTCGTCCGGTTATATTACCGCCGACGCCATCGATGATGCGGGCTGGCGCCGGGATTCGCCTTCGCGCCTGCGCCGCGTTTACGCCGACCTCGGCACCCGCGGCGATCAGACCGAGTTCCACCTGACCTTCACCGGTGCGGATAACACTTTCGGCGCCGCCGCCGCGACGCCGATTCAAATGCTCAGCCAGAATTGGTCGAGCGTCTATACGATTCCGCAAACGACCGAGAACCAACTGGCCTTTCTGACCGGCAGCGGCAGCTGGAAGCCGACCGATACGCTCACCTTCCAGGCCAATCTCTACTATCGCGGCTTTTGGCAAAGCCATGTCGACGGCAACGGTACCGATGCGACGCCCTGTCCGGCGCCGTCATCATTGCTGTGCTTTCCCAATCTTGACGGCAGTTCGTCGCCGCTCATGACGACCGGTGGGCAGACCGTTTCGGCCGCCGGCATTCTCGGCACCAGCGTTTTGGGCGAAATCGACCGGACTTGGACGTCCACCAACAGTTTTGGCGGCACGGTGCAGGGCGCTTCGTCCGAAAAAATCTTCGGGCACGACAACAACTTTGTGCTTGGTATGAGCATCGACCGCGGGCTCGTCCAATTCACCACCACCAGCGAACTCGGCACCATCAATGCGGACCAGTTTCCGACCGTCGCCGGCACCGGTCTTTATATCGATCAGCCATCGGGCGATGTCGCGCCGGTGCGGCTGGGGGCCAACACGCTCTATACCGGCTTCTACGCGACCGATACTTTCAACGTGACTCAGCGCCTTGCGGTCACGGCCGGTGGCCGTTTCAACATCGCCCAGATCGGTCTGACGGACGAAATCGGCAACGATCCCGGCCTCAACGGCAGCCATGTTTACAGCCGCTTCAATCCTACTTTTGGGGCAACCTACAAGGTCACGCCGAACATCACCGTCTTCGGCAGCTATGCGGAAGCGAACCGAGCGCCGACGCCGCTCGAGCTCGGCTGCGCCGATCCGATGCGGCCATGCTTGATCGACAACTCCCTCGTCGGCGATCCCAATCTCAATCAGGTCGTATCGCACACGTTCGAAGGCGGCGTGCGCGGGCACTTCGACCTCGCAAAAGGACTGTTCAATTGGAGCGTCGGCGCCTACCACGCGCTCAACGTCAATGACATCCTTGCAGTCGCCAGCCCAATTCCCGGCCACGAGTTTTTTCAGAATGGCGGCAATACGCTGCGCCAGGGTATCGAAGCCGACGTCTCGTACAAGCAGGATCGCTGGACCGCCTATGCCAATTTTACCACCGTCGACGCCACGTTTCGCAACGCGCTGACTTTGTCGTCGCCGAACAATCCATTCGCCGACGCCAACGGCAATATCTTCGTCGCCCCCGGCGACCACCTGACCGGCATACCGAGCTATCGCTTCAAGGCCGGTGCCGATTACCAGATCACCGATCCCTGGAAATTCGGCGCCGACCTCAATGTCATCGGCAATCAATGGCTCGTCGGCGATGAATCAAACCAGAATCCGAAGCTGCCGGCCTATTGGACGGTGAACCTGCATTCCTCCTATCGGCTTTCGAAAAACGTCGAGCTGTTCGGCCTGGTGCGTAATCTTTTCAACCAGCATTATTACGTTTACGGCACGTTCTTCGAGACCGATTCATTCCCCTACTTGAACTTGACGGATCCCCGCACCTTCGTTCCCGGCATGCCGCTGGCCGCCTACGCGGGGTTGCGCGGCACCTTTTAGGGCCTGCTTTTGCGCATCGAAGTGGGCGCAAGCCCAAGAACGCGGCCCCGCCGGAAGGCAGCAGTGGTCTGCGCGTGGGTCGCTTGTCGCGGTCCGGGACTGGGCGCATTATGATCCCCAGCTGACGTCACTTTAAAAAATCAAAACGGGGAGGAAGTGCGATGAGGATTCTGTCGCCGGCAGTCGCGTTGATCGGCCCGCTGCTCATGGCCAGTGCGCTCACGCCGGTCCATGCGGCCGACATGACGTTCGAGCGCGCGCTCAACGCCAACAAGGAGCCGCAGAACTGGCTGCTCTATTATGGCAATTATCAAGGCTATCGGTTCTCGCCGCTCAGCGAGATCAATACCGAAACGGTCAAGAACCTGAAGCTCGTCTTCGCCGTCGCGCTCGGCGGCTTGCAGAGCGGCGGGCGTTACGCCTTCGGCAACCTTGAGGGCACACCGATCGTGGACGACGGCATGATGTACGTCACCGACGGCTGGGGCAGCGTCTACGCGATCGACGTTTCGGGCGGTACCAAGGGCGCGATCAAATGGAAGTTCGACCCGGGCATCGACCGCGCCTGGGCCGGCGACGTCGCCTGCTGCGGCGTCAACAATCGCGGCGTCGCGCTGTGGAAGGACAAGGTGATATCGATCGCGCTCGACGGCCGGATGTTTGCCATCAACAAGGCGACCGGCGAAAAGATCTGGGAGCGCAAGATCGCCGATCCGGCGCTGGGTGAGACCATCACCATGGCGCCGCTGGTGGTGCGTGACCTGGCGATCGTCGGTCCCGCCGGCGGCGAGTTCGGCATCCGCGGTTTCATCGACGCGACGGATCTCAATACCGGCCAGCAAGCCTGGCGGACCTACACCATCCCCGGCGCGGGCGAGCCCGGCAACGACACCTGGAAGGACGGCCAGGAGCGTTGGAAGCACGGCGGCGCGCCGGTATGGGAAACCGCGACCTACGATCCGGAGAGCGACACCATCTATCAGGGCATCGGCAATGCCGGAGCCGATTGGGATCCGCAATATCGGCCGGGCGACAACAAGTGGGCGGCGAGCGTGCTTGCGCTCAACCCGACCAACGGCACGATCAAGTGGGGGTTCCAGTATACGCCGAACGACCCGTTCGATTTCGACGAGATTTCCGAGCACCCGATCATCGACGCCAAGGTCAATGGCAAGGACCGCAAACTCGTCGTCCACGCCGCGCGCAACGGATTTTTCTACGCGCTGGACCGCACCACCGGAGCGTTCATCGGTGGCAAGCAATACGTCGACAAGCTCAACTGGACGACGGGACTCGACCCGGAGACCGGCTTGCCGTCCAATTACGATCCCAAGACCGGCGTTCAGGTCTATACGCCGGGGACGCACGGCATGCGCGGCGAGCCGCTGGCCAACATTTGTCCGTCACATTTCGGCGCCAAGAACTGGGAGCCCACCGCCTATAGTCCCACGCTCAACATGCTCTACATACCGTCGATCGAAGGCTGCGACGGCATCGAGACGGTCGCGCAAAAGGACTTTGCCGATCAAGGCGGAACGCTGAAGCCGCGTGAGCGCTTCAGCGGTGGCTCGTTCAAGATGACCGGCCGCCTGTACGGCAGCCTCAAGGCTATCGATCCGACCAACGGCGATATCAAGGCTGCCGTGCGGCTCGACTTCCCCAACTACTCCGGTGCGCTCGCCACCGCGGGCAATCTCGTCTTCCTCGGCCAGGCGGACGGAACCTTCACCGCCTACGACGCCAAAACCCTGCAACAGGCTTGGAGTTTTAGTGTCGGTACCGGCATCAATGCGCCGGCCATCAGCTATTCGGTGAACGGCAAGCAGTACATCGCCGTTCTGGCCGGTTCGCGGCAGTCGCCGTTCGTCATGCAAAACGATCCGTCGCTGAAATACTCCTCGACGACGTCCATGCTGTTCGTGTTTGCACTTTGATCGAACGCAATAACGGCCAGCGCCGGTACGACTCCTGGTCGTGCCGGCGCTCGCTCCAAAGCACGATAGTCCGCCCGCTTGGTCGCCTGCGCATTGCATTGGCGCTGATCGCGGCGCTTTCGGTGGTCATGATCGACCCAGCGCATGCGCAGGAGGCGCAAAGCGCCGAAGCAGCGCGGACGATCGAGCACGGCAAGGATATTTTCAAAACCAAGGCGACCTGCCAGTTCTGCCACAGGTGGGACGCGTCCGGCGATCAAGGCTATGGCGGCAACGCTTTGTCGCTACGCCAGACAAAGCTGACGCCCGCGCAGGTCGCCGAGACCGTCAAATGCGGCCGTCCCGGTACCGGCATGCCGTTTCACGACCAGTTCGCCTATACCGACAAACGTTGCTACGGCATCACCCGCGCGGAGCTCGGCAACGACGTGCCGCCGGAGCCCAACGCGTTCCTCAATTCCGATGAGATCGATGCGGTGGTGAAATATCTGTTCGCGAAGGCTATCGGGCGCGGCCCGTCGACCTACGAGGACTGCGTCGAATTCTGGGGAACGGATACGCGCCAATGCGAGCCGATGAAGCAATGAGCCTGACGGGCAGGGCAGCGATTGCTTTTGTCGTTGCAGCGCTCGCCATAGCAGGCGGAGCTCGCGCACAAACACAGCCCGATCCGGGTGAAATCCATGGCCTAAAACTTGGGCTTGCCGCCCAGGCGATGACCCTGGACGGCTGGGGTCAACTCGCCTGCGGCAGTGATGGCGGGCCGCCGCGTCAGGAGCTTGACGCCTGGTCGGACTTCAAAAAATGCCGGCCGGAAGCGAGCGGGTTGCGCGAAGTCGCCGCCCGTTTCGACGACGAGGACGAATACGTCGCCAAGGCGCTCGGCGAGCCGAGTTACACGGCGCAGCGGACCGGCACGCGGGTCGCCGGCCATCCCGTCATTCTCTCGGCCTTGTTTGACGACGGCGGGATACTGCGCGGCATTCGCATAGTGAGCGATCCGCGGGCTACTCCTGCAGAACGCCGCATGGCGCATCTGCTCGGCGTGGCCGTGATCAATCGCTATGGCGCTGATGGATGGAATTGTACCGATTTTCCCCCGGCCGAGGGCGAGTCCGCGGTCGGCGGCGTGTTCATCAAGCAGCGCTGCGACAAGACGATCCCGGAGCGGGCTCTGACTGTGGAGACGCATTTTCTGCGCAAACCCGGCCAACATGACGTCGATCCGGATACCCATGAATACACCCAAGGCGCGTTCGACAGCTGGACGCGGTTCGAGCTTTTCGATCCGGATTATCGCAAGCCTTGACCCTTCGCGGCGGGCGGTGGTCAGCGATGCTCAGGATATTGCGCGCAACCGCGCGCCGCGCGGTCGCCAAAAGCTTCGAGACACTCGTCGCGCGTGATCGGGCCGCGGTTGATGATCTTGGCCTGCAGGAAGTCGACCAGCGCCTCGATTTCCCGGCGCTGCAGCAGCGATCCCGGCGGCAGCGGCGGCAGATCTTGGCCGAGCGCGGCCTCGGTCACGCCGCCATAGCAACGCTTTTCAGCATAGGCCTGATCGTCGAAACGCGGCATCGCTTGGCTGGGCCTGCCGCAGCTGATCACCTCGATCAGTTGCTCGCGGGTGAGGCTGGTCTCGCGAAGATTGGCGGCGCCGCCACTCGATTGCGGCGCGCCCGCGCCGTCCCCGGCCCAACCGTGGCAGAACACGCATTGCGCCTTTTCCTGAAAGATGCGGCGGCCGAAGGCGAAATCGTCGGCGCCGGCCAAACGCACGAACAGCGTTGCCAAAAGCGCGGCGGCGAGGCACAGGCGATTGCGCCGCAGCGCGCGGCGCCGTTGCGCAGCATTAATCGGCACGTTGCACATTGGTTGCGTATCGCTTTTCTGCCGACCCCGGTTTAGCCAACGGTGAACACCCTATATCATTGCAGCGAAGATCATCGGAGGACGGGAGCAGCCGTGACGCGGACGGGCAATGTGATGCGGTTGCTTCTGACGAGCATGGCAGGCATCGCCGTCGCCGCCGCGGCAAGCGCGCAAACGCCCGGTCAGCCGCTTCCCAGTCGCGCCGAGGTGTGGGACCTCAAGCTCGGCACGCCGGCCACGGCGCTGCCGAGCGGTTTCGGCGAATACGCTTGCGGTACCAACGGCGGGCCGCCATCGCAGCCGCTGTCCGGCTGGGGCGATTTCCGCCGCTGCCGTCTGGAGCCGAGCGGGCTGCACGAGGTCTATTTCCGCTACGACGACGAGCTCGAATACTGGGCCAAGGCGAACGACCTGCCGACCGAGATCGAGCGTTATTCCGGCACCAAGGTCTATGATTATCCGGTGGTGCTTTCGGCGCTGTTCGACGAGGGCGGCACGTTGGCGGGACTGCGCATCGTCAGCGATCCGCGCGACACAACGCGTTCGCGCGACGAGGCCTATACGCTGCGCAACTTCCTCACCGTCCGCTTCGGCCGTGACGGCTGGAATTGTACCGATCTGCCGCCTGCCGAAGGCGAAGAGCCGGTCGGCCGGACCTTCATCAAGCAGGATTGCAACAAGACCCTCGGCGGCCCGTCGCTCGCGGTCATGCAGACGCGGTATTTCCGCAAGAAGGGCCAATACC
>Ga0210385_10000235_pt1 | contig 49219 bp, 54 predicted proteins | sample IncBWH26OmetaG_FD_160107 | JGI IMG/M metagenome (GOLD analysis project Ga0210385, IMG submission 160107) | Forest soil microbial communities from Barre Woods Harvard Forest LTER site, Petersham, Massachusetts, United States - Inc-BW-H-26-O ... | reverse complement strand
GTAAATGGCAGTTTACCCTGGAACCATGGCTTCACCGTGTGCCGGTCCGTCGAAATCACATCGACAGGATTTGCACTCGCCAGCGTGGCAACATGCAGATCGACTAACTCTGCAAGAGCTTGCCCGCGCTCCCGGTGCTGAATCCCCAAAGTGAGCGCAACAACAAGCAGCACTCCCACAGCGAACGCAGCCGCCGCCATCCCCATCCCCGCAGGTCGCCACGCGAATGTCCAGCCGGGTTTGCGCTTCGCCCGGATACTTTCTTCAATGCGAAGACGGAACTCCGGCGACGGAGAGTAGCGTGCAGCAGCATTCTGCGTCATACGCTTGATCCTTAGACGGGTCAGCGCTTCCGCCGCGCAGGAGGCGCAGGAGCGAAAATGGGCCTCGAGATTCGCGAGATCTTCGTCTGAGCAAAAGGAGTCCACATAAGCATCCAGCTTGCTTCGCCACTGGTCGCAAGTCATCGCGCGGCCTCCCATGATCTCGCCGCCAGCAATTCCCGCATCGCTTTTCGCGCGCGCGAGAGTCGCGACATTACCGTTCCCATCGGAATCCCCAGCGTTTCGCCAATTTCCTGGTAGCTCATTTCCTCCAGATCGCACAGCAGAATAATCTCTCGAAACCTTACCGGCAGCTCTTCCAAAGCGTTTTCGATCGTCTCCCGTTCCACCCGCGCCAGCAGAACTGTTTCCGGAGTCTCGGCCACCGCCGGCTCCGCGACCTGGCCTTCATCGCTTTCAAGTGAGACCGCAGCGGAAGACTTCAGTCCAGCCTGACTTGTCAGGAACGTGTTACGCAGGATCCTGTACATCCAGGCGCGAAAGTTCGTTCCCTGCCGAAACGAGGAAAAGCCCCGCAGCGCCTTCATATAGGTTTCCTGTACCAGGTCTTCTGCCGCGACGCGATCCTGCGCGAGCCAGTAGGCAAAGTTATAGAGCCTGGTGAAAAGCGGCATCGCCAGCTCTTCAAACGACCCGCTCTCGCCAGAATGGTCAGCCACAGCCCAACAGTTTACCTTGTGCGAGAAGAACCTGGCTTCCGTGGATCGGTTCTCACCGTCCATGATGATTTCAGTGGTCGACATCAGCCGCCGGCAGCGCGCAATCAAGCCCGGAGTTTATAACTGGAACGACCGCAGAATATTCCCTCAAGGCAGAAGTCCGAGGTCAAAGTCCCTTCGGGGGACTGAGGAAAGACGCGAGAGGTTGTGTACGCTTGGTTTGAGACGAAGCTATACCATTACGCCACGACGCTACTTCAGCGGAACGCTGTAATGTGAAGCTAGCACGCGCCAGCTGTTGCCAGACTTCACCCAAATGTCGGTTAGCCGGTCTCGATATTCGTAGGGCTTGTGGTTGGATTGCCCTTTTTCGTGGTATGCACCGGTAACCACGGCAATGTGGCCGCCTTCTCGCACCCGCACCCGCAAGTCGATTAGTTCGGCAACTTCTACCTTAACCGTACTATCGGCACTGTGTGTGATGTAGCCCGCCTTGCTGTAGGTGTTGCCGTCCTCAACGGTGATCACGAAATCTTCGGTCAATAGCGACGACAGAAGATCAATATCCCGCTCCTTGTACGCCACGGCCCATTTTTCTTCGAGCTTGCGGACCTGCGACGCCGCTGCGTCGGGCGACTCTTGTGCAGCTGAGTGGATGGTGAGACCAATCAGAACGCCGAAAATCAAGCGGGATGCCATCTTGCGCGTCATGACATAAATGTCATGCCAAATGGTCGTGCGCGACAAGTTCCTAACGTAACGTCGATCAAATCTGACCCGACCCGACTCTCACTCCACCACCCATTCCCGCATCCGGCGCAGCAGAGAAGCCGGAGGTTCCGCTTCCAGAATCACAAAGCCATCCTGATACTGGCGGGAGTAAACACGCGCCCCGGCCTGCAATTGCGCCAGCATCTTTCCCTCTTTTTGCGGAATGCGCAGCCGCACACGGCTGGGACGGTCTTCGTCGAGCAAGGCATCGACGCGATCGAGCAATGTGCTCAGTCCGATGCCCTTCGCCGCCGACACGTGAACGCTCAGTTCATCATCTCGCAACGACTCGCGCTGTTTGGGGAGCAGTAGATCGATCTTATTCATCACTCGCAGCCGCGGCTTCTTGTCGGCTTCGAGTTCTTTCAGAACACTTTCCACCTGTGCGTCCTGCTCCGCTGAAACCGGACTGCTCGCATCCGAGACCTGGATAATCAGCGTCGCCCGCTGCACTTCTTCCAGCGTGGCTCGAAACGCCGATACCAGAGTATGCGGAAGATGCCGTATAAAACCGACCGTGTCAGAGAACAATACTTTTCGCTTGGAAGGCAACTCGGCGCCGCGGATGGTGGGATCGAGCGTGGCAAACATGCGCGATGACTGTAAGACATTTGCCTTCGTCAGGGCATTGAACAAGGTTGACTTGCCCGCATTCGTATAACCCACCAGCGCCACTGTCGCCACCGGGACTGACTCGCGCCGTTGCCGCTGCTGTGCCCGAATGCTCCTTACATTTTCGATCTGCTGTTTGACGTGCCGGACGCGACGGTAAATTTTTCTGCGATCGGTCTCCAGTTGCGTTTCACCCGGTCCGCGGGTGCCGATGCCGCCACCTAACTGCGACATCTCCACGCCGTGTCCCGCTAGTCGCGGAAGCATGTATTCCAGCTGTGCGAGTTCTACCTGTAATTGCCCTTCACGTGTGCGAGCATGCCGCGCGAAAATATCGAGAATCAGCTGCGTGCGGTCGATCACGCGTGTATGTACAGCGCGCTCGATGTTGCGCTGCTGTGACGGCGAAAGATCGTGATCGAACAGAATCACGTCCGCCGAAACCGAAGCGGCCGCGCCCGCGATTTCCTCCAATTTGCCTTTGCCGATCAGGGTTGCGGGATTGGGACGGTCTTTGCGCTGCGTGAACTCTCCCGCTATTTGAGCCCCCGCACTTGTAGCCAGAGTCCGCAGTTCGTCGAGTGACTCTTCGCTGCTGAAGTCAGGAGCATCCGCCGGCAATAATGAAGATGAGGACGAAGACGATGCGGCTGCACCCGTGTCGCGATCTTGCGTCGCACGACCTTGCGTAGCATGATCTCGCGCGGCTTGCGTACCCGCTGTCAGCGTTGTCGAGCGCGACCTGCCGGCTCGGCCTTCGTTGCGAAACTCCACCCCCACCAGAAAGGCACGTTCCTGGCGTTCCGATGGATTCAGCACAGCCTTGGCTTCATTCCGTGAGCCGCGTCGCGAATCAACCCGCGAACTGATTTTCGAACTATCGCGACTACTCAGTCTGGAGTCCTCTCGACGCAAGCAAGTTCACTTCACCCTTCAGTGCCGGATGCCGAACTTGCCGCCGCCGCAGCTTCCGCATGAGGCGCGACTGCGACCGGTTTCGCATCCCCGTGGGGGTGTACTCCGCGCGAAATCACCACGGTTGAGATCGCGTGCTTGAAGATGAGCTGCTCCTGGTTGCTGGTTTCGAGCACGACCGAGTACTTGTCGAACGACCGGATGCGGCCGGTCAGCTTAACGCCGCTGACCAGGTAGATCGTGATGTTGTGCCGCTCCTTTCGTGCCGTATTGAGAAAGGAATCTTGGATGTTCTGCTGTGCCGGCTTGGCTTCCATATGCCGATCTCCTTTTTCGTTCGAGCCGCGTCATGAGCTTAGGGGAGGGCAATTGGCGCGGCCCGCCTGTCGGCCTCTACAATACGGCCTCGGCCCGTGCTTTTCAACTTATTGTCAAATAATTAACAATTCCAGAACGATCCCGGCGTTTACCGCGCCAGACGGCCTGTTTCCCTCGCTCCTCAGGCGTTCACCCGATAAGAATCGAGCGGTTCCATTTCCTCCCGCTGCCATCTACAATCGTCAGTTCCAGAGGCAAGCCTCTCTACGGAGCCCTGCAATTGATCGAAATCAACTTCCCCACCGACTTCAATACCAACCTTCTGATGTTGTTTCGTTGGCTGCATTTTATCGCCGGCATTACCTGGATTGGCTTGTTGTACTTCTTCAATCTCGTGAATGTTCCGTTCATGAAGGAACTTGATCCCGCCACCAGAGGGAAAGTTCTGCCCAGCCTGATGTCTCGCGCTCTCTGGTGGTTTCGCTGGGCATCGGTTCTTACCGTGCTGATGGGCCTGGCATACTGGGGCAGCGTCGTCGCTTCCGACGCCAGAAACGGCGGTGCCAGTTCCGGCGTCCCGATGGCCAGTTTTTTTGTCATCTGGACGGTCACCTGGGCGCTCATGTACGCGTGCCAAATACCTGGCAAAGGCGCGCTCGACAAGGGGCCAGTATTGGCGGTGATTTATGTCGTCATCGTGCTCGCCGCTTCGTGGCTGTTTCTACGCTTCAACGCTCATGGCTGGGAGAGCAATCGCCTGCTCGCCATCGGCATCGGCGGCGGAATGGGCTGGGTGATGATGTTGAATGTCTGGGGAGTAATCTGGCGCGCGCAGAAGAAGATCATCAAGTGGACGGCCGAAAACGCGGCCAATGGCGCCGCCATTCCCGACAAAGCAAAATACTTGTCTCGGCAGATTTTTCTTACTTCGCGCGCCAGCTTCTGGATGTCTTTCCCGTTGCTATTTCTGATGGGAGCGGCAAGCCACTATCCCGTGTTCGGCAAATAACGCGTGAGAAATAGCTCCGAGCGAGTTTTGGTCAAACGATCGGCTGTGCCTTCCCTTCCATCATGCGCGATTTTCTAGACGCAATCATCGAGTGGTCGGGAGCGCGCGAAAACTGGCGACCCATCTCGCGCTGGGAGGTTTGGGCATGGCTCGCCTTCTATGTTTACTTTTTGATTTATGCCTTCCGTGCGCACGGCGGATTCCTGTTTATCGACTCCGCCAATCTAGTCGTCCACGAAGGCGGCCACTTGCTCTTCGGGTGGTTCGGCCCCACCCTCGGCCTTTGGGGAGGAACGATTCTGCAATGGCTGGTCCCGTTCTTGCTGGCCGCCTATTTCTTCCACGAGCGCCAGCCCGCCGCTTTTGTGTTCTGCTTGTTCTTTTTCTTCGAGAACTGGCTCGGCACCGCAACCTACATGGCAGACGCCCGCGCCATGGTCTTGCCTCTCGTCACCACGGGAGATCCCGAATTCGCCAAGCACGATTGGAACACCATCTTTGGCAATCTTGGCGTTTTGGATTACGACACGGCCATCGCCGCCGTCATTCGGACGCTCGGCTGGTGTGGAATGTTGGCGTGCGTGGGATGGCTGGCCTCTCGCCTCAGGTTCACGCCCGAGCGGCAGATTTAATGTTCATGCGCGGTTTCGCTCCCCTTCGCGAAAGTTGAACGCGAAATGCCGCCGGAGTTATCCCCGTCACCCTGCGAAATACCCGCGTGAAATGGCTCTGGTCAGAGAATCCCGTGGCCAAACTGATTTCAGCCGTAGAGATTTCTGGCGTCAACATCTGTTCGCACGCCGCCCGAATCCGCAAGCGATGAACGTGCTCGCCGATTCCGTCTCCGACAAACTTGCGAAACACGCGCGACAGATGCACCGGGTGCACACCAGCCTCCGCGCCCAGCTCATTCAAGGTCAGCCGCTCGGAATATTCAGCCGCCAGTTTTTCAAGAATCCGCTCGATCCACGCTGGCGACTGCGTGATTTTTTCATCCCGCGCCCGCGCCACCTGCGCCAGCATTTGCGCTAGCAGGCCTTCGACCACTAGATCATCTGCCCCTGAGTTTTGCTGGAACTCACCGAGCATTTTCATTCCCATCCAAAGCAAGGGTCCGCCTTTGCAATCGTCGTGAGCCAGATCAAGCGCCGCCGAGCACTCGGCCATGCGGTCGCGCCAGCTGGGACGGATTTCAATTTCAAAAAAGCGCACGCCGCGCGGCCCAATTTCGTCCTGATGCGGAACCCCAGCCGGCCGAAAATGCATCGTGAAAGGACGGAATTGCATATCCTGTCGCTGATAGCGTTCGCCGTATTCGCCCTCGAGCAGTAGTGCGAAAAAAGCCAGCTCGTGACTGTGGGAGGGTAGCTTCCTCGGCGATGCGTGGCGCAGGTCCGTGAAAATTGCATCGCACTGCTCGCGCTTGGCCTCTACCGCGCCATAGAAATCGCCTGCTCCCAGCGCGCGCTCGCGCCCCGCTTCAGACTGCGTGTTTGCCATGACTTGTCTCGCTTCGACTGCTAGGTTGCTGACGTTGCTTTTGTTCTAGACGTGCTCGCCTCGCATTCGTTAGTGTTGCCACACAAATAGAAGCATTGGAGGAACCTTCATGATTCGCTATTGTGCTTTGTTTTTCCTGTCCGCAATACTGCTCGCCCAGAACTCTCCCAAAGTCGTTCCCCCTTCCGCGCAGAATGATGCCGTCAACAATTCGTCTACACCTGTGTACACGTCCGACGGTCGTCTCGTGTTCCCTGCGAACTATCGTGAGTGGATCTATCTGACCACCGGCATGGATATGGACTACAACCCCGATCCCTCCATGGCAGGCCATTCGATGTTCGACAACGTCTTTGTGAACCCCGAGGCCTACAAGGTATTCGTCGCGACCGGCACATGGCCAGACGGCACGATGCTGGTCCTCGAAGGCCGCATGGCCGCCAATAAAGGCTCCATCAACCAAGCCGGACACTTCCAGACCAACGAAGTCATGATGCGCTCCGTCCACATCAAAGACGCGCGCTTCGCGGGCGGATGGGCTTTCTTCAGCTTTGACGAAGGCAAGCCCGCCAAGCAGATTCCGAAAGAAGCCGTGTGTTACTCCTGCCACGAGCAGCACGCCGCCGTGGATACCACATTCGTGCAGTTCTATCCCACGTTGCTCGAGATTGCGAAAAAGAAAGGCACACTCGCTGCGGGATACATGAAAGAAGAAAGCGCAGGAAAATAAAAAGAAGAATTTTAGCTGGTGGACAGGCGTCACCCGCCCGTCCGCCACTCCTCAGAAAAGCCACTCAGAAAAGCCACCCCGAAAAAGCCTAGCTTTGCGGTGCAACCGCTTTCGCCGCCAAGTTCCAGGGTTTGCCGTCAAAATGCGCAGGCAACGCCAAACCAAACAATTTCAGTATCGTCGGCGCCACATCGACAATCGCTGGTTTTTCTTCGATGAACTTGTGGCTCGAAAACAAAACTCCCGGCACCAGCCGCGGGTCGATGCAGTGATCGCCGCTCCACGCCTTAATATTGTCTTCAAATATCTGCGAAGTAACTTTGCCCATCACCGAATCCCACGAAGCGCGATAACCGGCTCCATAGCCAACCAGCAGATCCGGCGCATTTTCCGAATACGGACCGCGATAGAACTCATCGGTAACGAATACTCCCGTCACTCCAACCGCGCCTGAGGCTGGATCGACCAGCCCATTCAGCTTTTCGCGCAGCTCATCTTTCAACCGGTCGACATCCGCGGGATCCACAATCCCCTGCTTCTCTCGACCCTTGATATTCAAATAAAGTCCGTTAAGACCCATGGTGTAGGCGCGAGTGCGCGACCAGTCCACATCTTCGAACCAGTCGCCGCTCTCCGTCTTGCCTTCTTTCAGCGCAAGATATCCGTTCTGATGCAGCCATGCGTTCAGGTTCATGCAGCGCGCGAACGACTTGAACCCATGATCGGAAATCACCATGAGCAGCGTATCGTCGTCGATTTTTTCCATCACCCGTCCGATCAGGCGATCCATGCGCTGATACAAATCCTGAATCACTTCCCGGCGTTCGCTCTTCGGCACATCGCGCGCCGCTGGGTGATCTTCTTCCAGATAACGCCAGAACATGTGCTGGATGCGGTCAGTGGTATCGAAGACGCATGTGCACAAACCCTGCTTCGTTTTGTCGAGCGCATCGAAAAGCATCCGTTCACGATCTTCGTGGTTGCCATAAGCCTGCGCCAGAAATGCGTCGTCATCGAGCACATGCTCGTTGAGCGCCCACGTATCTTCAGCCAGGCCGAGCGTCGCGTACGGGCCGAACAGTTTGGCCAGATAAATCGAATACGTTACCGGGTGCGAAATCGGCAGATCGGGATGCCCAGGATCGATATTCACCGGCGTCACATAAACTTCAACCTCGGGCGAAAGCTCCTTGAGATAGAAACGGCAAATCCCGTGCGCCGTAAAACCCATGCCCGCTTTGAATTCAGCCGTGATCCACTCGGAATACTCTCCCACCTTCAACGTGAACTTTTCGGAGCCGACGGTGAACCGGGCCTGCTTCGATCCCGCCTCTGGTTTCAGCTCGAAATCCATGCGCACTTCGCCGGCATTTTCTTTCACCGGATTATCCGGTCCCGGAACATAGGAGCGGCAAACGCCGTTGCTGCGCTCGACCGGCACCCGCACGCCGCCTTCGCGAAATTTGTCGCTCGACATTCGCGTCGTGCACAGGCAGAACGTGCCCTGGCTTCCCTTCAGGTCTGGTACGCACATCCCGGAAAGGAGGACGCCCTGAAATTTTTCCGGCGGAAACGTCACCGGAACGCGAATCACAGAACTGAAAATTCCGGCATTGCCCAGCCAGTGCCAGAACGGCGTCCCCTTGCGCATTGCCTTGATTTCCGTCTTGCCGAAGGGAATCGAATACTTCCCAATCTTGATATGCCGCTTCGGTCCTTTGATTTCCGCCGACGAAAGATACGGCAGATAACTATTCCTATCGCAGGCAAGAAAATCGTAGATGTTGTGTTTGCCCGGATTCACTCCGGTCATAAATGTCGACCACGCCACCGGAGAAATTGCGGGAAACGTCGTGCGCAGTTTGCTGAAAGTTCCTTTGTCGCGCAGCTTCGCCAGGTTCGGAAGACGGCCTTCTTTCATGAATCGATCCGCGAGTTCCGGATCCATGCCATCGAAGCCCAAAATAACTGCTCGCTCAAATGTCGCTTTTCCGTATGCATTTCGACGCCGCATGAAGCGGAATAACTGACGGAAAGGCCAAGTCATCAGTGCATAAAACGAATAAAGGAACGCAACAAAGATCGCCCAGAACGACGATAGCACCGCAAAACCCGCGCCCGGACCGGCGTAGGCGTGAGCGAGCGCGGGGAACAGAAGGATGGCGATCAGCAAGAACCGTGATTTCTTCATATCTGTATCCCCAACAATTCCTTGAAAATAAAACCCGCGATCATCGACAGAATAAAAAACAGCCAGATCCAGTTCATGCCATAGCCCGCGATATCAATATCACGATCCGGATAATTGATTGCGATTGATTCAATCGGACTATTCTGCGGCAGCGCCGATTCGGCGGAAGAGAACAGACGGTTCCAGAATTGTCCGCGCAAACGAACCGTCGAAATTCTTGGCAAGTCATTTCCGACGCCGACAGTCTTCTCCACGGTTTGGCCGCCCACGGCAATCTTCACTTCGTATTTCCCCTCTTTTGCGCCCACCAGTCGCCACACAACGTCGTTGCTCGCAGGAATGTGCACCGCAGGAGCGCTCGTTGTAATCTCGGCCGGAAGGTTGAGGGTGGCGTCATTCAAAGCGTCTGCACCGTTCATATGCACGGTCAGCAAAAACGGCGCGTTCACAGGAATCGGCGTCTGCCCCAGGTAACGGTCGATCTGCACCATCAGCAAAGTAATCGGAATAATGACGTAGAGCAGCGGCATGAACGCGAGCTTCAGATAGCGTCCCGTACCGCGCAAAATCTTTCCGTACGAACCCATCACCACCGGAATCTGATCGCGATACAAACGCACCGCCAGCAGATGCGCCTTCAGTTGGTCTTTGGCGATTCCTATCGCCTTTTGGTCCGACGTGTAGCCGAACAGGACCACCATCACCAGCCCAATCACCAGCGACACGATGATCACGATCGACAGCGGACTCGTCAGCCATGAAAGGCCGAACACCGCCACTGCCGCAGCTTTTGCGGCCGTCGCCAAAGATTGTGAGAAGACGGTCAAGCTACTCGATGTACCCCAGTCCGCGCAGCCGCTTCTGGATCTCTTCTTTCGACGTGCTGCTTTCGTCGGGAATTATTTTTTTCGTTTCTTTTTCCAGCATGTGGATGACGAATTCGTCGATCGACTCGTATCCCGCCGCATCCGAACATGTCTTCACCCGCTCCAGCAGTTCGCCCTCGATCTTCACTTTATGTGAACCGAACATGATCTCTCCCGTTGATGTTCCTGTTAATAATTCGCCGCTACCGCGCCTGAAAAACCGACTGCCCCTTCATATCGTTCGTTTTCGCAATCCCGAACGTTCCCAAAATCGTCGGTGCGATATCGGTCAGCGCCGGAGTTTCGGCTGCGATTTTCCGATTGCTGAGCAACACTCCGGGAACTTTCGTGAAGTCCATGCAGTGATCGCCGCTCCACGCGTTCGTATTGTCTTCGAGCACATCAGCCGGAAACGCCCCCAGGATCGTCTTCCATCCCGCCCGGTATCCACGGTTATAGCCCACCAGAGCATCCGGCCCTGAACGCGCATAAGGCCCCTGATATGCCTCGCTGGCGAAATCGATCCGCGTAATGACCTGCGAATTATCCTTCGGGTCGCGCACCGCCAGAAGCTTTTGCCGGATCTCTTCCAGCAGCGCATCGGCCGGCGCGCCCGCTTCAACGATGCCCTCACGCTCGCGTCCACGGATATTCAGGTAGAGTCCGTTCAGTCCCAAACCATAAGCGCGCGTGCGGCTCCAATCCACGTCAGAGAACGGCTCGTTCGGATCGCCAGCCGCGCCTTCTTTTCGCGTGATGTACCCATTATTCAGCAGCCACGTATTCAAATTAAAAGAGTGCCGATACGGAGCGAAGCCGTGGTCAGAAAGAACCAGCAGCGTCGTATTGCCGTCGACCTTCGGCATGACCTCGCCGAGCACCTGATCAATCTGCTCGTAAAATTCCTCCAATGCGCCGCCGTATTGCGCTGCCAGCGCGGCGTCATACGCCGGATGCTGCGGGTCGGTCAGCCGCCACATCATGTGCGCATTCAAATCCAGGCTGGAAAAATAAAAGAAGAACAGACCATCGTGAAACTTCGGGAATTCAACATCGAACGCGCGCCGATGTTCTGCCAGCACCGTGTGCGACTGTTCCAGAAATTCTTTGTCGTCGAGCACACCATCAGTGAGCGCTTTCGTATCCTCGGCAATCCCCTGGGTGTGGAATTCGCCGATCTGCTTCGCCAAATCGCTGGAGTAGCTCGTCGGCGTCGAGATGGGCAGCGCCGGATTTTCAGGATCGATGTTAATCGGCGAAACGTAAAGCTGAAAACGCGGATGGGTCTGCTTGAGATAAAAGCGGCAGATGCCTTTGACATTGCCGATCACGGGCATCAGCTGGAATTCCACGGGAAGCCAGCCGCTCCACTCGCCTTCTTTCAAAACAAACTGCTGATCCTGAAACGCGATTCGCGCCACCGGTTCCAGCGGATCGACGTCAACCGTAAAAGGTTCCGTCGCGGGCGGCGAGTTCTTGCGAAACGAATTGTCCGGGCCGATGAGATTGGTCGCAACCCGGTTGTTCTTCACTTCCACCTGCACCACTTCCCCGCCCTCGACCGCTCCTACCGCCGCTGTGGGATCATCGGTGTAGAACGTGAACGTCCCGTACGTCCCGCGCAGATCGGGCGTACCCATACCCGAAAGCGTCTTTCCTTTCGCGCTTATCGGAGGGAAATTTGCCGGAATGCGATACACATAATTGGGAACGTTTTGTTCGTCCAGAATCTCCCAGAAAGCCTTACCGTGCCGCAGTTGCTCCGCCGAGCCGCTACCCAGCGGAATCACCCAACTGCCAATGCTGAAACTGTGCTTCGGACCCTCAACTTTCGAGGTGGAAAAATAAAGCTGAAAAGTTTTCGGGTCGCGATGAATAAAATCAAAAATTCCGTGACCGCCGGCATTCATCCCCGTAATCAGGTTCGACCATGCCACCGGACTTTGCGGCGGAATGCTCGTCGTCAGCCGGCGAAACGAACCCTGTTCGGCCAGCCGGGCAAAATTCGGCATCTTGCCCTCCGCCATGAACTTCGTGAGCAGGTCCGGATCAAGCCCGTCAATCCCTAGAATAATCATCTTCGGTGAGGCAGCCGTTCCCCGAGCATGCCCGCAGGAGAGCAACAGGATCGCGCCCGCGGCCAACAAAGCCAGCAGGCACACGAGCCACAGACGTTTTTTAATGGGCGCTGTCACTTTAAATAGTTTCAAAAATTAGGTCTGCAAAATATGGACCTGGCTGTCTATCGACCTGGCTATCCATCGATCTGGCTAACCACGGGCGGCAATCACGTCATCGCCACAGGAGGAGATCCCCGAGAAGCAGGTACAACGATTGTACGCGGACTTGGATCGTCGCTCAAGACGGCTGACCAGGCCAGGTTTTGATCAATAACGGCGCAGCCTTTACACTAAGTGCATGATAGGAAAAAGGATGACAGAAACAAAGATGACAAGGAAGAACATCTCACGAAAGATTCTGGCCGCTGCCAGTCTGATATTTCTCGGTCTTTGGTTCTCCACGAGCGCTGCGGCCGCCTCCAAGCCCAATCTGGTGCTCATCACCATCGATTCCGCCCGCGCCGACCGTATGGGCTTTCTTGGCGCCAAGTCCGCGCACACGCCGAATCTTGACCGCCTGGCCGCCGAAAGCATCGTCTTCGAGCATGCTTACGCTCAGGCGCCCGGCAGCGTGGTCTCGCACGCTACCATCCTCTCTGGAGCCTATCCTCAGAGCACCGGCATGAGCGAGATCGGCGGCGCCTTGCCCTCATCGCTGCCCTACCTGCCCGACTTGCTCAAATCGCAGGGCTATCGCACTGCCGCCTTCGTTGGATCCATCGACCTCGACCCCCAGAACGGCTTGGCGCAGGGTTTTGACCGCGGATTCCAGACTTACGATGCCGGTTTTCGTCCCGCGATCGCCGGCGATGCCCATCCTCCCGTCACCGAGCGCCGTGCAGAAGAAGTGGTGACCCGCGCTCTCGCCTGGCTCGATCACAATGCGCAGGCGCAATTCTTTCTCTGGATTAACATCAGCAACCACAGCGCAACCAGCGCTTCCTACAATTCCGCCATAGCCTCAGCCGATGCCGCCGTCGGTAAATTAATCAGCGCGCTGCAGCAGCGGAAGATCTACGCTAGCACCGCCATAGTCGTGGTTGGCGCTCACGGCGAGGGACTCGGGGCGCACGGCGAAGAAGCAAACGGCGTGTTTCTCTATGACGAGACCATCCATGTCCCATTGCTGATCAGGCTTCCCGAAACGCAACCGTCCGCTAAACCGGCAACCGTCCGGGTTGCCGCAAAAGTCAGACTCGTCGATATCGCTCCTACCGTCCTCGAAATCGCCGCGATCCCCGTGCCATCGCAATTACCAGGGCAATCGTTATTGCGCATCGCGAAAGGCGGCAGCGGTGGCGACCAGCCCGCATATTCCCGCGCTGATCTTCCCCAACGCGGATTCGGCTGGAGTCCGCTCGAATCCTGGCGCGCCAGAAAGTATCTCTACATTCGCGCCCCCAAGCCCGAACTCTACGACCTGAGCGCCGATCCGGGCGCGATCCACAACCTTTCGCAGAGTTCGAAAGCAATACTTGATCAAATGGCGTCGCAACTGGATAGCTTCGACCGCAGTCTCAACGGAGAAAGCGCCAAGTCATCTTCAGGATTGAGTTTATCGGAGAAACAAAAGCTGGAGTCGCTTGGATACACCGCCGGTGGAGACAACTCGTCAGGTCCGGCCGTAGTAGTTACGGGGACCGATCCCAAAGACAAAATCGCGATCGCCAACAAAGTGATCGCAGCCGCGACTCGCGATCAGTCGAAGCCGGACCTCACCATTGCCGCACTCGCGCCCCTTGTCTCCGCCGATCCCGGCCTTTACCTCGCGCAATACACGCTCGGCATCGCACTCGCCCAGAAAGCGCAGTACGCCGAGGCGGCCAAGCATCTCCGCAAAGCCGTGGAACTTCAGCCCGATTCCGCCTGGGCCAACTACGAAATCGGAGCCAGCCTGGTAAAAGCCGGCGACTTCAAGACGGCCATCGTTCACCTGGAAATCGCCACCGGACGCCTGCCCGCGTTCGCCCCCGCGCATCTCTCCCTAGCCGATGCCTACGAACACTCAGGCAGAGCCGACGACGCGAAAAAAGAACGCAGCAAGGCCGCCCAAAAGTGAAAAAGAATAGAAGCTGATAGGGATCGAAAAGCAGAACAGACAACCAAGAAACTATTCCTCTATTGCGGTGGTTCAGCCTTCAGCTCGGCAGCTTTCGTTCGTTCGCGCTCCGCATTCTCAGTCTGCCCAAGTTGCTGGTAGGCATCAGCCAGAAAAGCGTGCACCTCAGCAGAATCGGGATTTATCCGGGCAGCGTGCAAAAGTTTAGGCAGGGCGGCATCAGGATGTTGCTCAAGGGAAAGCAAACGTCCGTACATCAGGTTAGCTTCAAAATAGCCAGGGTTAATTTCCAGAGCCTTCTCGTATTCTTTCGTCGCCTCGGGCACGTGCTTCAAGTGGCTCTGAACCCCCGCCAGATAAAAGTGGAATTGCGCGGACGTCGGCTGGCGTTCCACTGCTGTCTGAAACTCTGGAACCGCGGCCTCCCACTGGTCAGTCTTGATCAGCGCCAGACCCAGCTCGTAGTGTGCCGACGGAAAATCCGGTATTCTGGCCACTGCAGAGCGCAAGGCTGAGACGGCTTCCTGATATTTCCCTCGTCTGAAGAGATACTTACCAAACTCAAGATATGTGATACCCGCATCCGAGTCATACTCTCGGACCAACTCTTGCATCTTGGCCAAAGCCTCTTCGTAATTGCCTTCATCAAAGAGAATATCGTGCAGTTTGTTCGCGTAATCGATCTTGTCCTTCGGGTCGGTCAGTTTCCCTTCTGCGCTGCTCGAATTGTTGCCATTCGAACTCAGATAACCGAGAGCGCGCAAGTCTTCTGCCTGAGCAAGACTGAGTTCCTGGTCCGCGACCGGCGCCCCGCTGGTTCTCTTTCTGAAGCTCGATAACTGGCCATCCAAAGTTCCTGTCACGGCCGTCGCCGTGTCTGCCAGGTTTTTCAGAGCTTTGGGATCGGAAGACTCGTCATACAATTCTTTCTTCGGCGCCTGAACGTAGAGGTACTTCTGCACCCGCCATGAGCGTAGTTCGCTCCAACCAAAAGCGCGTTGAGCATAGTTTGTCTCGGAATAAATCGCCCGGTCTCCTGGTTTATTTTCCGGCTTATTTCCCTTCGACGCGGTCTGGCTCCCGTGGCTCGACTTCGGAGAATCGATGATCGGGAAGAGCGATTCGCCCTGCATGGCTGCCGGAGCCGGAACCTTCGCGATCTCTAGCAATGATGGAGCTACGTCCACCAGTCCAACCCTGGCCTCAACACGTTTGCCCGCCAATCTATCTTGAGGCAGCTTAAGTATCAATGGGACATGGATGGTCTCGTCGTACAGAAACATGCCGTGCCATCTCTCCCCGTGTTCACCAAAGGCCTCCCCATGATCAGCCGCCACCGCGATGGCCGTATTCTGGTACAAACCATGCCGCTGTAGTATCTCCAGAACACTGCCCACCACCGAATCCGTGTAAGCGATCTCGCCATCGTAAGGATCCGAAGCAAAGTGGGACTTGAACGGCTCAGGCGGATCGTACGGCTCGTGTGGATCGTAGAAATGCAACCAAAGAAAGAATGGCGCCTCATGGTGCTGGCTAAGCCAACCCATAGCGTGGTTAGCCACGTCCTCGGCTCTCCGCTCCGCGCTGTGATAACGATCCTCCCCGCCTTTGGGAACGTGAAAATCCGCGTCATACAGATCAAAGCCACGATCGAAGCCCGGCGCGCCCCCCTTGGGATCGAGTATCAAGGCCCCAATGAACGCCGCCGTGTGATAACCATGCTGATGGAGCACGTCAGGTAAATATGGAATCTCCGGCCGGAGGGTAGACCCGAGATTCGCCACGTGGTTGTACTGTGGATAGGTTCCGGTCAGCAGAGCGGCGTGCGAGGGAGTGGTGAGCGGGAACTGCGCGTAGGCTCGCGTGAATACCACGCTGTGACGCGCCAAAGCGTCAAGATTGGGCGTTAACCCGCGCTTGGATCCCAGAAAACCCATCCGGTCGGCACGAGTCGTGTCCAGCGTGATCAGTATGATGTTCGGTGGCTTCTTGTTCTCAGGCGGAGTACTGGCGCTCGTGGATATTGTGACGTTTCCGGCACCTACCACCAGGACAAAAACAAGGCACAACCGCCGCAAAACCTGCATAGGGACTGCAAAATCTTAACATGCCCAGCGGAATCTCTGCGTACCAACCGAGCCGCTCATGAAAATCGAGGAAGGCTGACCGCAAGAAAAAAGGCCAGCCTTTCGGCTGGCCTGAAAGTCATCAGAGATGACTGGTTAGAAATCGAATCGCAGAGCCAACTGGGTGATCCGCGGTCCGCCTGATTGCTGGTTGTTGTAGGTCGCCGTGGATTGGCCGAAGTTGCCCGCCGCCAGATTCGAGACCGGCGTCTGGAAGTTCGGGTGATTGAACATGTTGAAGAAGTTACCCTCGAACTTCAGGGCCGATCGTTCATTGATCTTAAAGCTCTTCGCAAAACCCAGATCCGTGTTGAAGAACGACGGCCCGATCAGTGTGTTGCGGATCATCTCGCCGTTGTTGCACCAGGCTCCGCCGTTTGCTACGCAGGGTATGGCCGTGAAGGTAGTCCCTTCCCCTGGAAGGTTAGGCGCCGCATTCAGACTCCCCCACAGGGCGGAATTTGTTCTCAGGAAACCCTTCGCTGGACTGGTGGAGTGATCGATCGCATTGCTGATGCCGCCCGGTCCCAGGTAGACCGCTCTGTCGGTGTTGTACCCATCCGCATTGCTGTCAACGTTGCTATTACTAACCGAGAAATCGGCACCGCTCTGCCATGAGACGATTCCCGACACGTTCCACCCTCCGAGCCACCGGTTCGTTTTTAGGAAGGGCAGGTCATACACAAAGCTGCCAACTACGCGGTGCTTGTCGTTGAAGTCGGCCAGACCATAGTCCTGCTTCGGGTCCCAGTTGTCGGTCGGGAAGCCTCCGGAAGTGCCTTTTCCGGTAAAAGCATCGCTGAGGTCGTCCATAGCCTTGGAGTAAGTATAGTTGGCGTTGAACTGCAATCCGTTCGTGAAACGCTTACGGAACGTTGTCTGCCATCCCGCGTAATTCGAGTCGCAGCAGTTCGTACGGAAGTTGATGGCGCTGAAATTCGGGTTAACCACCGTAGAGTCTCCGCCCGCAGTGCGGCCGTCGTAAGTATTGCGGTTGAGAATTCCCGTCAATTTGTGGCCGTAGGTACCAATCAAGTTCGACTCCACTACCATGTCCTTAGCCAGTTGATACTGCACCCCAATATGCACCTGCTCGTAATACGGGGTCACTATGTTCTGGTCCATGGCGCGTAGTTCGGGCGTCAACGGACTCTGAAGGTAGGTTGAGGTGCCTACGAAAGGAAAGCTGACCAAGGTGCTTTGGAAGGGCGTTGTGTTCGCCTCTCCTCGCCACGTTCCCAACTCGCCAATAGCAAAGTAGGGCGGGTTGAACCGGATGTTTTCGAAAACGTTGTTGTAAATTCGGTCGTAGTTGATGCCGAATCCGCCGCGAATGACCATCTTCTGATTGCCTAGCGTATCCCAGGAGAACCCGAACCTCGGGCCTACGTTGTGCAGATCCTTGGCCCAGATGTTGTGGTTCCGCTGCTCGACCGTTCCCGTGGCGAACAGTGCGAATTCCCCATTGTCCCGTGGGAAAAATGGGTTGGTGGTTGGGTTCACACTCGTGGGAATCGGCGTTACGTTTACGCCCTGATAGAAATTGGCGTCAAGGCCAGGTTGGAAGTTGTGCGGCGGTCCAAAGTACTCCCAACGCACACCCATGTTCACTGTCAGTCGTGGGCTTACGCGCCAGTCGTCCTGAATGTATGCCGCAAATTCATTGGCGCGATATCCACGGTAATAGTTTGGCAAGTCACCGGTTTGCGGATTCAAAGAGGCTTCCGTATAAGTCAAGGCACCGAACACCGATCCGCCAAACATAAGGTTTTCCAGGTCGTTGGTGAACGCGCCGTCGGTGAGCACATCCTCGGTATCCATGAAAGCAGTCAGACCGGCCTTTACCGATGAAAAAGTGCTGCCATTACGAGTACGCCGGTATTCGGCGCCGCCCTTAAAGTTATTCTTTCCTTTGGCCACCGAGAGATCGTCTTTGTAAATGAATTCGTTCTCAGTGAACAATTGCGGGATGTTGTCGGCATTGCCGAGCGCCCCGGCAGGCTCATCGAAATAGCTGAATATTTCTGACATACCAGCCACACTCGGGTCGCCCGGGAAATTTGCGGTGTGCCGCACATAGGCCATGCGAGCCTGGTTGAGAATCGTCGGGCTGAAAGTATGCGACCATGTCACGCCAGCATTCTGCGCCCGGCCGTGAACATAGAGCGTCGGTCCAAAGAAAAAGTTACTCCCTCCATTTTCTACAACTTGGTCCGCATTGTCATAGAGGTAGGACGCACTCAGTTGATCGGTGGAGCTGATCTTATGATCAAACTTGGTGGTGTATCGGGCCTGATTCAACTGGTCAGGCTGCGGTACCGTGAGGGTTCCGTAGATATTGACCGGATAGGTGATCGGTACAGTGCCAGCGGGCGTGAAGCCGGTATAGAATTCGCCGGCCCCGCCAGTGTAAAAGCCCTGAGCAACGGGAGTGGTGTTTGTGCAATTCGAGGCTCCGGTGGTGCACAACGCGGGAGCTTCAACGGCAGTCTCACTCGTATAGACCGGTCCTAGCGCTCCGGTACCGGGCAGACCTCCAGGGCAAGTAACTCCGAAAAGCTGATTGCAGATGCCAGCCGGGTTAGTTTCCTGGAAGGTCTCGAAATTGCCGCTCTGCACGAAATTGTAAAAATCCGACGTATACGTGTTGGCCGTATCCGGCGTCGCAGTGCGCAGACGATGGAATTCCGTCGTGAAGTAGAAGAACGTCTTGTCCTTGATGATCGGTCCGCCGACGGATCCGCCGAACTGGTTGCGCACCAAGTGGTCTTGCTGGCCTGCAGCATTAGAAAACCAGCTATTGGCCGCCAAAGCCTGAATGCGGTTGTATTCGAACAGAGAACCGTGCCACTGATTGGTGCCGCTCTTGAGCACCGTATCCGTCACGAACCCGCCAGCCTGACCGTATTCCGCAGCGGGCGTGCCATCGATCACGCGGTACTCCTGAATCGCGTCGGGCGAGATCGTAGTGTTCGATCCGCCAGGACCAACCAAGCTTCCGCCGCCGCCCAGACCCTGATCGTTGTTGCTAAAACCGTCAACCATGAAGTTTCCGCTGCCGCTTCGCGTCCCGTTGACCGCCGGACCGCGATCGGTGCCCAACATAGCTTGGGCTGCGGGTTCCGCTCCTGCCACAAGACTCAGAAATTCGTTGGAGCTGCGCGTCTCCAGCGGGGCATCTTGCCAGATCTTGCTGTCAACGTTCTCCGAAAGCGAAGCGTCCTCAGTCTGGATCAGTTGGCTTCCGCCGGCTTCAACCGTTACCTGTTCGGCAGCCGCACCCACTTCCAACTTGAGGTCACGCGTAGTGATCTGTCCGACGCTGGCCACGATGTCCTGGACCTTCACCGACTTGAATCCCTTGGCAGTCACTTCCAAAGTGTAGGTGCCCACGATCGGCAGCGCTGGGAAGCGATACGAGCCTGCCGACGTCGTCACCGTCGTACGCACTTCGCCCGTCGAGGCGTTGGTCAGCTTAACTTCAACCCCGGCAACCAGAGCGCCGGTGCTGTCTGACACTTGGCCAGTCAATTCGCCTTGGCCGCCCTGCGCGAATGCTCCAACGCAAAGGGCGAGTACCACGAAAGCGAGCAAAAAGTATTTGGAAGTGCTGCGGAATGCGGATTCCATTCTGTATCTCCTGTTTGGGAAAACTAACACTCGCTTAAATGCAATCAGCATTCCAAAACTTCACCGCGTAATGCCCATAATAATCAACAGCTTACGATTGCAGATCCGGGTCTATACGTGTTTTGGTAGCGGGAGGGCAAACTAATCTATGGAAACACGTAGATTCTCGAAGTCGTGTCTAGCGTAGAGTCTATGTTCGGAGTCAATAACCGTTATGGGCGTGCCGCCCCTCGACAAGCATCTGAACCGTGGCATCCGCCAGTTCAATCGTGCCCATTTTTTCGACGCCCACGAGTCTCTCGAAGACGCATGGAACTCTCTTCGCGGACAGGTGCCGCTCCAGCATGTCCGCCGCCAGGTTCAGGGACTGGTTCAGTTGGCGGTCGCCTTTCACCACCACTCCACTGGCAACTACGTGGGTGGGCTCTCGGTTTTAAAGCGCGCCCTGCGCAATCTCCGCGGCGCGGAGAAATCCTTCCCTCACCTCGACTTCGATCGATTGCGCGTCGATTTGACTTCGTGGCAGCACTATCTGGAGCGACGCAATCTGGCAGAGTCCAAGGACTCAACCAACCGGCCCGGCAAAGTGAAGCAGCAGACAGCGATCTCAAGCAGCCAAGCGCCGCCACCCCTTCCGCGAATCAGACTCCGCCAATCCAAAACCGTGCGATGACGCACCGCAACCGGCATCGCCCGCCAAAGATTCTCTCCGACTGCACCTGCTAAAATCTTGCTCTTGTGACATCTTCTCTTTCTACTTCCGGTAAGCCGTCGCGAAGCGCCGCGCCTGAATCCGTTCCCCTTCTCGACTTGCATCGCCAATATGACCGCATTCGCGACCAGGTCCTGGCCGCCATTGCCCGCGTTTGCGATTCGCAGAACTTCATTCTCGGCCCTGAAGTCGAGTCGCTCGAGCGTGAGATCGCAGCACTCACCGGAGCGGCTGACGCTGTCGGTTGCTCCTCCGGAACCGAAGCCCTCTGGCTGGCGCTGGTCGCTGCTGGCGTAAAGCCTGGCGATTCGGTCATTACTACCCCATTCAGCTTTTTTGCTTCGGCAAGTTCCATCGTGCGCGCAGGCGCGACTCCAGTTTTCATCGACGTCGATTCCGGCACGCTGAATCTCGACGCGAATCTGGTTCGCCAGCACATTCTCACTCACCGGCCGGAAAATCTGCGCGCCATTCTTCCCGTCCATCTTTATGGCCAGTGCGCCGACATGGATGCGTTCGGCCGCATCGCATCAGACTGCAACGTAGCCATCGTCGAAGATGCCGCACAGGCGATCGGCGCCACATGGAACGGCCACGGCGCCGGCTCGCTGGGCGTGACTGCGGCTTTCAGTTTCTATCCCACTAAGAACCTGAGCGCTTACGGAGAAGCTGGCATTGCGACCACCATGCATGCCGAGATGGCCGCGCACATGCGCCAGCTCCGCAGCCACGGCAGTCCGCGGCGTTATTACCACCACGAATTCGGCTGGAACGGACGCATGGATGCGATCCAAGGTGCGGTTCTGCGCGTGAAGCTGGCGCACATCGCGGATTGGAATGAACGCCGCCGACACCACGCTGCAACCTACGACAAGTTATTCGCAGCCTCAGGCCTCGTATCTGAAAGCCCCGCAACTCCCGAAAGCCGCGAAAAGAAGTTGCGCCCGCTGGCACGCAGCCCACAAGCGAAGCATGTCTTTCATCAATACGTGGTTCGCGCCCAGCGCCGCGATGAACTGCGCGAATTTCTTGCCGCCCGAAAAATCGGATCGGAAGTTTACTATCCCCTGCCGCTCCATCTGCAGCCGGTTTTCGCTTATCTTGGATTCAGCGCCGGAGACCTTCCCGTCGCCGAACAGGCCGCGAACGAAGTCCTCGCTCTACCCATGTTCCCGGAATTGACCGAGGCGGAGATCCAATACGTGGTTGAGAGCATCGCCGATTTTTATTCCTGATTTCCCGCCAACGCGCCGAGATAGAAGCAAATCGTAAAACTACTTTCGCTTCTTGCGCCCAGCTCGCTTAGGGCTCTTGGGGTTTGCCCGCGTCGGCGTTTCTCCCGGCGCGAGCACCCGGCGGACAATCGGCGTGTTGAGTTTGTACTTGCGCTCACTAATCTTCCCAGCATCATCCTGTACGCGAATCGTGAACACGGGCAATACACCTTCTTTATCAAAGCTCTCCTGCGACACTGTCACCGGCAGGACGCCTTCCATGCGCTCGCGATAAGCCGTTTCATAGCGATGGCGTCTCAGATTCCAGGTGAAAACGCGAATCTGATTGAAATCAAATGGCATGCCATCTCTCGGTTCGGTGAGCACGGTCAAATACTGCGGAACCTTCTTGTCTCCATCCTGCACCTGATCGAGAACAAAAAACGCGACAATGCGCTGACCTTCCGCATATTGCGCAATGTCGAGCGGAACGTCGAGATCAATCATCCGTGCCAGCACCCATCCCACCCGTTGGTGCGAGTCGCGCACCAGCCACCAATCTTCCATCACTGGCACCGGAGCCGTCGGCCCCGATTTCTTCTCCTCATTATTGTTACTGCGACCAGCAGCCGTGCGCGGAGCCGGCGTCACCGCACCCGGTTTCTCGGCCGTGCCACGCTTCAGCAGCGCCAACTTCTCACCCGCGGAAATCTGATACAGGTGTTCGGAGTCCCGGCCCGGCTCGACGTGCAGATTGGTGTCATTGCGCGTCGTTCCCTGCGCTTGCACCGTGTCGTTCTGGTTCGCCGCAGTCAGCTTTTGGATTTGATCGAACACATCCTGGCCGACGAGATATCGCTGCTCCACCCATCCGATCGCGCCCGAGGTGGTGCGCACCTTGACGAAGCGCCGGTCGTGATCGAGCACCTCGACGCGCTCGCCGTTTTTCACCACTCCGGTTTTTTCATAAACCTGCGCCACCCGGTCGCGCAGAATGGCTTGCACGCCTGAAACGTAAGCGACTTCGAGGACCCGTCCGCCCCCGCGATTGCACGCGGAAAGAAGCACAAGGCAAAGAACTGGAATGGACGGCAGGAATCGCTGGCGGAAACGTTTCACGGGTCGCTATTCAATATAGCGCGAGGTCGGTGCCTGCGGCAGTGGAATCCCACTTCTCGAAAGACGCGAGAAGTGGGGCACCTGGCTAAGCGTGTGCAGCCCGCCAATTCAATTTTACGGCGTGACGTTGATCGTGACCGTGTTCGACGTGATGATATCGCCGTTGCCGTTCACATAGGTCATGTAAATAGAGTACTGGACCGAGCTGGTGTCGGCAGTATCAGTGCACGCTTCGGCGGGATCGTTGGTGGTGGGATCAGTGGAGTCTACGCAAACGAGATTTCCGCCAGTCGGCGAGATGACCAAAGTACCGCCAAGAGACTGGGTGATGAAATCAGGTGGACCGGGGCTGGCAGCGAAGGTGATGTAGGCCGGGGTCGCGCTGCCGACAGTGAGTTGCTGCGAGGAGGGACTCGCGGTGATCGTGGTGACGTTGCCGGCAACGGTGATGGATGCAGTCCCGGTGATCGCCTGGGCGCTCGCGGTGGCAGTTGTAGCGCCGACGGCTACTCCGGTCACGTTCCCATTGCCACTGCCGGTAATGGTTGCGATTCCAGTTGGGCTAACCGACCAGCTTACTCCAGATGTGACCTGTTCCCGCGTGCCGTCGCTGTAGGTTCCGTAAACCTGCAGCGTCGTCGTGGCGCCAATTGCGACGTTTACGCTGGCCGGGCTGACAGCAATGCTGCTGAGAGTGGGGTTCACGAAAAATCCGCGGCAACTAATTCCCGTAGCCAGCGCGACAAACGCCGTAAAAACAAGGGTCAACGCCAGTTTGCGCCCAGTCAACATAGACAATCGCCTCAGATAAGGAGATTTTATCAGAATGCCGGAGTCCGTCCGATGCCCCGATAGTACATGGCTAGAGTCATACTCCTGTCCCCACTCATCGGATCGAGACGTTCTCGACTATGAAGGAACGGGGCGCCACGCGGAACTTGCGCGGAGGAATTGTAAGGTTGTGTAACAAATCGGCTGGTGAACGCTGGGAGTTGCCCTTATTTCGGCCGCTTTTTCCCCGCATTTGTAATGCGCGCATCAATCGGCTTGCGCCCCGCAAAACCTTCGCTGGTGCCGTGCCAGTGCGTAATCGTCGACTCGCCCAGCCTCCAGCACAACAGCAGAATCTCGCCTTCCACCCTGCACGGAAAATCGAGCAGTCCGATATCGAGGTCTTTCACCTGCACGCCGGTCGCGTCAATTTCAGCTAGCGCATCTTTAATGCGGCGAATCGCCCTTTCCCGTTCCGCCTTGCGACGCGCCAGATGCACCACATTCAGCAGCATTCCGCCGTTGAGAAAAACCCGGTGCGCGGTTTCCTGAAGCTCCGCGTCCACCGATTCAATCACCTTCTTGCCGTTGATTGCCTGCTTGAGTAGCGACTCCAAAATCGGCAGCAGCATCTGCGCTTCGTCAATGGTAAAAGTGCGGTCAGACATAGCTCTATTCTACTGGATACGGCCGGAAACGGGTTAGCTCTCTGTCCTTAGCTCGCGGCGAAAAATTCAGCATTCGCGTCAGCGTATCGCTTTACCGGCTGCGACTACGTCTTCGCATATTTCAGCCACTTCAGAATCTCCGGCAGGTTGGGACGTTTGCCATAGATGAGAATCCCGATGCGGTAAATCCTGGCGCAGAGGATCAGGAGTCCGGCAATCGTTGCGATCAACAAACACAGCGACAGAGCAATCTGCCACGCTGGCGGCGTTTGGATCACGATGCGCGCATACATCACGACCGGCGCGAAGAACGGAACCATCGACATCCACACGACAAACGGAGAGTCGGGCGTGCGCACAACCGAAGACAACATGAACACTGACAAGACCAGCGGAATCACGACAATGAACTGGAGCTGCTGGCCTTCCTGTTCGGTCGTCGTGATCGCTCCGATGGCTGCATACATGGCGCTGAAAAGCAGATATCCGAGCAGAAAGAAAACCGCGAACGCCACCAGCACTCCGGGGGAAACGATGAGGTCGCTGAGGTTGGGCTGCATCGCCAAAGCGGGCAGCGCAAACGCTCCTGCCATTACCACCCAGACCACGATCTGCGTCAGGCCAACCGCGCCCACGCCGAAAATCTTGCCGATCATAAGCTCGGTTGAAGTCGCAGAAGAAAGCAGCACTTCCATGACCCGCGAGTTCTTCTCCTCCAGCACCGAACGCATGACGGAGATGCCATACAGAAGCACGGCCACGTAAATCAGCATGACCATGACCACGACTTCCAGAAACTTTTTCCCGCTGCTGTCTTTGGTTTCCTGCCCGTGTTCAATGCGGACCGCATCGACCCTGATAGGTTTGAGCAGAAGGTCCGCCTGTTCGGGACTGACGTTGCTTTTTGCAAGGCGCTCGTACTGCATGATCCGGCTCAACTCTTCACTCCAGCGCGATCTTTGTGCTGAACCCGCCAGATTGCGGCTGGCCCAGGTCACCTTTCCGCTGGCAATCGCATCGTCGGTCAGCCATAGATAGCCATCGATGGCCTGCGCGGTCACCTTGTCGCGCAAGACGGCGCGCTCCGCTTCGGTAGGATTCGAATCCACGTCGATGATGTATTGCTTCTCGTCAGTTTTCTTGGCCTCACTCTGCTTGGCCCCAATCTGCTCGGGCGCGCTCGGCCTGGCACCGTTCTGCCTGGCATCTTTCGCCTGGGAGCTGGATTCATCATCATCCTCGTCCCCGTCGCCACTGGCTGAGTTGGCGGACAACAGCCGCTGCCGGACCATCTCGCCGAATTGCGGAGTTGAAGTTACAACCACGATATGCTGGGCCTTGTCCCCCATCGTGGCCAGCTTGGCCGGTAATATCATCAGCGCCGTCATGATGGCGGGCGCCAGCAACGTGAGCACAACAAAAGAAGTCGTGCGCACGCGCTCCATGTACTCGCGTTGGAGAATCAGCCAGCTGTTACGCATAAGTATTACGCATGGGTATTACGCTCGCGGCTTGGGCTTGCTCACCGCCTCGATGAAGATTTCTTCCAGCGAGGGTTGCATCACTTCAAACCGGTCCAACCTCGCTTTCGAACCCGCCAAACGCAGAAGCTCCTGCGTATCGGCACCGGGCGCCAGCCGCACTTCCACGTAGTTGCCGTAGTCGTTGAAGGATTGGACCAGCTTCGGATCGTGCAAGAAACCAGCATCGCCGTCGTACTTGATCTGGACGCTGCAATGGCCATAGTTGGCCTTGATCTGATTCAAATCGCCTTCGAGCACGGCGCGCCCATGATTGATCAGGCAGATCGACTGGCACAAACGTTCCGCCTGATCCATGCGGTGCGTGGATAACAGGATGGTCCTGCCCTTCTTGGCCAGTTCGAGCGCTGCGTCTTTCAAGGCCACCGCGCTTGCCGGATCGAGGCCGGAGAAAGGCTCGTCCATGACGATCAATTCCGGATCGTGAAGAATCGCACCGATAAACTGCACCTTCTGCTGCATGCCTTTCGAGAGTTCTTCCACTTTCTTGTCCATCCAGGCCGTCAGTTCGAACCGCTCGCACCAGTGACTGGCCCGTTTCGAAGCCTCGCTGCGGCTAAGCCCCTTGAGTTGTGCGAGCAGAATCAGATGAGTGAGCACTTTCATCTTCTTGTAGAGCCCGCGCTCTTCGGGCAGATAGCCGAAGCGATTCCTGTGGGCGCGGCCCAATGGTTCACCAAGAATAAGAACCTGCCCCGAATCAGGGATGGTGATGCCGATCATCATGCGCAGCGTGCTGGTCTTGCCAGCTCCGTTCGGCCCGAGCAACCCATAGATTGTGCCCGGCTGAATCCGAAACGAAAGATTGTCGACCGCGACAAACTCGTCGTAACTCTTGCGGACACTGGCGAGCTCTACCGTGTTGACGACCGCTGGATTCCGTCCGGAAGCAGATGAAGGCATAGCTCGCGATTAGGTGTAAAGCTGATTATTTGGCGACGAAATCATAGCACGCACCAAACCGGGCTCAGGCGGATCCTCGAGCTGCGGCAGCACCGTCGGAGGTTCGCCGCAACCAGAAATACGCGACCACCAGAAAAGCGACCCCGGCCACCGTATCGAGCGCGACATCCCAGATCGTCCCGGTGCGCGATGGAATATAACTCTGATGCCATTCGTCCATCGCCGCCACAAAAGCCGTTCCCAGCCACGACAATAACGCGGCCCGCAGCAACAAGTCCGGACGATAGCCAAACGTCGCCCGCCATCCGCGCAGCAGCAACAAGCTCAACGTGCCGTAGCCAACGACGTGTCCCGTCTTGCGCAATATGTGGTGAAAAACAAAAAATTCGCCGATGTCGATATGTCCGAACAGCCGGCTCAAAATCGTGTAGAGCGCCGTGCCCGTATTTTCGGAGGAAAAAAAATCGGTCGACTCGAACCCAATCAGAACGATCCAGGCGGTCGCCGGCCACCACGCCCGCAGCAGACTGCGACGGAACCCTGCCTGCGACGGGGAATCAGCGCGGGACGCAGTCGAGTCGTTCGTCAAGTGGCCTCGTCCCTTATTCGGCCGCGTAGTTTGGAGCTTCACGCGTGATCATGACGTCGTGCACGTGGCTTTCGCGCAGGCCGGCCGCGCTGATGCGCACAAAACGCGCTTTCTGCTGCAATTCGGCAATCGTCTGGCATCCGCAATATCCCATGCCCGACTTCAGGCCGCCCACCATCTGGTGCACAATCATCGCCACCGATCCGCGATACGGCACGCGGCCTTCAATTCCTTCCGGCACCAGCTTCCCAACCCGATTCGAGTCTTCGCCAAGCACCGGCATCGCCGTCGAGGCGTCTCCATCGGAGTTCTGGAAATAGCGCTCGCTTGAACCTTGCGCCATCGCTCCCAGCGACCCCATGCCGCGATACGACTTGAAGCTGCGGCCTTGATACAGAATCAATTCGCCGGGGCTTTCATCGGTGCCCGCAAACATCGATCCAATCATCACCGCCGATGCGCCTGCTGCCAGAGCTTTGCTGATGTCGCCCGAATACTTGATGCCCCCATCGGCAATCACCGGAACGCCTGAGTCTCGCGTCGCCCGCGAAGCCTCCGCAATCGCCGTGATCTGCGGAACACCTACCCCGGTCACGATGCGAGTAGTGCAGATCGAGCCTGGACCAATGCCGACCTTCACCCCATCGACTCCCGCGCGGATCAGATCGCATGCGCCATCGAACGTCGCCACGTTACCGGCAATCAGTTCCACTTCCGGCAGTTGGGCCTTCACTCGCTTCACCGCTTCCAGCACCAACGCGGAGTGTCCATGCGCACTGTCAATTGCCAGCACGTCGACTTTCGCCTTCGCCATTTCCTGCGCGCGCTCCAGAAAATCTCCCGTCGCGCCAATCGCCGCTCCCACCCGCAAGCGTCCCTTGTCGTCTTTGGCCGCGCCAGGGTATTTCAGCTTCTTCTGGATGTCCTTGACCGTGATCAGGCCCTTCAAGTTGTACTTGTCGTCCACCACCAGCAGTTTTTCCACGCGATGCTCGTGCAGAATTTCTTCCGCTTGTTCGAGCGTCGTCCCCACTGGAACGGTGATCAGGTTTTTCTGCGTCATCACTTTGCTGATAGGAATATCAAACCGCGTTTCAAAGCGCAGATCGCGATTGGTCAGAATGCCGACCAGCTTTCCATCTTTCAGCGTGATCGGCACGCCCGAAATCTTGTACCTCTGCATGATTTCGAGCGCGTCGGAAACTTTGGCGTCTGGGGACATTGTGACCGGATCGACAATCATGCCGCTTTCCGACCGCTTCACTTTGTCGACTTCGTTTGCCTGCTGGTCGATCGTCAGATTGCGGTGAATAATCCCGATACCGCCCTGCTGCGCCATGGCAATCGCCATGTGCGACTCGGTCACCGTATCCATAGCCGCGCTGACAATGGGAACGTTCAGCGAAATGTTGCGCGAAATCTGGGTCTGCGTGTTGGTGGTAGCGGGCACAACTTTGGAATGCGCCGGCAGCAATAACACGTCGTCGAAAGTAAGCGCTTCGGGGACGGGAAAATGGATCATAGGATTCGGGTAAACATTTATTGTAGAGAGCGCCCATCCATCCGGCAAATGCGGATTTCCCCAGCCACCCGAACCGCATCCCGCGTAACGCGTCGCACGCGCGTCGACCCGTCTTGATCGTGTTGCTAATGGCATCGAAAAGCGATAGATTCCCAGTAATCCGGAGTCCGCTATTCCAAAGTTCCGTCCCACGCTCCTCTGGACTTTAGCCGCATCACTCCGTGGAGGCTCTTATGTTGCGCAACCTTTCGCTTCGCACCGCCATCGCCTCGTTTCTCGCGCTAAACCTAGCCAGTTATCCAATCGCTCTGACTGCGCAGCAGGCGCCCGCCGATGAACCGAATATCACCATCCGCGCCAATACCCGGCTGGTAGTGGTCGATGTGGTCGTGACCGACAAATCGGGCCAGCCCGTCGCTGGATTAAAACCCGAAGACTTCACCCTCGAAGAGAATGGCAAAAAGCAGAAGATTTCCGTCTTCGTCCCGCCGGGAATCGCCAACCAGTCGAGTCGCGCAGCCGCGCCTCTGGGCCCAGGCATCTTCTCCAACCATCCCGAAAATGTGGATCCGGGTGGCGTGCCCTTGGTGCTGCTGCTCGATGCGACCAACTCCTCGTTTTCCAACCAGTCTTACGCGCGCTCGCAAATGTTGAAGTATGTGCTCGAGCACGGAACGGGGCGGTCGATTGCCGTCCTGACCCTGACCGACCGCCTGCGCGTTCTGCAGCAATTCACCAGCGATCCGCAGGTACTCATGACCGCGATCAAGAATTTCATGCCTACATCTCCGATTCTGCAGGGGGGAGCGCCCGCCCCCGCGGACGTCGCTGCAGCCGGTGGCGCATCAGGAGGGATACACGGGAATGGAGGTACCGGGTCTTCGATCGGACAGTCCATTCAAGATTTTGCCAATCTCCAGATCGGCTATAACATCGAGCGCCGCACTCTGATCACCCTCGATGCCATGGAGACTCTTTCTCGAATGCTGGGCGGCTTGCCCGGCCGTAAGAATGTCGTATGGCTGACGGCAGACCTTCCGTTCGATTTGGTCCCGGAAGACCGCGCGGTGAGCGATGCGGAGTTGGAAGCCGACCTTCCGAGCGCGAGGCAGAAATCCGTTAGCACGATCGCCGCCGGTTCTCAGGCCGCGGAACAGCGCTCGCTGCACAGCCAGCAGATCCGCGAGGCTGAAACACAACTGGCCAGCGCTGGCGTCGCAATTTACCCCGTCGACCTCCGAGGCTTGGTTAGCGGGATGGAAAACTCGGCCGGCTATAAAGGATCTAACTATTCCGACACCGGACTGAGCAACCGCGCGACCGGCCGCGTCGACAGCCTGCAAGCCAGCCACGGCACGATGGAGGAAGTGGCCTCCGAGACCGGAGGCAAAGCCTACATCAACGAAAACGAGATCAAAGAAGGTGTGGCCCTCGCGGCGTCCGACGAAAAGGCCTCCTACTCTCTCGGCTATTATCCCGAAAACAAAAAGTGGGACGGCAAGATGCGCAACATCAAGGTAAAGCTCGACAAGGGCGATACCCAGATCCGTTATCGCAAGGGATATTTTGCCATCGAGCCCGGCCTGATCAAAGACCACAACTACGAGCAGGACGTGATTTCCGCGCTGGCCGTCGATGCTCCCGCCACCCAGGTCATTTTCAAGGCGCAGGCCAAGCCCAGCGACCCTGGCAAAGTGCGGGTCATTTTCCTGGTAGATCCACAGAGCGTCACCGCTGAAGACTCCGGTGGCAGCAAGAAAATGAATGTAAGCTTCTACGCCAGCGTGTGGGGATCGAACGGAAAGAGCATGGGCATCCGCAGCATCAAGGTAGACAAGTCCTTCGACGCTGCCACCTATCAGCAGATTCTCGATCACGGCATGATGGTGCCGGTTGACCTCGAAATCCCGCAGGGTGGTACGGAACTTCGCCTGGCCGTCCTCGATAACAAGACCGGATACATCGGTACCGTGAGTGGGCCCGTCGGACAATAGTTCAGCAACGATATTCCAAACAAAAAAGGCGTCCGCTTATCGGACGCCTCTTTTATTCTGTGAAATACGATTCATGCAAGGTTCGAAGTAAAGGCCGCCACGAGCTATTCTTTCTTGTCGCTGCCTTCCGTCTTGCCTTCGGCCTCGTTTGCAGCCATGTCGGCCTGCGCCTGGTTTTCGGCGTCCGCGTGCTCCATCGCCTTGCGGTTTTCTTCGGCTTTCTTGGCCCGGATTTCCGCGCGCTTCTGGCGCTTTTCGTCGAGCACCTGCTCGCTGCCCAGCAGTTCGATGAACGCTTTTTCCGCGCCGTCGCCCTTACGCCACGCGCCGCGAACAATGCGCGTGTAGCCGCCCTTGCGGTCGCCGAAGCGCGGAGCCACGGTATCGAAAAGCTTGTGCACCGCTTCGTCGGTCATCAAGTAGGCTTTTGCCTGCCGCCGAGCCGCCAGATCGCCCTTCTTGCCCAGCGTGATCATTTTCTCGACTGACGGACGCACCGCCTTCGCCTTGATCACCGTCGTCTCAATCCGCTCTTCCATGATGATCGAAGTCACCATGTTGCGCAGCATCGCGCGCCGGTGAGAAGTGGTCCGTCCGAGCTTGTATCCTGCAACTTTGTGACGCATCGTAAGCCCCAGTGGTCGTCAAGCCGCTGGTCGCTAGCGAACGACTAGCGACCAACGACCAACGACTGTTTTTTCTACAGATCGTTATCGCCGTACGCCGAAGCCGGCAGCACCTGGTTCGAAGTCGGTCCGGGGACGGCGTTGCCGTGCTCGTCGATCTTCATGCCCAGGCTCAAACCCATCGAGGAAAGGATCTCCTTGATTTCGTTCAGCGACTTGCGGCCAAAATTTTTCGTCTTCAGCATTTCCGCTTCGGTCTTCTGTACCAGCTCGCCAATCGTCTGAATGTTCGCGTTCTTCAGGCAGTTGTAACTGCGCACCGAGAGTTCCAGCTCTTCGACCGAACGGTTCAGGTTCTCGTTCTTGATCTCAGGACGCCGCTCTTCGCTCGACGCCGCCGTCTCGATCTCTTCTTCAAAGTTGATGAAGATGTTCATGTGATCTTTAATCAACTTCGCCGAAAGTCCCAACGCATCCCCAGGAGTGATCGAGCCGTTGGTCCAAACCTCAACCGTCAACTTGTCATAGTCGGTAATCTGTCCCAACCGTGCCGCTTCCACCGTGTAGTTGCACTTGCGTACCGGCGTGTGCACGGAATCGATGGGAATGAAACCAATCCCCAGATCATCCTCGAAATTCTTGTCCGCGGAAACGTAACCGCGGCCGCGCTTCAGGCGCATCTCCATTTCGAGTTTGCCGCCCTCGCTCACCGTCGCGATGTAAATTTCCTTGTCCAGCACTTCCACATCGCCGTCGGCTTCGATCATGCCGCTGGTAACCACTCCCGGCTGGTCGGCGCGAAGATAGATCGCCTTCGGACCGTCTCCCGCAAGCTTGAACGGCACTTGCTTCAAATTCAGGATGATGTCGGTGGCGTCTTCGACCACACCCGGAATCGACTGGAACTCGTGCAGCACGCCTTCGATCTTCACCGCAGTAACCGCCGCGCCTTCGATCGAACTGAGCAGCACTCGCCGCAGCGCGTTGCCGATCGTGGTGCCAAATCCGCGCTCAAACGGCTGCGCCCAGAACATCCCGTATTTGTCGGTCAGCGAACTGGTATCGCTCGCCAGACGTTTCGGTTTTTGAAAACCTCTCCAAAGCATAGTGTGTTGCTCCTCTCGGCCATGTGGCTCAATCCTGCTCCCGAGCGGCCCAGCTCAGGTCAAACCAGGAAAGGCTGATCTGGCACGAATTGTGGACCAAAAAAATCGTCGGTCGTTTGTCGATGGTCGACGGTCGACGGTCGTTCGGGGCTTGTTCTTGCCAACGACGAACGACCAGCGACAATCGGCTACTTGCTATACAACTCGACAATCAGCTGCTCGTTCACCGGCAACTGAATATCTTCGCGTCTCGGCAGCGCAATTACGCGGCCCTTGTAGTTCTCGCGATCGATCTCCAGCCACACCGGCGCCGGCTGATGGCTGGCGAAATCCCTCGCCGTCTCCAGAATCGGGATCTTGCGGCTGCTCTCGCGAATCTGAATCTCCTCGCCTACCGCGACTTCATACGAGGGAATGTTGACCTTCTTGCCATTCACCTGTACGTGCCCGTGACGCACCAACTGTCGCGCCTGCCGGCGGGAGATGCCGAAGCCGAGCCGATAGACCACGTTGTCGAGACGCCGTTCCAGCGATTCCAGCAGCTTCGCACCGGTCACGCCCTTGGACAGCACCGCGTTCTCGAAGTAATTCCGGAACTGGCCTTCCTGGGTGAAGTAAATGCGTTTGGCTTTCTGTTTTTCGCGCAACTGCAGACCGTAACCCACAACCTTGGTCTTCTTGTCTTTCCCGTGCTGTCCGGGAGCGAAGTTGCGTTTCTCAATAGGACATTTGTCGCTAAAGCACTTCGTGCCTTTCAGGAAGAGCTTGATGCCTTCCCGGCGACAGAGACGACACACTGCATCGGTATAACGTGCCAATTTGTTCTCCTTATATAGATGACCGGTTTACAGGTATGGCTTCACCCTTCGTCCCGGACGAAAATCAGTCGTTAGTCGATGGTCGGTTGTCGTTAGGCCGTATACGCTGGCAGTCAGGTTTTGGCCAACGACCAGCGACTAACGACAAACGACAGTTTTACACTCTGCGCCGTTTCGGCGGACGGCAACCGTTATGCGGAATCGGCGTTGTGTCCTTAATCGACCGCACTTCAATTCCCGCCGACGCCAGCGCGCGCACCGCTGATTCGCGCCCCGATCCCGGACCGCTGACCCGCACATCCACCGTGCGAACTCCATGATCGCGCGCCATGCTCGCCGCATTCGACGCCGCCTGCTGCGCCGCAAACGGAGTCCCTTTACGCGATCCGCGGAAGCCGAGCGAACCCGAACTTTTCCACGACAACACATTGCCCGACATATCGGTAATGGTCACAATGGTGTTGTTGAATGACGCCTGCACGTGCACCAGTCCGTGCGGAACGTGTTTGCGCTCTTTTTTCTTGAACGTTTTTTTCTTGCCTTTTTTCTCGGGCGCCGCAGCGCCACCTGCTGCCACTGGTTTTGCCATGTAGTAGGTCTCAGTTCTTAGGTCTCGAGCCTCAGGCAGGTCTTACTTGCTAAGACCTAACACCTAAGACCTGACACCTGATTGTTACGCTTTTGCCGTCTTCTTCTTCTGCGCGACTGTGCCTTTGCGCGGACCTTTACGGGTGCGGGCATTGGTGTGCGTTCGCTGCCCGCGCACCGGCAGGTTCCGGCGATGTCGGAATCCCCGATACGAACCGATTTCGATGAGCCGCTTGATGTTCATCGAAACGTCCTTGCGCAGATCGCCTTCCACCGAGCCTTCGGCTTCGATCACCTGGCGGATTCGGTTGACCTCATCTTCCCCAAGGTCGGAAATCTTCTTCATCGGGTCGACTTTCGCCGCGTCCAGAATCCGCGCCGCGCGCGAATTGCCTATCCCGTAAATGTAAGTGAGCGCGATGTTCGCGTGCTTGTTTCGCGGAAGATCGACGCCTGCAATTCGAGCCATGATCCCTCTCTTAGCTGTTAGCTACCCCTGACGCTGCTTGTGTTTCGAATTCTCGCAAATCACCCGCACCACTCCCTTGCGGTGGATGACCTTGCACTTGTCGCAAATTTTCTTTACCGACGCTCTTACTTTCATAAATCAGTTTCCAGTTCTCAGTTGCCAGTTCTCGGTGAACCCAACTGCGGATCCCTCGCTACGCTCGGGACGACAAACAAATCAGAAATCTATTTGTAGCGGTAAACAATCCGTCCCCGATTCAAGTCGTACGGAGAAAGTTCGACCGCGACTTTGTCTCCTGGCAATATGCGTATGAAATTCTTCCGCATCTTCCCGGAAACGTGCGCCAGTACCTGGTGTTTGTTTTCAAGCTCCACCTTGAACATGGCATTGGGCAACGGTTCGACAACCGTCGCCATCACTTCAATCGCGTCTTCTTTACTCATCGACTCCTTAAGAATCTCAGAACTACTGCGTCAAGATCGCCGGCCCTTGCCGGGTTACCGCCACGCAATGCTCAAAGTGCGCGCTGTAGCTGCCGTCTACTGTCACGGCCGTCCATTTATCGCCCAAAACCTTGGTCTCCGGACGCCCCGAATTCACCATCGGCTCAATCGCCAGCACCATGCCTTCGGTCAACTCAGCGCCCGTTCCCTTTTTGCCGAAGTTCGGAATCTGCGGCGCTTCATGCAGCTTCGTCCCGATGCCATGTCCGACAAATTCCCGCACCACGCTGAACCCGTTCGCTTCCACATGCTTCTGGATCGCCGCCCCAACGTGTCCAATCGTGTTGCCGATCTTTACTTGCTCGATGCCTTTATACAAAGATGCTTCGGTCACTTCGAGCAGCTTTTTCAGTTCCGTGCTTACCGCGTCGCCCACCGGCACCGTAATGGCGGCATCTCCGTAGTATCCGTCGAAAACCACTCCACAGTCGATGGATACGATATCTCCCGTTTTCAGCGCCCGCTTCTCCGACGGAATCCCGTGCACGATCTCTTCGTTGATCGAGGTGCACAGTACGCACGGATAACCGAAATATCCCTTGAAGGCCGGCGTCGCTCCAAACTCCGCGATCATCTTCTCCGCGGCCTTTTCCAGGTCCATCGTGGTAATACCCGCCGCCACGATAGTCTTCAAGTGGTCCAGCACCTGGCGGACCATCTTGCCGCTCCGCCTCATCTTCTCGATTTCTTCCGGCGACTTGCGGATGATCCGGTCTTCTCCAAAACTCATAATTCATTCCAACCGCTGATCAGCCCCGCCCATGGCCGTCATTGCCACGCTCGTCAACCCCCCGCCCGTCTTTGCAGTGATTGTCAATCACTTCGAAAACGTGGGCCGTCACCTCGGCCACCGGACGGTCGGCATTGATCGCTACCAGCCGCTGCTTCTCCCGGTAGTACTTCGCAACCGGCCGGGTCTGTGTCTCATAGGCAGCCAGACGCTGCGAGACGACTTCTTCGCGATCGTCCTCGCGGAAAACCAGCTTGGATCCGTCCATATCGCAGAATGCATCGACACGAGATGGCTGAGAATGGATGTTATAGGTCCGTCCACAGGTGGGACACGTACGCCGCCCGGCAATCCGCAGCAATAATTGATTATAGTCGACCAGCAACTGGATCACAACCGGCGGACACTTTTCTGAATTGTCAAAGACCTCTTTTTCCAGGAGAGCGTCCAGCCATCCTGCCTGGGCGGCCGTCCGGGGAAAGCCATCCAGTACAAATCCGCGCTTGCAATCGGGCTCGCGCAACCGGCCGGCCACGATGCCGTACATCAACTCGTCCGGAACCAGTTCGCCCCGGGCCATGATCTCCCCGGCCTTGCGTCCCAGTTCCGTGCACCGCGCCACATGCTCGCGTAGAAGATCGCCCGTCGATATCTGCGGGATACCGTAATGGGCAACAATTTGTTTGGACTGCGTGCCCTTCCCGGCCCCAGGGGGCCCGAGAAGAATCACGGGGCCAATCTTGTTCTTCTGCGCAGTCTCATTGGCCGTTTCTTTGGCCATGTTGTTGGCCATCGAAATGGCCCCTTTTATTCGTATTTCCCCTCGCGGAAAATACTGCCCGCTTCCGCGCTTCCAAAATCACTTCCCAATGCTCTCGGCTCTCCGCATTAATTCGGGCGCTTCTCACAGAGAACTGGGAACTGAGAACTTTTCGCAATTACCAGGTCCGGCGTCCGCGCAGCCGCCCGCTCTTTGGCGTGAACCCATCATAGTGCCGCATGATCAGTTGCGCTTCAATCTGCGTGACCGTGTCCATTGCCACGCCGACCACAATCAAGAGCGAAGTGCCGCCAAAATAGAAATTTACTCCCAAGCCATTGGTTATCTGCGTGGGCAGGCCCTCAAAGAAGCGGCCCACCAGCCACAAGTGGTTCAGCTTGATCCCGGCAATCATCCATTCCGGAATCAGCGAAATCAGAATCAGGTAGAACGCGCCCACCAGGGTAATCCGGGTAAGTACGTCATTGATAAAGTCGGAGGTCCGCTTCCCTGGCCGGATGCCGGGAATGAACCCTCCCCACTTCCGCATGTTGTCCGCCACCTCGTTCGGGTTAAACACGATCGAGATATAGAAGTAGGCAAAGAAAATAATGCCCAGGCAATAGCACAGCGTATAAAGCGGCTCGCCCCATCTCAGCCAGTCGAGCATCGGACCAATAATCTTGTTATTGTGGAACGCCGCGCCCAGCATCTGCGGCAAGGCCAAGATCGAGGACGCGAAAATCACCGGCATCACGCCGCCCGCATTTACCCGGAGCGGCAGGTGCGTGGTTTGGCCGCCCATCACTTTTCGTCCGATCACGCGCTTGGCATACTGCACCGGTATGCGGCGCTCGCTGCGTTCGACATATACGATAAATGCGACTACCGCGATCATCAGCACCAGGAGCATGAGGATGGCCGGCGCCGTGAAAACTCCCCAGGCAGACGTGCTCGCCTTCTGATACAGATCGGCGATGCCCCGCGGCAGACCAACCACGATGCCGGCAAAGATCAGCAGCGACATGCCGTTGCCAATGCCGCGTTCCGTGATTTGCTCGCCCAGCCACATGATGAAAGCGCTGCCCGTGGTCAGGGTCAGCATGGTCATCAGGATGAATCCTGGCCCCGGGTTAAGAACGTAATCGCCCGCCTTCTCCAGGCTGAGAGCAATGCCAAACGACTGCACCGCGCTCAAAATCACCGTCAGATAACGCGTCCACTGGGTGATTTTCTTGCGCCCCATCTCGCCTTCTTTTTGCAGCTTGGCCAGCGGTTCATAGACCACCGTCAGCAACTGCAAAATGATCGAGGCCGTGATATAGGGCATGATGCCCAGCGCGAAAATCGTCAGCCGCCGCAGGTTGCCGCCGCTGAACAGGTCAACAAAGCCCAGTACCGATCCCTTGTTCTGCTCGAAGAACTGCGCCAGCCGGTCGGCATTGATGCCCGGCGTCGGAATATGGCCGCCAATGCGGTACACCGCCAGCAACCCCAGCGTGAACAGTACACGCTTGCGCAGGTCGGGAACCCGAAAGATATTCGCCAGCTTATTAAAGATTGCAACTTCGCCCGTTCCTGCCATTACTGCAAGACCTCAAACTTGCCGCCAGCCTTGGTGATTTTTTCCTGCGCCGACTTGGAAAATTTGTGTGCGTGCACCGTGATCGCCGTCTTCAGTTCGCCGTTTCCCAAAATCTTCACCGGCGCGTGGCCATCGACCACGCCCGCCTTCTTCAGCACTTCGGGAGTGATTTCGGTTTCGCCGAGCGTCGCCAGACGTTCCACATTCACCACGTCGTATTCTTCGCGGAAAATGTTGGTGAAGCCGCGCTTCGGAATGCGCCGGTGCAACGGCATCTGGCCGCCTTCAAATCCACGTATCAGCCGCGCGCCCGTGCGGGACCACTGTCCCTTGTGGCCGCGCGTCGATGTCTTGCCCATGCCGGACCCCATGCCGCGTCCGACCCGCTTTTTCTTTTCCGATGCTTTCTTCGGTGCCCGTATTGTCGATAAATTCATGACCGTCTCTCTGTAGAAACGAGGCTGGCCTCGTCTCAGACGCGCTGACCTGCGTCTTTACCTATGCGCTCACAATCTCCACCAGATGCGGAATCTTCTTCACCATGCCCCGGATCGCCGCCGTATCCGGACGCACGATCACCTGGTTCAGCCGCGTAAATCCCAGCCCCTTCACCACTAACTTATGCTTCTCCGGAGCGCAGATCGCTGACCGTACCCACTTCAGCTGGATCTTCCCTGCCACCGATTTCGATGTCTTGGTTGTCATCCTTACAGCTCCTCTACCGTCTTGCCGCGCAGCGCCGCCACATCTTCGCGGTTCTTCAATTTCTTCAGCGCCTCGAACGTGGCTTTAATCACGTTATGCGGATTGTTGGTGCCGATCGACTTGGTCAGTACGTTTTGCACCCCCGCCGAAGTCATTACCGCGCGCACCGCTCCACCCGCGATTACCCCTGTGCCTTCCGGAGCCGGCTTCAACAGCACCATGCCCGAGCCAAAACGTCCCAGCACCGTGTGCGGCACCGAAGTTTGCGTCAGGTTGATCCGGATCAGGTTCTTCTTCGCCGACTCAATTCCCTTGCGGATCGCCTGCGGAACTTCCTTCGCTTTGCCCGAGCCAAATCCCACCACCGCCGCCGATGGATCGCCCACCACCACCAGCGCCGCGAACGACATGTTCTTGCCGCCCTTAACCACCTTCGTCACCCGGTTAATCGAGACCACTTGGTCCTTTAACTGGAACGAACCCGCATCGAGTTTCTTCGTAACTCTTGGCATTCTGATTCCTGTAACTCTCTAGTCGTCAGCCATCAGATTCCGGTCCTGTTACTGAGAACCGAAAATTGAGAACTGAGAACTGTTTCTAGAACTGCAATCCCGCTTCGCGCGCCGCATCGGCCACGGCCTTGACCCGCCCGTGGTAAATGTAGCCCCCGCGATCGAAAACCACTTTGGTGTAGCCCTTTTCTTTGGCCAAATCGGCGATCTTTTTCCCCACCATCTTCGCCGACGCCACGTTGCCGCCCGTAACCCGCGCACCCTTCCGGTCGTCCGCGGTCGAAGCCGCCGCCAGCGTGACTCCCTTCAGGTCATCGATCAACTGCACGTAGATATGGTTCAGCGACCGGTATACATTCAGCCGCGGACGCTCCGGCGTGCCAATCACTTTCTTGCGGATGCGATCGTGCACCCGCTGCCGCGTCTGGTTCTTGGAATTAATTCTCAGCATTTCTAAAACCCTCGTCGTTGCTCGCTGGCCATGAGGCGTTCGGCAAAACAGACCCGCGAACGACTTGCGACCGACGACTATCGACTGTTATTTAGCTCCCGTCTTGCCCACTTTCTTCTTCAACCGCTCGCCGGCGTAACGCACGCCTTTGTTCTTATAAGGGTCGGGCGGACGCAGTGACCGCATCTCCGCCGCCACCTGGCCGACCTTCTGCCGGTCGATTCCGGTCAACGTCAGCTTGGTCTGCTTGGCATCGACCGCGCAATCCACTCCCGTCGGCAGCGGATACTCAATCGGGTGCGAATATCCCAGACTGAATACCACCGTGCCCTTGCCCTTCATTTCCGCGCGGTAGCCAATGCCCACGATTTCGAGGTCGCGCGTCCAGCCCTTGGTCACGCCTTCCACGGCGTTATTGACCAGCGCTCGCGCCAGTCCATGTACCGCGGCATGCGCGTCATCCGGACGAATCGCCACCAGGTTGCCGTCCTTCTGCTCCATCGTAATGCCGGACGGAAGAGATGTATCCAGCTTGCCCTTCGGCCCCTGGACCATCACCGTATTGCCTTCGATCTTCACCGTCACGCCCTTCGGGACCGCGATCGGCTTTTTTCCAATTCGTGACATAAGTCAGCTCTTAGCCCTTAGCAATAATCATTCGGCACTTAGTAACATCCCAATCAGCACGGCGCTTTGGCGAACTGCTAAATACTAAGCGCTGACGGCTGCTTCTTTACCAGATCTCGCACAGCAACTCGCCGCCCAGGCCCTGACGTCGCGCCTGCCGTCCCGTCATTACGCCCTTCGGCGTGGTCAGGATGTTAATGCCCATCCCGCCCAGCACCCGCGGAATCTCGGTGCGGCGAACATACACGCGGCAGCCCGGACGCGACACCCGCGCCAGGTTGGTAATTACCGCCTCGTTGTTGTTGCCGTACTTCAAATACACGCGCACCACCTTGTGGCCTTCTTCTTCCGCCGGCTTGAAGTTCGCGATGTAGCCCTCTTCTTTCAAAATGCGGGCAATCTCCGTCTTCAGCTTGGAAGCCGGTATATCCACTTTCTGGTGCCGCGCGCGAATCGCGTTGCGGATGCGCGCCAGCATGTCTGCGACCGGATCGGTCAACCTCATCGTTTGCTTCTCCTCGAGCCGCCCGTTCGCTCCGCATTTAGCGGAGAACCTGTCAGCAGCTTAACTTCGGTCATTCGTCCCCAAGCCGTTAGCAAAAACTTGCTGACGACCAGCGACTATCGACCAACGACTGATTTCCTACCACGACGACTTCGAAACTCCAGGGATCTCTCCCCGCAATGCCAAGCCACGGAAACACAGACGGCACAGCCCGAACTTCCGCAGATACGCTCGCGGACGCCCGCAAATCTTGCACCGGTTGTGCTTGCGCGTCGAGAACTTCGGCTTCTTTACGTTTTGCGGCTTGGTCTTGCTCTCCGTGCCGTCTTTCACTCGTTTTGCTGTAGTGGCCACTTCGCTCTTAGCTCCCGGCCGCTAGTTTCTAGCAGCCCATCTGTCGCAACTTCGTTTTACTTCTGCCATCTCACTTCTTACCTCTTACCTCTGACCTCTCGGCTCACGCCCGGAACGGCATGCCCAGATGTTTCAACAACTGCCGCGCCTGATCGTCCGACCGCGCCGTCGTCACAATGGTCACGTTCATGCCCTTCAACTTGTCGACCTTCGCGTAATCGATCTCGGGAAAAATCAGCTGGTCGTGCAGTCCCAGCGTGTAATTGCCCCGGCCATCGAACGATTTGGTCGAGACACCCTTGAAATCGCGCACCCGTGGCAGCACGATGCTGATCAAGCGGTCGAAAAATTCGTACATCCGGTCGCCGCGCAACGTCACCATCGCCCCGATTGGCATGCCTTCGCGCACCTTGAATGCCGCAATCGACTTCTTGGCTTTGGTGACGACGGGTCGTTGCCCTGTGATCTGTCCCAGTTCGTTGACCGCCGGATCGATGATTTTCGCGTTCTGCGTCGCTTCCCCGACCCCCATGTTCACCACGATCTTGTTCAGCCGCGGCACCGCCATCGGGTTCTTCAGTTCCAGTTCCTTCATCAGCGCCGTAGCCACTTCTTTTTCAAACCGCGTGCGCAGCCGCGGCCGCTCTTTCGCCGCGTGCCGTGGAGCTTCCGGGCCCGGCTTCTCTTCGGCCGCGCCCCGCGCCTTCTGCTCGCCCTTTGGCGGCTTCGGCTTTTTCGGCTGCTCGTCTTTTTTATGACTCTCTGGTTTCTGCTCGTCTGCCATTTTCGTCGTTACCTTCTCCACCACGGTTTCGGAGTGGTTACCGGTTCGTGAGGAATTTTCTGATTACCCAATTACCAAATCTATTTGTCCAGCGTCGTCCCGCACTTCTTGCAAACTCTGACCTTCTTGTCGCCGCGCACATCATGCCCGATCCGCACCGGTCCGCAGGTCGCACACACCAGGGCCACATTCGACAGCCGGATAGGCCGCTCCTGCTCGGCGATTCCGCCCTTGATGTTTTTCTGCGGGTTGGCTCGCACGTGCTTTTTCACCGTCATCACGTGCTCCACCAGCACCCTGCCTTCGTCGGGAAACACGCGCAGCACGCGCCCTTCTTTTCCCGCATCCCGCCCGGTCATCACTTTCACCGTATCGTTCCGTCGGATATCGACGCGCTTATGTTCGGTAGTCGTTGCTGTTCCCATAAGAATCCTGACTTTGCAAATTACGGAATTACTCAATTACCAGATTCACTACAAAACTTCCGGCGCCAGCGACACGATCTTCAAAAACTTTCTCTCGCGCAGTTCTCGCGCCACTGGACCAAACACGCGCGTCCCCACCGGCTCGCCGGTTTCATTGATCAGCACTGCCGCATTCTGGTCGAAGCGGATATAAGTGCCATCCCGCCGCCGATGCTCCTTGCGCGTGCGCACAATCACCGCTTTTACGACTTTGCCTTTCTGCACCTGGCCGTCGGGCGCCGCTTCTTTCACGCTCGCCGTGATCACGTCGCCCAGGCCGGCATGCAGTCCCGTCGAGCCCCCCAGCGGCATGATCATCTGCAGCTTGCGGGCGCCGGAGTTGTCGGCCACCTCGAGCATCGATCGCATCATTACGGCCATGTTCGTCTCCTGTTTCTCTTGCGCTTACTCTTAATTCTTACTACCTGCAATTCTTACTGCTTGCGCGGGCTGCTCTTAGCGCCCAATGCTGGTCGGGTCCACGTCTGCCACTTCCGGCACCAGCGCCGTCTTGCGGACAATTTCTTTCAGCGTCCAGCGCTTCAGCTTCGACAGCGGCCGCGACTCTTCAATCTTCACCACGTCGCCAGGATGGGTTTCGTTTTTCTCGTCGTGCGCGTAGAACTTCTTCCGGATCGAGATCACCCGCCCGTACATCGGATGCGCTTTCTTGCGCGTCACCTCGACCACGATCGTCTTCTGCATTTTGTTAGACACGACCGTGCCGATCAGTTCCTTGTGGTGCGGCTTGCGTGCTTGGCTTGCGGTTTCCGCCATTATTTTTTCTCCGTCTTGCCGGGCGCCGTTTTGGCCGTCGCCAGTTCCTGCTCGCGCCGGATCGTCTGCACCCGCGCAATGTCCCGGCGCAGCCCGCGGATCTTTTTCAGGCTCTCGGTCTGCCCCATGTTCATCTGGAACTTCAGCTTAAAAAGCTGGTCCGCCAGGTCGCGCTCCTGGTGCTGGAGCTCTTCGCCGGTCAAGTTGCGTATCTTTTCTGCTTTCATAAATAAGTTCCCGGTTCTCGTTCTCAGTTCTCAGCGGTCAGGTCTCAGGAAAAGCCGACTTCGCTTTTCACCTCTGCAATCTCACCTCTAACCTCTGCAATCAAGCTCCGCAATTTCTACAGCACGTCCCGCTTCACAAACCTCGTCCGCAACGGAAGCTTGTGCGACGCCAGACGCATCGCCTCTTTCGCGTCGGTCACGGTCACGCCTTCCATCTCGAACAGGATCTTCCCCGGCTTCACCACCGCTACCCAGTGGTCGGGAGCCCCTTTGCCTTTGCCCATACGGGTTTCGGCCGGCTTCTTGGTCACTGGCTTGTCCGGAAACAAACGGATCCAGATCTTGCCGCCGCGCTTCACGAAACGCGTCATAGCCACGCGGCTGGCTTCAATCTGGCGGTCGGTAATCCAGCCCGGCTCGAGCACTTTCAGCCCGTATTGACCGAATGACAGCTCGCCGCCACGCCACGCCTTCCCCGTCATGCGCCCGCGCTGCTGCTTGCGGTACTTTACTTTCTTTGGCATCAACATAAAGTCTGCTCTCGGCTCTCAGTTGTCAGCTCTCAGTAAAACCGTCAGACGCTTCTACCTCCGCAATCTGACCTCTGACCTCTGCAATCTCGTTAAAAAGCTCCCGTCGTACTCACTTCCCGCGCCGGAGTCGCTTCGCGTTTCTTTGCCGGCAGGATTTCTCCTTTATAGACCCAGCACTTCACGCCAATTACGCCGTACGTGGTACGCGCCTCGGTAAATCCATAATCGATATCGGCGCGCAGCGTGTGCAGCGGCAACCGCCCCTGCAGGTACCACTCCGAGCGCGCGATTTCGTTGCCATTCAGCCGGCCGCTGACCCGGACCTTAATCCCCTTACAGCCAAAGCGCAGCGCCGAATCCACCGACTTGCGCATCGCCCGCCGGAAACCCACCCGCTTTTCCAGCTGCAGGGCAATCGACTCGGAGACGAGTTGCGCATCGAGCTCCGGCTTGTGCACTTCCTGGATATCGACATGCACCTCGCGCTGGCTGCCTTCGGATCGCAGCCGCTTCTGCAAGTCCTGCTTCAGCTTGTCGATTTCCGCGCCCTTGCGCCCGATAATGATTCCCGGACGCGCCGTCTTAATAATGATCCGCAGCTTGTTGCCCGGACGCTCGATCTCGACCGAACTCACGCCCGCCGACTTCAGCTTGTCTTTCAGTTCCGCTTTCAGCCTGATGTCTTCGAGCAGCAGCTTGTCGTAGTCCTTTTCGACAAACCAGCGCGATTTCCACGGCTTGGTATAGCCGAGCCGGAATCCGTATGGATGGACCTTCTGTCCCATAGTTGCTCCTGAAATCTCTTCCCTGCGTTGCCTCTACTTCACTGCTACTTCTTGGCCGCTTTCTTGCCGGCCGCTTTCTTCTTCGCCGGAGCTTTCGCCTTGGCCTTCGCTTTCGGCTTGGCATGCGGACGCGCCGCAGCTTTCACCGCTTTTCCACCTGTCCCCGCTGCCGCCGGAGCCGCCGTTTCTACTGCCTGGCCGTTACGGTTTTTCTCCGCCAGCACGATTTCCAGGTGCGCAATACGCCGCACATAATGGTAGGCGCGTCCCATCGGCGCCGGTCGGATGCGCTTCATGCGCGGCCCATCGTTCGCCACCGCCGCCTTCACGTACAGGTTATCCAGATCGACGTCGAGCCCCTTTTCGCCGCTCAGAAAATTCGCATTGTCGATCGCCGACTGCAACAGCTTCCCTACCGTCGACGCTACCCGCTTCTTGGTAAACGCCAGCGTGTTGCGCGCCGTTTCCACGCGCTGCCCCTTGATCAGGTTCAGCACCAGCCGCGCCTTCTGCGGCGATACCCGCATGTACCGTGCTTCCGCTCGAAATTCCATAATTTCGCGTTATCCCTTCGGCGCCGATGGCGCGGACGGCGTAATCGCCCCCGGACCTCCGGGCACGCCCGCCGGCTTCGCTGCCGTTTCCGTCGCCGCTTTCATCGAGTGCCCCTTGAACTGGCGGGTAAAGCTGAATTCCCCCAGCTTGTGTCCCACCATGTTCTCGGTCACGTACACAGGAATAAATTTCCTTCCGTTGTGCACCGCAATCGTGTGTCCGACCATCTCCGGAATAATCGTCGAGCGCCGCGACCACGTGCGCAGCACTTTCTTCTCGTTGCGCGCATTCATGCCTCCGACTTTCGTCGCCAGATGCGCATCCACGAACGGTCCCTTTTTTGTCGAACGTGCCATAACTCTTATCCCTTCTTACGGCGGTTCACGATAAACCCATCGGTCCGCTTGTTGTTGCGCGTCTTATAGCCGCGCGTCGGCTGGCCCCACGGAGTCACCGGATGCCTTCCGCCCGACGTCTTGCCTTCGCCGCCGCCATGCGGATGGTCGACCGGGTTCATCGAAACGCCGCGGTTATGCGGACGCTTCCCCACCCAGCGCGTTCGTCCCGCCTTGCCCCAAGTCACGTTCTCGTGGTCGGTGTTGCCCACCTGCCCAATGGTTGCCAGACAGTCGAGCGCCACTTTCCGCGTCTCGCCGGAAGGCAATTTCACCAGGCCGTAGTCGCCTTCTTTCGCCACCAACTGGGCCGAACCGCCCGCCGAACGCACCATCTGCGCACCCTTGCCCGGCTTCAATTCGATGTTGTGGATGGTCGTGCCCGGCGGAATGTTCCGCAACGGCAGCGCGTTCCCCACCAGGATGTCGGCCTCCGGGCCGCTCAATATTTTCGCTCCAACCTTCAACCCATCGGGCTGCACGATGTAGCGCTTCTCGCCATCGGCATAACTCAACAGTGCAATGCGCGCCGAGCGTCCCGGATCGTATTCGATCGTCGTGACCGTCGCCGGAATCCCGTGCTTGTCGCGCTTGAAGTCAATCGTGCGCAGCAGCCGCTTGTTGCCGCCGCCGCGGAAACGCATGGTCACGTCGCCCGAATTGCGCCGTCCGCCGGAACGGATTTTGCCTTCGACCAGCGCCTTGTGCGGCTTGGACGAAGTGATGTCGTCGGTCGTCACCGAGGTGCGGTAGCGCAACGTCTGCGTTGTCGGTCTATAGGTTTTGATTGCCATAGCTCTCAGCTCTTTACTTCAGTCGTTGGTCGTTAGTCGTTAGTTGCTAGTCGTTCGCGCTTTGATTTTGCCAACGACTAACGACCATCGACTAACGACTGCATTACAGATTCTGTGCGTACTCCGGCATCTTCTCGCCGCTTTTCAGCCGCACGAACGCCTTTTTCCAGTCTGGACGGTACCCGGTAAACTTGCCCCGCCGCCGCTCTTTTCCCGGATAATTCGCCGTGCGCACCGACGCGACTTTCACCTTGAAGATCGACTGCACCGCTTCCTTGATCTCGGTCTTGGTCGCCTTCGATGCCACCTGAAACACCAGCGTGTTCTGCGTCTCTTTAATACCGAGACCTTTTTCCGTGATCACCGGCTTCTGAATGATCTGATACGCGGATTTCATCAGGCCACCTCCGCCGCAGTCTTGCGTTTACGCGAGCCTTTACGCGAAATTCCGGCCGGCTTCTTCGCTTTGGCCTTTTTCCCGGCAGCAGGCTCCGCTTCATGCGAACGCCGCGAGACCGATTTCTTCAGCGAATCCTGCAGCTTCTCGAGCGCCGGCTGCGCAAACACCACGTGGGTGTAGCGCATGATGTGATACGGATGCACTTCATTCGCCCGCAGCAGTTCCAGCCCGTCGATGTTCCGCGAACTCAGTTCCAGGTTCTTGTTCTCCGCCGTCGAAAGATCGACCAGCAGCGTCGTGCCTTCAATCTTCAGCTTGTCGAGCGACTCGCGAAACAGCTTGGTCTTCGGCTCTTTCACGTCGAACGCTTTCACCACCACCAGTTTGCCGTCGGCAAATTTCGAGGCCAGCGCCGAACGCAACGCGCCCAACAGTTTTTTCTTCGGGAAGGTATAGTCGTACGACCGCGGCTGCGGCCCGTGCACCGTGCCGCCGTGCCGCCACAGTGGCGACCGGATCGAGCCGATACGCGCCCGTCCCGTGCCCTTCTGCTTCCACAGTTTCTTGCCCGATCCGGACACCCGCCAGCGGTTCTTGGTGGCATGCGTGCCCGCTCGCCCGCGGGCGCGATAATGCGTGATCGCTTCCCAAAGCAGGTCTTCGTTGACCGCGCCGAAAACTTCCTCGGCCAGTTCCATCGACCCCGCTTTGGCCCCGCTCAGATTGTGTATATCAATAGTTGCCATATCTTTTCTCGTCTTCACTTCAAGCCGGACGGCTCTGCCGCGCGACTAACGACCAACCCACCGACTTACCCCTTCTTGGCCGCTCGCTTCGCCGCCTTCAACGGATCGACCGTCGCCGAACCGGCAAATCCACGGCGCTCTCGCGGAGGCTTCTTCGCTTTATTAATCACAATGTAGCCGCCGTTCGCCCCGGGAACGCTGCCCTCCACCACCAGCAGGTTCTCGTCTTTATCAATTCCCAGAATCCGCAGGTTGCGCGTCGTGATCCGGACATCGCCCATGTGTCCCGACATGCGCATGCCTTTAAACACACGCGACGGAAACGCCGATGAACCGATCGAACCCGTAATCTGAAACATCGAGCCATGCGACTTCGGGCCGCCGCCAAAATGATGGCGTTTGACTACACCCTGAAATCCATGTCCCTTGCTCACTCCGATGACGTCGACAAAACGCTCGCCTTCGAAAATATCGACCAGGATGCGGTCGCCCGCTTTCAGAACCCCTTCGGTCGTCTCTCCCGGCGCATCGACTTCCACCGAAACTTCGCGCAGAAATTTAACCGGCGGCAGATTGTGTTTGGCAAAGTGCCCGCGCATCGCCTTGGTCAGCTTCTTTTCCTTCACGAACTCGACCAGGCCGATCTGTGCCGACTCGTAGCCATCCCGCGTCTGCGTCTTGTGCTGCGTAATCACGCACGGCCCCGCCTGCAACACCGTCGCCGGCCGCACATCGCCCTTCGAATCGAAGAGTTGCGTCATGCCGACCTTCTTGCCCAGAATTCCCGTAACTCTTGCCATTTCCTTCTCCGTTCCCAGCTTGGGTCGCCGTTGGTTCCAACGCCTATTGGCTGGGTGCCTTCGACCGAAGTCGTTGGTCATTTGTCGCTAGTCGTTTGAAACCGCCGCTGGCGAACGACCAGCGACGAACGACCAACGATTATTTATGCTCTTTCCCGAACGCCTTAATCTCCACATCCACGCCCGCCGGCAAGTCGAGCTTCATCAGCGCATCGACCGTCTGCTGCGTCGGCTCGAGGATGTCGAGCAAACGCTTATGGGTGCGGATCTCAAACGCTTCCCGCGACTTCTTATCCACGTGCGGCGAACGCAGCACGCAATACTTGTTCTTCATCGTGGGCAGCGGAATCGGCCCCGCAATTTGCGCGCCCGTACGCTTCGCTGTTTCCACGATCTCGCCCGTCGACTGGTCCAGAATGCGATAGTCGTAGGCTTTCAACCGAATGCGGATTCTTTCTTTTCCCGTCACTGTTTTTCTCTCTTCCACCCCCTCCCGGCTCAACTTCATCCCGGAAGGAAAGATCTGGCGGCATGCTACAAGCCGCGAATTAGTTTCCTAACTTCTGCAATCTGACCTGTCTTATTTCTGACCTCTTACTTGCTGCCCTCGCCCTACTTCACAATCTCGGCAATGGTTCCGGCGCCGACGGTGTGTCCACCTTCGCGGATGGCGAAGCGCAAGCCCTTCTCCATCGCGACCGGCGTGATCAACTCGATCACCAGGCTCACGTTGTCCC
>Ga0210385_10000234_pt1 | contig 49297 bp, 46 predicted proteins | sample IncBWH26OmetaG_FD_160107 | JGI IMG/M metagenome (GOLD analysis project Ga0210385, IMG submission 160107) | Forest soil microbial communities from Barre Woods Harvard Forest LTER site, Petersham, Massachusetts, United States - Inc-BW-H-26-O ... | reverse complement strand
TAGAGCGCTTCCAGTTGCCACCGGTGTTGCTCGGGGTGATGGACGAGAAGGCAGGTTACGGGAACAGAGTTTTCTGTTTGCGCAAGAATGTCCCATTCCTCCGCGTTCCACGAGTCGGTAGACCACCATGCTCCTGCGCTTTTCCACGGCCCGTAGGCAGATGCGACGGCATAGCGGCAGTTGCGATAGCGGAAGGCAACGGGTTTGTCGGATTGCAGGAGCACATACACAGGACAGGGAGGACGAACGCGCCGCAATGTCATGGATGTACGAGTACCTGGAGCGGATGGGGCCTTCGATTCGATAGAAAACCCTTCCATACGAAACTGATTTGACTGATGTGAGTCCGCGAGGAGTGGAGAACCGACTCGATCTTCTCCAACAAGCGCCTTGAGTCGCGCGAGTGTGACGTCGAGGCGCGAGGGCTCGGGCATCTGAGGTGTGAAGAGCCCAAGCTGCACTTTGGACGATTGTCCCGCCTCGGCAAGGAGAGTGAGCGCGAGGACAGCGGCCTGCGGAGGATGGGAAGCCAGCTCAAGCTGAAGCAATTTGAGGAGGAACTTGCGATCGGCAGAAGGGATTGCAGGTTTAATTGTGAGGGAATGCGAACGGCCGTTTGCAAGCGTCATTTTTACGGCGATCGATGCAAGACACAAGGCACGCATCGTGGCGCGTTCGGTAAGGCAGTCGATCATGCGCGCGCCGAGAAAGAGCAAGGAATCGGCTTGCTCCACTGGATGCTCAAACTCGAAGGACTCCTGCAGCGTGAATGTGGGCTCGATGGGGCAAAACGTATGACCGTGTATGCCGCGCGCGAGATCGCGGAAAGTTTTACCAGCCGGGCCGAGACGCGTAACCAACTCGATTTCAGGAAGTTCAGCCAATTCGCCCAGTGTGCGAATGCCCCAGAGCACGAAGGTTGTGTAATGCGCCTCATCGAGATCGAGGATGGATATGGGGAGACTCGCCAAGGTTACCGCCTCTTCGCCGGATGGAACGACGCACACACTGCGTGTCGACATTGCCATGAGTCGGGAGGTTTGATAATTGGCGCTGATGGTCACAGAGGTGCGAATGCCTGCCGAAGCGACGACATTGCGTAGACGATGGGCGAGTTTTTCTGGAGGTCCGAAGAGACGTTCCGATCCGCCAATATCGAGAACAAATGTGCATGTGGTGTTCCCGGGGATTTCTTGAACACGGGGAGAGAATTGACCAGAACATTCCTGTACGACTGCCCGCGTAGCGCTCTCGCAGGCCTTATTGCGCGGCAATAGCTTCAATCCGGAGAGACATTCCGCTTCGCGGCGAGTCATTCCTTGTGCGACACCGCACTGGTAGGCGTGCTGATTGTAGGAACAGATCGTCTGCTGAGGTGGAATGCCATCGAGCACGGCAACTGCTTCAGCTTTCAGATCGGGGCGAAGACGAAGCAGAGACTGAACGGGGAAATCCTCTGCATGGATACAGGCATAGAGCGAAGATGTCATGGGCATCGCTCCTGTTGCCAAGCTGCAGGTGCGGACCAGGTAGAAGAAGGCGGTTTACGGATCTGATTTCCCAACGATGAGGACCGTTGTCGTTCGCGCTCTACACGATAACGAATGCCGCGAAGCACGGTTTTGCTTGAGTCTTCAACCTGCGCAGTAGAGCAAGACAGGACAGCAGCGGCACTGGACTGTGCGTAGGGCTGTTTTGCCAGTACGACGAGCGCGGTGCGGACGCGATCGGCGGCCTGCCGAAAGCGAAACCACGTGGCCAGAGGAATGCGGCAGCCGTGTTCCGGGGCAACGTCGCCCAGGTCGAGCACAATGGAGGCGAAGCCGCCTGCCTGCAGCAATAGATCGGTTGCGCGCAAGGCCTGATCGAGGCAGCGCCAGGGCTTTCCCGCAGATTGGACTGTTGACTGAGTGCATCGCACCCACAGGAGACGCGAGAGGGTAATGCCGCCGGCTGCTGCAGATTCCGGGTCGAAGCTGTCGGATACATCGACCCAGGCACACACATGGTCTTCTCGCATACATGCTGCGACGAAAGCCGTTGCGAGGCTGGTACGGCCAGAAGAATTCGGGCCAGTTAATTCGCTGATGGCGCCGAGGGGGAGACCACCATCCAGCATGCTGTCGATTGCCTCGATGCCGGTGGACACTTTCTCGTGAATTTCACGCGATACGGGGGTGAGCGCCGAGGGAAAGCGCCGTTCGAGGGAGTGTTCGATTTGGGAGCGAAGCGCAGAGGCAGAAGGCATGGCGTTCGAGTTTCGCCTTTTCTTCGCTAGATTCTTACATTTGCAGCTGTGTGTCAACTGGATAAAGAATTGAGATTGAAATATATATAAATAAACGACTTATATGATTTGCAGATCAAATTCAGGGACACTTAGACAATTTTTGTCTATCCACAGCGGGCTAAAGGATCAGACGCCGGACGGTCGGGAGAGGCGTGTCCGTGTGCGCAGGGGCAAGTCTGCGGCGAGCGGGCATCCATCGCATCGAGAGATGCTTCGGCAATGGAGCTTTCCGACGGCAACTACGAGCGCATGGAACTCGCCAAAGTGTTCTCGATGCATGGGAGATGGATCCAGGGCAAAGGCTGTACGTGTGAGCTGCGTGAGTGCTTCGTAGTTGGCGCGGGTGTTGCGGGAGCCGGTCTGCAGGAGTTTATGCCGATCAGCGATGCGCCGCAGATATTCATCGGCTACAGGAACGGCGTGACCCAGGGCATAAAGCAGAATTGCGTCTGCTGTCTCAGGCCCCACACTCGGCAGCGCCAGTAAACGAATTCGAAGCGTTTGCGTGGGGAGCGCTGCCAGGAGGTCGAGTGATCCTTGGAACTCTGAGTCCAGCATGGCCACGAAGGCTTTGAGAGCCGGCGCCTTGCGGGTGACGAATCCCGAGGGTCGGATCAATTCCTGTAAGGTGTGCAGGGTTACCTGGCGCAACGACTCGATCGTGAATACTCCTGCAGTACGCAGGTTGCCGAGTGACCGCTGAACGGCTTTCCATGAAGTGTTCTGGGTTAAGTAGGCGCCGAGCACAACTTCAAACGGAGTCTCGGCTGGCCACCAGCCCTGCGGCCCGTAGGCGCTGAGGAGAGCGTCGTGCATACGACGAAGCCGGTTTGCGGAATTGGTGAGGCGTTTGGAGTTCACAGATCGGATGCCGGGTGGGCAGGAGATTGGAGCTGCCGCTTCCACTCGAGAATGCGAGCACGGGCTGCCGCAGCTTCGGCTTCAGGAACGTGCCCGGCATGTTGCAAGGTGATTGACAGGGCAGTATGTGCGAGTGGATCTGCAGGAGTGAGCGTGGCTAAAACGAGAGCGGCGCCCACCGCCTGCTCAAGCTGACCGGCATCGCGCAGGGCCCGCACCAAGCCATGATGGGCTTCCAGATGGTTGGGATCGACGGCAATCGCAGCGCGAAATGCTTTGACAGCGTCCGCGGGCAATCCGGCCGCGAGAAGTTCTATGCCTCGCTGGGACTGGAGATCGGGGTTGATTGGCTGGGGTTGGTTCACGTCTGATTCTAGGATAAAGGCAGGACCGGCATCCCGTCGGTTGAAACCAATCGAGTGGAGCGCGCATGAAGAGTCACACAGAGTACCTTGTGTTCGAAACGAAGAAGCGCCGAGAGATGGTGCATATCACGGATACGGTGGAACAGATTGTCCAACGGAGCGGCGTGAAGGACGGATTGTGTTTCGTTTCGCCAATGCACATTACAGCGGCAATCTACGTGAATGACCTGGAGAACGGACTCATTGAAGATATAGGGAAGTGGCTGGAAGAACTTGCGCCTGCGCGTCCAGACTACAAACATCACCAGACGGGCGAGGACAATGGGGATGCGCATCTAAAATCGCTACTGCTGCATCACGAGACGACGTTGCCTGTGACGAATGGCCGGCTCGATCTCGGCACATGGCAGCGGCTGTTTTACGCAGAGTTTGATGGCAGGCGACGCAAGCGTGTGATTGTCAAGGTGTTGGGTGTGGAATGACAGTTGAGACACGGCTCGCTAGTCGTCAGTAATTGTGCGCCAGGTTTGCGGGGGCGGGAGAGCATTGTTAGAGAAGACCAGACTGATGCGCGGCATGATGACGATGTCCACCCGGCGATTTGCGGCTCTCCCTTCGGGCGTTGCATTGTTTGCGATCGGCCGGTACTCTGCATAGCCCGCAGCCGAGAGGCGTGCGCCGGGGATCTCGTCCTGCTCGATCAGCATGCGAGTAATTCTGGTTGCCCGCGCGGAAGAGAGCTCCCAATTCGAATCGAAGGATGGGCAATGAATTGGGACATCATCGGTGTGTCCTTCGACGCGGATGGCGAACGGCGAATTTCTTACTGAATCGGCGATTTGTTGGAGAGTACCGGCGGTACCGTTCCGCGGTTCAGCGCTGCCTGAGTTGAAGAATCCAGCCTCACGCAGGCTGATCACCAGGCCGTCCTGACCGAGCTGAATGGAGACGACATGTTGAGCGATTTGAGCGGATAGGTCGTGTTGCAGACGGCGTCGAATCAATTCGAGGTCGGACGCGATGCCACTGGGCATCACGACATTCGCAGCATCGGGAGCCCCGGCGGATGCGGAATTGCGATCATGGGCGTTGGAAGAGCCGCCGCTTTGCGTCTTCTGGAGTGTCGTGAGGGATCCCATGGTTTGAAACGCCTCACTGATTGTGGCGGAGACCTGGGCCTGCTTTTTTTCATCCGCCTTGGCAAACGCATAGAGCACGACAAAAAAGGCGAAGAGCAGTGTAATGAAATCGGCATATGAAACGAGCCAACGCTCGTGATTGGCACGGCCGCGGTGGGGTCTCAAGATCATGGTTCCCGCACTTCCTTGCCAGGTGTCAGTTCATCCAGAAAGCCGGCGAGTTTGATTTCAAGAATTCTGGGGTTCATTCCTTCGAGGATCGAGATCACGCCTTCGAGGATCATTTCGCGGCGGCGGTGTCCTTCGCGCAACTGCAGCCGGATTTTGCCGGCAAACGGGAGAAAGAAGAGATTGGCTGCGCCAACGCCATAGATGGTCGCAACGAAAGCAACCGCGATCCCACGCCCCACTTCCTGAATGTTGTCGAGGTGCTGCATAACCTGGATAAGGCCCAGGACGGCGCCAAGAATTCCGACCGTAGGTGAAAATCCTCCTGCCGCCTCAAAAACGGATGGGAGGCGCTCGTCGGTTTCGGCGCTTGATTCGAGGTTTACATGCATGATTTTGCGGAGCTCGGCGGGCTCTGTGCCGTCGACAGCAAGCATGAGTGCTCGCTTCAGGAATGGTTCCTGGACAGCGGCCAGATCGGCGTCAAGCGAGACAACCCCGCTGCGTCGAGCCTTATTGGCAAAGGAAACGAGTTGTCGAATCAGCTTTTCGTTCGTTTGGCGCGGCTTGGTGAAGACGTGCACAAGGCTTCGAATGGAGGCGGCGACCGTGTCGATCGGGAATTGCAGCAGAACGGCTCCGAGGGTGCCTCCGAAGACAATCAGTGCAGCGGTAGGTTGCAGGATCTGGCGGAGGTTTCCACCTTCGATGAAGAGCCCTGCGACGATTCCTGCGATTGCCAGGAGAATACCGCTCACGCTTGCCTTGTCCAACGGTGCGGCTCCTTTCTGAAAGAAGTCGTCCAATGCAAAAAATCGCGATTAATGGTCCTGCTGTGATTCCAGGTCATCCGCTCGGTTTCCAACGGCAGAAAGGAGGGAATCGGTGCGCATCAGCAGATGGGCATGTCCGGGCACATCAGGCCCTTGCAGTTGCCGTCCTGCTTGTGCGAGAAGGCGCGAACGGTAGGCCAGTACTCGTTCGACGACATCGGAGAGCCCTTCGCGGACGATCAATTTCTCACCATTGATTAAGGTGAGCATCGTATCGGGAGAAGCTTCGGCAAACTTGATCAGGTCGGAATTGACCACGAGGGAATTTCCGTTGAGTCGTGTGAGGTGGACCAAGGGTGTTTGCCTCCTGCAGCATGGTTATCGGCGTACGGGAAAAAAGTATCAGAGATTAAGATCGCCGGCTCCCGAGTGTCCCGTGAAGGACAGTGTGCAGGGGCCAATAAAGTTGGGAGTTCGAAAGCCGAAGAAGGGGCAAGATGCAGCGACACTGTTCAGGCGTAAGCATCCCAAGGCGTTCAAAAACATTGGGAGCATCCGCCAGGCCAGCCGCAAATCAGGCATCGACAAGGAGAACCCATGTCCCTGGGTGTCTTGAACAACCTCAACGCGACGTACGCAGAAAATAACCTGAACAACACAAACAGCTCTCTTACCAAGACTCTGCAGCAGCTATCATCCGGTTCGCGGATCAATTCTGGCGCCGATGATGCAGCCGGCCTATCTTTGGTGAACGGACTGTCGGCCAATTCTGCAGCACTGACGCAGTCTCAAACCAATGCAACAGAAGGTGTGGGCCTGTTGCAAGTTGCCGATGGCGCGCTCTCGCAAGTGACGAACCTGCTTAACCGTGCCGTAACGCTGGCCACCGAAGCCTCGAACGGCACCCTCAACACGGCACAGACCACAGCGGCCAACCAGGAATTCAAATCGATCCTGGGAGAAATTGACAACATTGGCGCGACAACCACGTACAACGGCAATGCCGTGTTTGGAAACACGGTAACGATCTATACAGGAGACTCAACGAGCACGAGCGCGACTACCGATGCTCTGAACATTGAGGCCATCAGCACGGCAAACGGCGTGGGTGACACAGGAGGTGTGGTCTCTTATTCAGGAGGCGCATTCAGTTATACGGCGTCGGCCGGCCAGACACTGAGCACGGATGATTTGACGTCAGGCGCACAGTCGGCCCTCACGGACATCAGTACGGCGATCAACGATGTAGCCGCACAGCAGGGGTATGTGGGTTCGCAGATCAATACCCTGAATGCCATGAGCTCCGTGATGGCGACCCAGCAGCAAAATGTTGTTTCGGCGCAAAATGCGGTGCAGGCGACGGACTATGCGCAGGCCTCGTCCAACCTCTCGAAATACGAGATCCTGAGCCAGACCGGCATCTCGGCACTGGCCCAGGCCAACAGTCTGCAACAGGAAGTTACGAAGTTGCTGCAGTAAGGCCAGATTGTCGTCGGTGATCTAATGCGAATTCAGGACCACGGAATCATTGGCCTTGGAGAGCGGGGGCGTCCATCGGACGCCCTTTCGCGCGAGTGCGGGACAACAACCCTGACCGTCAATGAATGTCTTCTAACATTGACGAACCCAGGTTGGCGAAGTTTATGCATCATCGGGAACGGAGAAGCGAGGGATGGCAACGGTAGGGCTAAGTTTCGGTTCGCCAACGAGCGGCAGCGGGTTCGATGTCAGCACGACGGTTGCTTCAATCGTCAGCAATTTGCAGAATATTGAAACCCCGTGGAAGAATCAGCTGACCTCGCTGCAAAGTCAGGACACGGTGCTTTCCAGCCTGGGAACGCTTTTCTCAAATTTATCTAACGACCTTTCGCAACTGACGGACTTTCAGGGCGCACTGGCACAGAAGAGCGGGTCAAGCTCGAACACGAATGTACTGGAGCTAACCTCGGCATCCTCGACAGCGACGGCCGGCACGCACACGGTGACGGTGGGCAATCTGGCGCAGACATCGAGTGGATATCTGGATCCGATCGGGAACTCCTCGGATACCTTGGCCGGATCGATTGAGGTTGCCGTAAACGGCGGCAACAGCCAAACATTCAATCTTTCGGATCTATCGTCGGGTCAACAGAATCTGGCCGGACTGGCCGCAGCCATCAATTCGGCGGGAATCGGAGTCAGCGCAAGCGTGCTGACGGACTCGGCCGGTTCGAGACTCAGCCTGGTCTCGGGAACGTCGGGTGCAGCGGGCGAATTGACCGTTTCTTCAGCGTTGACAGATTCGAAGGCGGTCACTTCAACAAACTCAACAGGCGCGCTGAAGTACAACGATAGCGTGGATGGGAAGGACGCCAGTCTCACCGTAGATGGTGTGTCCTTAACCAGCGCGTCGAATACTGTTGCAAATCTGATCCCCGGCGTCACATTCCAGCTCCTTGCGCCCACCGCTTCCAATTCGCCAGTCCAGGTTGTGATTGCGAATTACAACTCCGGAGTGGAGAGTGCTGTGTCGACGATGGTTTCCGACTACAATTCGCTGGTGAGTGCGGTGAATACGCAGGAAGGAGATGACAGCTCTGGAAAGCCAGAACCTCTTTTTGGCTCGCCCACCATTTCCTTGCTTCAGCAGGAGCTTCTGGGAAGCCTGAATGCTGTCAGCCCGAATGGGTATCTGGCTCCGGTTGAAAACGCCGCAGACACCCTCTCCGGATCAATTTCCATACAAGTGGGAAGTGGAGCGGCAAAAACTTTCACCGTCGATTCGTCCGATAGCACGCTCGCGGGGCTCGCTTCGACCATCAACGCCGCAAATCTCGGTGTTACGGCGAAACTGAGGACAACAAGTGCAGGCACGAGCCTGGTGTTTGACTCACAGCAATCCGGCGCGGGTGGAAAGTTAAGCGTGACTTCCTCCATTGTCGATGTCACCAGCTCAAATACGGAGCTTGGCTACACTTCGGGCTCCGATATTTCGAACCTTTCGGCTTTGGGAATCAATGTCAACGATGATGGTACGCTCACGCTGGATTCGAGCACTCTGGACTCGGCATTGAATACGGATTTTAGCGGAGTTGTGAGTTTCTTTCAGGATGCGAACGGTTGGGGAGAGAATTTCGCGACGGTTTTGAATAACGCGGGAAGTAGTTCGTCGAGCGGAGTCGTGAAGCTGGCAGAAAGTTCGAATAGCGCAGTTGAATCGGATCTCAACGCGAACATCACGAGAGAGGAGAGCTTGATCTCTGCGCAACAGAAGAGCCTGACGGCCGAACTTAACAGCGCAAATGAGATATTGCAGCAGATCCCAAATCAACTGAGCGGGGTCGACGAGATGTACGCAGCGATCTCAGGTTACAACCAAAATCAGAACGGATAGAGAGGCGGCTCGTTTTGTCGGCATACCAGGATCGGGTGCTTGAAGGGGCATCGGCGGTTGATTTGGTTGTGGCTTTGTACGATGGAATTGCGCGGTTTCTACAGGTAGCTGCAGATGCATGCGAGAGGGGAGACCAGTGCGGCCGGCGTGCAGCGGTGCGCCGTGCTCTGGACATCATTATTCACCTGCAGGCGCGTTTGCGGATGGATATCGGCGGAAGGCCGGCACAGGCATTGAGTGAATTTTACGCGTCAATCTTTGCTCAGATCCTTCAGGCTTCGCAGGCGGCATCAGGAGAGAAATTTCATCGAGTGATTGGTTGTGTGCGAAATGTCCGCGAGGCCTGGAAGCAAGTCGCGCATGAGGATCGAAGCGGATTCATTTCATCGAATGGAAAAGATGGCAGGAGCGCGCTTGCCCAAGGAAGCAGAGAAGGTCCATTCACGGCAGAGGGGGGGCCGAAGTCGGCGCAATGGACAGCATGACGATCAGCTCGCCACGGTAAGTTCTTCTTCGAGTTGTTGCTTGTGATGCAGGCCGGCGTAGTAGCCGCCGATCGCCAGCAACTCGTCATGGCGGCCCACTTCTACAATCCGACCGTGATCCAGCACAGCAATTTGGTCGGCATGGCGCACGGTCGAAACCCTGTGAGAAATCAGGATTGTTGTGGCGGCTTTGGCATAGCTGCTGAGCCCATTCAGGATGCGCTCTTCGGTGTAAGTGTCGACGCTTGCCAGGGCGTCATCGAGGATGAAAATCGGGGGACGCCGCAAGAGTGCTCGAGCGATGGCTGCCCGTTGTTTTTGGCCACCAGAGAGCGTCATTCCTCGCTCGCCGACCATCGTATCGAATCCTTGGGGGAATTCCTCAAATTCCTTGCGAATGTGGGCAGCCTCGGCAGCCTCAAGCATTTCTTCAGGGCTTGCATCCGGGGCCCCGAAGGTGAGGTTTCCGCGGATCGTTTCGCTGAAGAGGAATGTTTCCTGAGGAATCATTCCGATGTTCCGCCGGAGAGTCGCCAGCGGATATTCGCGGATGGGTCGACCATCGATGAGAATTGAGTTCCCGGGGCCTTCGTATAGCCTGGCAATCAGATTTACCAGAGTCGACTTTCCGGAGCCCGTGGGCCCGACCACGGCGAGGCTGGTTCCCGCAGGAATGCGCAGCGACACATCCTGAAGAACCGGGATACCGTTTCCGTAGCTGAAATTCAAATGGCGAAATTCGATGTCGCCGCGGAATCGGGTCTCGGGGGCGATTGTGGCATCCGCATCGCGATCGTCGATGGACGGTTTGGCCTGGAGAAGCTCATCGATCCGTTTGACCGATGCTGTGCCACGCTGGAAGATGTTGATGACCCAGCCGACAGCGATGATCGGCCAGATGAGCATGACCATGTAGGTGTTGAACTCTACAAAATCCCCGACGGTAATGGCCTGGTGGATGACCAGGTGCCCTCCCACGAGCAGGGTGATGATCATTGAAACGCCAAGCATGAATTCGAGCGTGGGCCAGAGCATGCCCATCAGTTGCACAAGTCGCAACGCGCGAGCGATGTATTGACGATTCAAGCCTTCAAAAAGGCCAATCTGCGATTCTTCGCGTGCGAACGCGCGGATGAGACGAACTCCCGAGTAGTTTTCCTGGGCCTGCGACGAGATCTCGGAGAAGCTGGCCTGGATTCTCTCGAAGCGGTCGTGGATGCGGCTGCCGAAGTATTGCACGAGGATGCTGGCAAGGGGCATGGGCGCAAGCGCGACGAGAGTTAAATAGGGGCTCAGGCGGAGCAGGAAGAAAACCGCGAAGATTGTGAGGAAGACCGTGTTCGCGCTGTACATCAACGCTGGACCCAGCAGCATGCGTACGGCATTCAGATCATTTGTCATGCGGGCCATGACGTCGCCGGTGCGGTACCGTTCGTAGAAGCCGGAATCCTGCAATTCCAATTGCCGGAAGAGATCGTTGCGAAGGTCGAACTCGATCTCGCGCGAGATGCCGATGAGAATCCATCGCTGGGCATACAGAAAGATGCCTTTGAGGATGTAGATGGCGACGAGCAGCCCGGCAAAAATCAGAATCCACTGCCGCGTGGTTCCCGTTTTCAAGGCGTCAATCGCGTGGCCCAGCACTCTGGGGAACTGCACGGCCACAATATTGGTGGCGATGCAGGCAAGAGTGCCCCACACATAGCCCCAGCGATAGCGTCGCATGTAGGAAAGCAGGGGACCGAGATCGTGCAGCATTGTCTTATTGTAAGGGGTTCAACGGCGGGGTTGTCCGCGGGGATTGCGGAATGGGCTACGTGGGTGTGCGCAAGAGGAAGTATCCGCCTGCGAGGGCAAACAGGACATCGGGACTCCAAGCAGCGAAGGCTGCGGGGAGATAGTTGACATAGCCCATCGCACCGAACAGGTCGTCCACAACCCAATATGCCAGGGCGATGGCGATGGCTACGGCAATGCCGGTGAGCGATCCGCGGCGCCCCATGGTCAGGGCGAAGGGAATTGCGATGACTGCCATCACGATGCAGACGAGAGGATAGGCCAGTTTGTGCCAAAGGGCGACACGGAGACGCATGGTGTCGAAGCCGCTCTGGCGCAAGTCGCGGATGTAGCGCTCCAACTGGCTGAAATTCATCTCCTGGGACTGGAGACTTTCCTTTTTGAAGTAGCTCGGATCTTCGTGAATCTCCGGGAAGGATGCGAATTTGAATTCACGGTAAGAAGTCTGCATCTGACCGGCGAGGGTGCATTCCCATCCATTCTGGAACTGCCATGTCTGCCGATCGTCGTCCCAATACACGCGAGACGCAAAGATGCGCCGTGAAATCGAAAAGGTCGTCGGGTCGAATTCGAAGACAGTGAAGTTGGCAAACTCGCTCGTGTCCGGGTCGAAGAACTGGTAGTAGAAGATGCGTCCTGGCTGGCCCGTTTGCTGCTGGCCGAACATCCATTTCTGTTCAGGATGCAGGAACGTTTGAGGCGGCTTGCCCTTGATCGTGCTGCGTAAGGATTCCTGTCTGCGGTTCGCTTGAGGAAGGTAGTACTGATCAAAGAGGAAAAGGCTCACGGCGAGAACTGCCGATATTGAAATAACCGGGATCACGAGGCGATAAAGGCTGATACCCGTGGCTTTCATTGCGATGATTTCGCTGTTGCGGTTTAGGACACCGAAGGTGACAAGAACGGCGATGAGTACGGCAAGTGGCGCAATCTGATAGACCATGCTCGGGGTCAGATTGAGAAGGTAGGTGCCCACCACAGACAGGGCAATATGATTGCGGAGGATATCCCCAACAAGTTCAAAGAAGGTAAAAACCAGCATGAGGAGGACAAAGCTGGCCAAAACGAGCAGGAACATGCCAACGAATTCGCGCACTACATATTCGTCGAGAATGCGCAGAAATGCACCGCGGGGTCCGCGCCGAACTCTCCGAAATCGCTCGAATAATGCCGAGAAGTCTGCGCCATTCGGCTTGGCTGCAGGCTTCCAGTCGGCCAGCTTCGAAGTCCAGTGGCTCATTGCGCTCAGCAACCGGCTACCTGTTGCCATTTGCCAAAGGAGAAAGCTTCCGGCTGCGGCGAAGAGCAAGTTGGCAAGCCAGACCGCGAGAAAGGCGGAAAGCTTGTTTTGACGGCCGAGGGCGATCCCGGTGTAAGAGAGGACGTAATACAACACGACGAGCAGGAGGGTGAAAACAAAGCCCGAGCTCTTGCCTCCGCGCCTTGAGATAACACCCAACGGCACGCCGACAAGCATCAGCACCAGGCATGCTGCCGGATAGGAGAAGCGCGACTGCAATTCAAGTTGGAAGCGGCGTGCATCGGGACCGTGGGCGCGTGCCTCAAGCGGCGCCATGGGCATTGCATAGATGGCGGTATCCACGCGACCAAGATGGACATCGTTTTGTGTTCCGAGAATGAGCGGCAGGTCGGTGGTGTTGAAGGTTGAGATCACATAGCGCTGTGGCTGACCGGGGGCAATTTCGTGCCGAGCGCCGTCGCGGAGGCGCATGAGAAGGACCTGGGGCGAGTCGTTGACGACGGTGGCAGATGCCGCAGTGGTGACAAGCGGCGTTGTCGGGTCAGAAACATCGGCCATGAATACCTGGCGCCAGTTGGCGGCTCCTGTTCCAGACCGCACATCCTGGACGTAGAGTACGAGGTTCTTAAAATCCTCATAGAACACGCGCGGCTGAATCTGGTAGGAGGCTTGCGAAGTCTCGAGAGCTTGCTGCATGTCGAGGATGGCCTGATTCGCGCGCGGCGCGACGAAGAGAGAATTGACGAGGCCAAGAGTTGTGCCGGCAATCGCCACAATAGCGGAAACCCGGACAAAGTAACCGATGCCCAGACCGGATGCGCGCATGGCAATGATCTCGCTGTCGGCGGCCAATCGGCTGAGTCCAAGCAGAACACCCACGAGCACAGCCATAGGGATGGTGACCTTGAGGGTGTTGGGCAACATGAAGACGAAAATTTCTGCCACGCTGCTGAGTGGGGAACTATTGCGAACAACTGTCTCAAGAATCTGGCCCAGGTTGGGCATGAAAAGGATGAAGGTGAAGAGGGCACACCCGATGAGCGTGTGGGAGAGGATTTCGCCGAGGATGTAGCGGGTGAGGATGCGCACAGTGGGCTCCAGCCCAGTTTATCGCGGCGCGGAGACGGCGTGCGGATGCCAGCGACGGAGACGAAGACTGTTCGCCAACACACTGACGGAGCTTAGTGCCATGGCCGCGGCGGCAACTCCCGGACTTAGAAGGATGTGGAACAACGGATAAAACATGCCGGCTGCCAGAGGAATACCGAGCAGGTTATAGGCAGTAGCCCAAGCCAGATTTTCCTGCATCACGCGGATGGTGGCTCGCGAGAGTTCAAAAGCGGAAAAGATGGATTCCGGCTTGGCGCGAAGGAGGATTACGTCGCCGGCTTCCTGTGCGAGGTCGGTTCCCGTGCCCATGGCGATGCCTGCGTCCGCCTGGGCCAAAGCGGCAGCGTCGTTGACGCCGTCTCCGACCATGGCTACCTTGTGACCTTTTTGCTGCAGTTCGCGGATGCGTGCGAGTTTTGCCGGCGGATCGAGCCCGGCTTCGACTTCGGAAATGCCCGCTTGATTCGCGATGGGTGCAGCAGCAGCCGCGGAGTCACCGGTAAGCATGATGACACGAAGTCCAGCACGCTGCATGGAGGCCACTGCCTCGACGGCGTCGTTGTGCAGGGTATCGCGCGCGTCGAAGCATCCGACCGGGAGGTTATCAAAAGCCAAATATAGGCGCGTAGTTCCCGGCCTTACGGGGGGAAAACTATCCGGGACGCGTCCAAACTGTTCGCGGAAGAAAGTTTCGTTACCGATGGTGCAGGCATAATCTTCAACGGATCCCGTTACACCCCGTCCGGGAAGGACCTGGACGTTTTTCGCCGCACGCCAGGAAAGGCCGCGCGCCTTGGCTGCTTCAGTGATGGCGTGGGCGATTGGATGATTCGATCGCTCTTCAATAGCGGCGGCAATTCCCAGCAATTCATCCTCTTTGTAGCCAATGAGAGGTTGAATCGAAGTGAGGACGGGCCGGCCAACGGTAAGGGTGCCGGTTTTGTCCAAGACGATGGTATCGACCTTTGAAAGCCGTTCGAGCGCCTCGCCCCCCTTGAAAAGCACGCCAAGCTGCGCGCCTCGTCCCACTGCGACGGTGAGTGCGGCGGGCACGGCAAGACCCATGGCGCAGGGACATGCGATGACCAGGACGGACACTGCGCTTGCCAGTGCCATTTCAAAGGAATGGGTGGCCAACGCCCAGACTCCAAAAGTAAGGGTGGCTATGGCAAGGACGGAGGGGACGAAGATGGAACTTGCCTGATCGGCGAGCCGTTCCATTGGTGTGCGGGAGCTCTGTGCCAACTCGACCATGCGCGTGATCTGAGACAGCACCGTATCCTTTCCCAGGGATTTGGCTTTACATGTGACCGCACCGTCGAAATTCATTGTGCCCGCGAGCACACGGTCACCGACTTCTCTTGGCTGGGGAGTGGATTCCCCGGTCAGCAGCGACTCATCGACGGTGGTACGGCCCTCGACGATCGTCGCATCCACCGGAAATTGCTCTCCCGGCAGAATCACGATGCTGTCTCCTGGTTGAATCTCAGCAAGGGGGACGACTGATTCCATGCCATCGACGATGCGCCGCGCTGTGGTGGGACGAACGCGACTGAGAGCATCAAGCGCAGAGCGTGCCCGGCGTTTGGCACGCGCTTCGAGCGCCTTACCAAGAAGCAGAAATCCAAGGATGAGAAGTACAGCGTCGTAGTAGACCTGGCCACCGGAAGCGGGCCAAATGGTAGAAACCGCCGAGTACAAAAACGCCACACCGGTGCCGAGGCTGACCAGTGTATTCATGTTGGTTGTTCCGTGGCGCAGTCCGCGGGCGGCGCTCACAAAGACGCCTCGACCTGCCCAGACGATGAGTGCAGCGGAGAGGAAAAGCAGCAACCAGCGAGTCAGATCGGCGGGAATCGAGGTGACAGAAGGGAAGGCTGCGATGATCCATCTGTCCATGAAGTCCATGTCAAGCCCGAGCGGAACCGAGAGGACCATTGCGAGCGCACCGGCGGCGATGGTGACTGCGGCCTTGAGGCCAATTTGTTTTTCGAAGGGATTTTCCGCCGGCTGCGAAGCGGCTTCGTCGATGCGCGGCAGTACCGCATCGTATCCGGCGCTCCGGATTGCATCGATCAAGTGGGAGCTGTTTGTAATTTCGGGATCAAAGACAACGGTTGCGCGATGGCCCATCAAATCGACATGAGCTTCATCGACGCCTTCGGTGGCACGAAGCGCTGACTCCACGTGATGCTGACACGATGCGCACGTCATTCCGAGAACGGGAAGTGTCAGCGAATCTTTCTGCGTGGTTGTCATTGAGCCGGTTATTGCTCCAGATGCGCGGCATATCCGGCCTTCGCCAGCGCGGCCATTGCGCTCTCAATCGTCTCAGGATCGTCGCCAGCCTGGAGCCTGGCTGCGCCCAAACGGACTTCTTCGACCTGAAGTTTGTCGTTTGCAGCTAACGCCTGTGTTACCCGGCGAATGCACGAGCCGCAATGCATGCCCTCGATGCGCAAGTTGAACCTAGCCAAGATGCCCCCGCAACTTCTTTTGATGATACGCCCGAGAGGAAGTTTCATTTCGAGCCACCATCCCGGAACACAGTACTTATGTTGCATTTAGCTGCGCCGCAGGCACTATCTTTGGATAAGAAGGTGAGGTAAGAATGGCCAGAGAGTTTCCGGATGCGCCGCGGATCGGAGTGGGGGGTGTGGTGGTGCACAAGGGTCGCGTGCTGCTGATTCGGCGTGGGCGCGAGCCGATGAAAGGGCACTGGTCGCTCCCCGGAGGAATGCTCGAATTGGGCGAATCATTGGAGAGTGGTGTGATTCGCGAGGTGCAGGAAGAGACCGGATTGCTGGTGAAAGTAGTCGAATTGATCGAATTACTTGACCGGATTTACAAAGAAAATGACAGAATCCGATATCACTACGTGATTGCCGACTACCTTTGTCAAATGCAAGGTGGGATATTGCTGGCGGCATCGGATGCAGATGCTGTTCGCTGGGTGGAGCGCGTCGAATGGGCAAGCCCCGATGGGATGGGCCTCGATCCGGTGACCGTCAAGGTCATCGAGGCCGGTTGGCAGCGGGCGCAGGCTTTGCAGGGGAGGATGGATTTTTGAGCTTTCGGCGCATGCTTCTTCGGCTCCTTTTGTTCGCGATGTGCCTGCTGATTGCCATCAGTGCGGCGTTCTGGTTTCGTCCCCTGGCCGTCTTTTTCACCTATTCCGATCTGCGTCTTCTTGCGGCGGGAGCGCGAAGCCACAGCGTCACAGTTTCACAAATTCACATGCACTATTACGTTTTGGGCCCTGAAGATGGACCGCCGGTGGTGCTGGTCCACGGGCTGGGAAGCCGAGCCGAAGACTGGCGCAACCTGGCGCCTGCGCTGGCGAAAGCAGGGCACAGGGTTTACCTGCCCGATCTGCCGGGCTTTGGAAGGAGCGAACAGCCGGCAGGCTTTTCCTATTCAATTCCGGATCAGGCTGATGTGGTTGTGGGTTTCCTGGATGCGATGGGCTTACGCCGAGTTGAACTTGGCGGTTGGTCGATGGGTGGGTGGATCGTGCAGCGGGTTGCAGCAGCGCATCCAGAGCGCGTAAGCAAACTCGTGCTGTTTGACAGTGCCGGAATCTATGAAGTGCCGCGCTGGAACATCCTGCTGTTCACTCCCGTCAACGAAAACGAGCTTGCGCAGCTCGATGCGCTTTTGATGCCGCACCCGCCGACTGTGCCGAGCTTTGTGGCTCGTGACATTCTTCGCCTTTCGGACAGGAATGCATGGGTGATTCATCGCGCGCTGGGTTCGATGTTGACGGGGCATGACACAACGGACTCGCTGTTGCCAACATTGAAAATGCCAGTGTTGCTGGAATGGGGTTCTGAAGATCACATCACGCCCCTTGACCAGGGCGAGAAGATGCAGAACCTGATTCCACACTCGCAGCTGGTGGTCATTAAGGGATGTGGACATCTCGCGCCGGATCAGTGCGCAGAACGCATGACGCCGAGCGTCCTCGATTTTCTGAAAAACTGAGGATGGCTGTTCGGGTTACTGCTTCAGCGCGTGGAAGTTGTCTAGGAAAGACGAGTCAGCGCATGGGACAGAGGTGTTTGAGGCTTGCTTGCGCTTGGATGCTGATGCGACCGCTGATCTGGATTCGCGGCCAGGTGTGGCCATGGATGGGAAGTGAGCTGCTTCCCTGGATGAAGTGGAAACAGGAAGGGCCAATCCGGTGGGATCGGCCCTTGATGTCGCGGGTTCACGACACGCGTTGAGGTTCTCAGACGCTGATGACGTCGCAGAGTTCTTTGACGGCGGCGGCGCTTTTCTTTAGGCCCGCTTCTTCTTCGGGAGTGAGCTTGATCTCGATGATTTTCTCGAGGCCGGCGGCACCCAGCTTGCAGGGAACGCCGATGTAGAAGCCGTCGATGCCGTATTCGCCCTGCAGGAAGGCTGCGCAAGGAAGGATTTTCTTCTTGTCTTTGAGGATGGCTTCGACCATCTCAGTTGCGGCCGCGGAAGGAGCGTAGTAGGCGCTCCCGGTTTTGAGATGCTTCACAATCTCGGCTCCGCCATCGCGGGTGCGCTGGATGAGCTGTTCCAGGCGGTCAGGCGCGATGAGTTCCGTGATGGGAATGCCGGCGACGGTGGAGTAGCGCGCGAGCGGGACCATGGTGTCGCCGTGGCCGCCGAGAACGAATGCAGTGACATTTTCAACGCTGACGTTAAGTTCCTCGGCGATAAAAGTGCGGAAGCGGGCGGAGTCGAGCACACCGGCCATGCCGATAACGCGTTCGCGGTTGAAACCTGCCTGGCGGTAGGCGGCCTGGGCCATGGCATCGAGCGGATTGGACACGATGATGAGGATACACTCGGGTGACTGGGCGACAACCTTGGAGACCACATCGGACATGATCTTGAAGTTGGTGTGGAGCAGGTCGTCACGGCTCATGCCGGGTTTGCGCGGAATGCCGGCGGTGATGACCACGATGTCGGAGTTGGCGGTAGCGGCGTAGTCGTTGGAGCCGGTCACGTGCACGTCACGCTTTTCAATGGGCATGGCTTCGAGCAGGTCGAGCGCTTTGCCCTGTGGCACGCCTTCCACGACATCGACAAGAACCACATCGGCCAGCTCCTTGGAAGCAATCCAGTGGGCTGCAGTGGCGCCTACGTTGCCGGCGCCGACAATACTTACTTTTTTACGCATTCTGTTCTCCTCGTTCTGTGTTTACCCATCCGAAGCGTGCTTCTGAGAGTTCAACCGTCACTACGCGTCAGTCAGCTTTCCATTGAAAGCAAAGCCCGAACCCGTCCGGGTCGTGCAGATACATCTGTTTCATTCCGTAATGCGCAACCTTTGGCGGCCGGTCAATTTCAACGCCTTTCGCCAGCAGTTCGGCATACGCCCCGTCGACATCGGGGCAGCCAAAGAACAGGCAGGTGTCGCGATGTTTGCGAACGGCCATGTGCTCTTCGCGTGATGGTCGCTCGTCGTCGGATTCGTACACGTCGTTCAGCATTAAGTATGCGGGCCCCAGCCGAAGCATGCACCAGTGAAACTTGTCTTTGCCGCCGAGGGCCGGGGATGTGTTCACCATTTCGAACCCGAGCAGATCGCGATAGAAATGGATGGAAGTGGGGATGTCATAAACTTCGAAATACGGACAGACTCCGTCGACTTCGAGTGCCATCACTGACTCCCACCGCGGATTGGCTGAAGACCGCTGCTACATGTTGCCGATGATGCGGGTGGCGAATTCGCTGGTGCCGACTTTGGTGGCGCCCGCGGTTTGCCGCTCGAAGTCGTAGGTTACAAATTTCTGTTGGATGGTCTTCTCCATCGCAGTCTCGATCATTTTGGCAGCTTCTTTCCAGCCGATGAAATCGAGCAGCATGACGCCGGAGAGGATAACTGAGCCGGGATTGATGACATCCTTGTCAGCGTATTTGGGCGCGGTGCCGTGGGTGGCTTCGAAGACAGCGAAGCCATCGCCGATGTTCGCGCCGGGAGCGATGCCGAGGCCGCCGACCTGGGCCGCGGCTGCGTCCGAGATATAGTCGCCGTTGAGGTTTGACGTGGCGAGGATGCTGTAGTCGGATGGGCGAATGATGATCTGTTGGAAGATGGAGTCGGCGATGCGGTCGTTGACAAGAATCTTCGACTTCCATGCGCCGTTGCCGTGCGACTTGCCGATGGTGTCGAGGACCGTCTTGACCTCGGCATAAAGTTCTTCGCGGAAAGCGGGCGAACCGAACTCAATGCCGGGCTCGATGAGTGCGGCATTCTGTTCGACGGTAAGGCCGGGGTTTGTTTCGACGTTGCCGAGGATCCAGCTTTCGCGCTCCGTCACGGTGTCGGCGCGGAACTCCTGGGTGGCCACTTCGTAGCCCCACTCGCGAAAAGCGCCCTCAGTGAATTTCTGGATGTTGCCTTTGTGGACGAGGGTGACGGTTTTGCGGCCGGTCTCGAGAGCGTGGCGAATGGCGTAGCGCACAAGGCGCTTGGTACCGAAGATGGAAATGGGCTTAATGCCGACACCGGAATCGGAGCGGACTTTTTTCTTTCCGCCCTTGAGGAGGTCGTCGTTGAGGAAGGAGATGAGGCGCGCGGCGTCTGCCGAGCCTTCCTTGAATTCAATGCCGGAATACACGTCCTCAGTGTTCTCACGGAAGATGACGATGTCGACCTTTTCAGGATGCTTCACTGGGCTGGGCACGCCCTGGTAGTACTTCACGGGACGAATGCAGGCGTAGAGGTCGAGGAGCTGGCGCAGGGCCACGTTGAGGGAGCGAATGCCGCCGCCGACGGGCGTAGTGAGCGGCCCTTTAATCGATACGCGTAGGTCCCGGGCTGCGGCGACGGAGTCGTCGGGAAGCCAGTTGCCGGCCTGGCGGAAGGCTTTTTCACCGGCGAGGATTTCGAACCACTTGATGCTGCGTTTTCCGGCGTAGGCCTTTTCGACTGCGGCGTCGAAGACGCGCTGCGAGGCTTTCCAGATGTCGCGGCCAGTGCCGTCGCCTTCAATAAAAGGAATGATGGGATTGTCGGGAATTTTCCAGGCGCCGTTCGCGTAGTCGATGGGTGCGCCGTCTTTTGGCAGCGCAAGCCCGTTGTAGGTCGTTTGCATGGGTTATTCGATGTCCCTTTCGTTACTACATTTGCAGACGAGGGGTTAAGTCGGCAACCGTGGAGGTTTGGACCGCACGGACGGGAGGTTCGCGTGGCAGATCCCGGCATCGAGGCAGGTTTGTCACAGCCACGCAGCGACGGGCCGTTCCAGCGACCGCGCGTCTCGCAATGACCCGGCTGGCATAATGTCATGACCTTCCGACCTGAAAGGTGTTTGGGGGAGGACAGACTGAATACCATGGACCAAGACAAAGAGACTGAGGGCGATTGTCTTCTTCCGAAGCTGAATCTTTGAATCGATCTGTTCTCTTTGTGATTTAGCCTGGGAGCCTTCGCGAATACAATGCGCAGGGAAATCAGTAGGTTACAAAGTACTTTTTAAGCAGACTATTGAAAGGTTTTGTTAGGGCGGGAGCTGCTGCGAAAAATCGCTACTGAACCTGCTCATGGGCATGCTGGTCGCCAAGTCCGTCGCCGTCGAAGCGCGGAATGCCGAAGTGGCCGCGCAGATGGAGCAGGTCGACGGGATCGAGGTTGCCGGCCACGGTCACCAAAGTGAGTGATCGGGGCGTTTCTGCCAGTATCACTGCGCCGCGAATATTCATGCCGTCGAGGACCACCCAGACGTCGGTGGAACCGCTATGGACGGGACCGCCGGCACGCGTTGTTGTGACGAGATGCTTCCAGCCGCGCAGATGGTAGGCCGTGCGGATGGCGTCGACAGCGCCCTCATCGGGGACGCCGCCCTCGTTGAAGCGCATGGTGTTGACGGCGACGCCATCGAGTTTGCGGATGGCGACGCGGTCCGGTTGATCGTTGTCCGGCACAAGGCCAGCCGCCAGTGCGAGCATGTTGCGGTCGAGGGTGAAGCTTTCTTTGGAGACGGCCTGCGTTTTAAGTTGGTCGAGCGCGGGGGGAGTCCATTCCAAAGGGACAGGATTCTGAGAAACGGGTGAGGGAGGGGCTTGATTATTCGAGAACTGGCCGGAATCGGTGGGGGGAGGGCCAGATTGCTGGGCTGTTGCCAGCCCGCAGGCTAAGCCTGCCAAAACTGCGGCGAAAGACAAGGACCGATTCCAGCTCATAGAAAGATAAACGCGGTCGCCGGAAAAAGGTTGCGGCTGTCCTGAAAAAATGAACCAACGTCCGAGGTGAGGTCACGGAAAGCCAGGAGCGTTCGAAGGGGGAAAATGACAAGAAATCACCACCCCGGGGCTTCGGGAAAAGACTGTATTACTCCAAGAGTTATGAACGGAAGATGAAATCGGGTCTGAGCCTGTTGTGGCGGGGCAAGATGCTGTAAACTCATGCGGGAACGATTCAAAACCGACCGATTCAAATGTCACGGAGGATACATAGAAATTGGGAAAAAGCATGGTCCCGAAGAAGCTTTTCTTCACGAAGGGCGTAGGCAAGCACAAGGAACGTCTCACCAGCTTTGAGCTGGCCCTTCGGGATGCGGGGATTGCCTCGCAGAACCTGGTGCGCGTGTCATCGATCTTTCCACCACGCTGCAAAGTAATCTCGCGCAAAGAGGGCCTGAAATATCTGAACCACGGCGAAGTTGTGTTCTCAGTGATTGCGGAGAACTCGACGCGCGAGCCGCACCGTCTGGTGGTTTCGAGCATTGGCGTGGCGATCCCGGCCGACCGTGACACCTACGGGTACCTGAGCGAACATCACAGCTTTGGCGAAACTGAGGACCAGGCCGGCGAATACGCAGAAGAACTGGCCGCCGAGATGTTGGCGACGACCCTGGACGTGGATTTTGATCCAGACAAGAGCTGGGATGAGAAGAAGGAGATCTACCGCATCTCCAATAAGATTGTGCGGACCAGCAATTACACGCAGTCGGCGGTGGGCGACAAGCGTGGCCTCTGGACAACGACGATTGCGGCCGCCGTCCTGATCCTCGACGAATAGGCGCTGCGTGCCGGCGCATTGGGGGCCAAAGGATGACGGATTCTCCTGGGTTTGGAGTGCGCCGAGTTCGCCCTGCCGCTCAACGGGGATGAGATGGTCTTAGACCGCCTGCGGAGAGTTACGAGGGACGGACGGTGGATTCCTGAGATTGATGGGCTGCGGTTTGTAGCGATCTCCAGCGTGATTCTGTTTCATTTGTATGTGGAGTTGTTGCTTCGGCCGCAGTATCGCCTTGTTCTTGATCCGAAATACTGGTGGCTGGGCAGGATTTTAGAGAATGGCGAGCGAGGCGTGCGGCTGTTCTTCGTGATCAGCGGCCTGATTCTGGCATTGCCGTTTGCGCGACACCTGCTCTGCGGAGCCAAGCCGGTTTCGCTCGGCAAGTACTATTTGCGGCGGGTGACGCGTTTGGAGCCGCCCTATTTTTTGTCGCTGCTCCTGATCGCGCTGCTTACCTTTGTTTATTGGCACAGACTTGACCCCGGATACTCTTTTCACCTGCTCGCCAGCCTGTTTTACCAGCACAATCTGATTTATGGCGATGTGAGCACCGTCAGCCCAGTGGCGTGGAGCCTGGAGATTGAAATCCAGTTTTATCTTCTGGCGCCTCTGATCATGCAGTGCTTTCGAATTCGCCCTACCTGGGTGCGCCGACCGCTTGTGCTCCTCTTCATCGTCTGTATATCGGCTGCGCAAATGGTCTTTCCTGCGAGCCTCAGGGTGAATTTGAGCATTCTTTTTTATCTGCAATATTTTCTTGTGGGCCTTCTGATCGCCGATGTTTTCGTGTTGGACCTGGACCGGATGCGGGTGTCGTGGATTTGGGACTTGGCAGGAATCATGGCGGTGGGCGCGATCTTCTGGCCGTCGGCCGCTAGCCCGTGGCCTCATGCGCTGCTGTGGATTCCGATGGGGCTGCTTTGTATTGCGGCGATGCGGAGCCATGGGTTGCGGCCTTTCTTTGCAAATCAATGGATCGCGGTGATTGGCGGCATGTGCTACTCGATCTACCTGCTGCACTTCGCCTGCATTGCGGTGTTGATGAAGGCGACACGGCACGCGCTCCTGCCAGGGGGGCTATTCCCGGCAAATTATCCGATTCAGGCATTGCTCGTTGTTGTGCCGACGTTCGCGATTGCTGCCGCGTTTTTTGTTTTTGTGGAGCGGCCCTGCATGGATCCGAACTGGCCATCGAAGTTGTGGCACAGGATGACGGGACGCCGTGAGAGCGAAGTTGCCGTGCTGGATGCAGGTGGACTTTCGGATTGATGCGGGATGGGAGTTTGCATCGTGTGTGGATTTAAGCGCATCACGTATTCTCGAACTGAGTGCACTGGAATGGAGCGATCTCGAATTGCCGGGGTCGAACAGGTTGAGGAGCGCGCGGGAGCAGGAAATCGATGATGGAGTCACGCAAGTACAACGTTGGGCTGGTGCAGATGAAGATGGGGCCCGACCCGGAGGCGAATTTTGCTGCCGCGGTGCGGCATGTGCGCGAGGCGGCGCGGCTGGGTGCGCAGATTGTGTGCCTGCCGGAACTGTTCAAGGCGCAGTATTTTTGCCAACGCGAGGATTTGAAGCTGTTTGATCTGGCGGAGCAGATCCCAGGCCCAAGTACACAAAAGCTGGGAGAGGTGGCGCGCGAAGCGCGGGTGGCGATTATTGCGAGCCTTTTTGAGCGGCGCGCACCTGGGCTTTATCACAACACGGCAGTGACACTGAACGTGGACGGGCAGATTGCGAGCGTCTACCGCAAGATGCATATTCCGGATGATCCGCTGTATTACGAGAAGTACTACTTCACGCCGGGCGATCTGGGATTCAAGGCAGTGGATACGGCTTATGGGCGTGTGGGAACACTGGTGTGCTGGGATCAGTGGTATCCGGAAGGCGCGCGGCTGACGGCGCTGCAGGGAGCTGAGGTCCTGTTTTATCCGACGGCGATTGGATGGCATCCGGCAGAGAAAGACGAGTTTGGCGAAGCGCAGTATTCTGCGTGGCAGACGATCCAAAGGGCGCACGCGATTGCAAACGGCGTGTATGTGGCGGGGGTGAATCGCGTGGGCCATGAGAATGGCGACGTGCTTGGGAGTCGGATGGATGGGCCGGGCCTGGAGTTCTGGGGCGGAAGCTTTCTGGCCGATCCGTTTGGAAGAATCCTTGTGCAGGCGTCGCATGACGCAGAGGAGATTTTGCTGGGCGAGATCGACCTGAGCTTGCTGGAGGAGACGCGTCGCAACTGGCCGTTTCTGCGAGACCGGCGGATTGACGCGTACGGGCCGATTACGCAGAGGTTTCTGGATGGGACTTCGGCAGGCGGAGACCAGAAATAGCGATGGCAAAAGCACAGAAAGAGAAGACACCAAGAGAACTTGGATTTCGCATGCCGGCGGAGTGGGAGCCGCACGAGGCGACGTGGCTGGCGTGGCCGCACAATCGCGAGGACTGGCCGGGAAAATTCGGACCGATTCCCTGGGTGTTTGCGGAGATTGTTCGGCTGCTGGCGCGGAAAGAGCGGGTGCACCTGCTCATAAAGGACGCAGAGGCGGAGCGGCGCGCGCGTGGCGTACTATGGCGGGCCGGAGCGGACCTGACGAAGGTGAACTTTCACTGCTGGCCGACGGACCGGGTGTGGACGCGGGATTCCGGGCCGATTTTTGTGCGGAATGCGAAGGGGCAGGTAGCGATTACCGACTGGCGATTCAACGCGTGGGCCAAGTACGACGACTGGCATAACGACGATGAGGTGCCGGGTCGGGTGGCGAAAGAGCTAAAGGTGATGGCCTGGGAGCCGGTGGTTGCGATTGGGCGCAAGAGGTACAGGGTCGTGCTTGAGGGCGGTTCGATTGACACGGACGGACGCGGGACTTTGTTGACGACCGAGGAGTGCCTGCTGAGCGATGTCCAGGAGCGCAATCCGGGTGTGAGCCGCGAACAGATGGAACAGGTTTTTTCTGACTACCTGGGAATTGATCGGGTCATCTGGTTGAATCGCGGCGCGACGGGCGACGATACGCATGGGCACGTGGACGACATCACGCGGTTTGTGGGACCGGCGACGGTGGTGACGGCAGTGGAACGCGATACGCGGGATGCGAATCACGAACCGCTTGCTGAGAATCTGCAGCGCCTGAGGGCAGCGCGAACGGCGGACGGCAAGCAATTGGAGATTGTCGAACTGCCTATGCCGCGGCCTGTGATATTCCGCGGACAACGGCTACCGGCGAGTTACGCGAATTTCTACATCGCTAATGGCCTGGTGCTGGTACCGACGTATCACGATCGCAACGACCGCGTGGTGCTGAATACGCTGGCGGAGGTGTTCAGGGACCGCGAAGTGATCGGGGTTCACTCGATGGACCTGATCTGGGGATTGGGCGCGCTGCACTGCATGACGCAGCAGGAGCCGAAGAGCTAGGGATTAGGGATTAGAACCTTGCCGAAAGGTTGCTTCGGTAGCATTGAGCTGATGATCACAGATCAAGAGGCGATGGAGGCTGCGCTTGCTGAGGCGCGGAAAGCTGGCGAAGCCGGCGAGGTGCCGATTGGCGCGGTGATGGTGCGCGAAGGCGGGATTGTTGCACGGGGGCAGAATCGCGTCCTGCGAGAGTTCGATCCGACGGCACATGCGGAGATTGTTGCGCTGCGCGAAGCTGCGGCTGCACTGGGCAACTACCGGCTCAATGGGTGCACGCTGTACGTGACGCTGGAGCCGTGTGCGATGTGCGCGGGAGCGATGATTCATGCGCGGCTGGACCGGCTGTTGTTCGCGGCGGCTGATCCCAAGGCGGGCGCGTGCGGGTCTGTGCTCGAAGTGCTGAATCATCCGCGGCTGAACCACCAGATGCACGTGGAGCAGGGAATTCTGGCGGAAGAAGCGACGGAGCTGCTGCGGGGGTTTTTTCGGGAGAGACGGTAGGCTCACGTGCGGCTGAGCGCGCGGATGCGGTCGGCTTGGTCGGGCCACTGGGCGATGAGTTCGCTGGCGGGGGCGCTGCGGTAGTCGGAGAAGTCGAATCCGGGAGTGACGGAGCAGCCGAGGAGAGCCACTTTGCCGTCTCCAATGAGGCGCGCGCCCTGCCAGACGCCGGAGGGGACGACGAGTTGGACATGCTGCCCCGCCTGCAAATCTGGTCCAAGAGTGAAGACAGCGGAGCTGCCGGTGGGGTGGAGTTGCAGCATCTCGACTGGATCGCCAAGATAGAAGTGGAAGAGTTCGTCGGATGAGAGAACGTGCATCTCAGAGAATGTGCCGGGCTCGAGCAGGTAGTAGATGGCGGAACCGAGGGCGCGGGTACCGCGAGGCAATTCGACCGTGCCGGGGGAAGTGTAAGTGCGGCGAAACGATCCTCCCTCAATGGGATGAGGCGTAAGATTCAACAGGGACTTGATCTGTTCGGCGGTCATGCAAGACAAGAGCATAGCAGAGGAAAGACGGTAGGATAGAGATATGGTCGTGACGATGTATACCTCGACGTGGTGCCGGGACTGCCGGTCGGCCAAGCAGTTTCTTGAGACGCACAGCATTCAGTACACCGAAATCAATGTGGACGAAGACACGGCGGCAGAGAGTGAACTGTTGCGCCGGGTAGGCAAGCGAGCAGTGCCGCAGCTGGTGATTGATGGCGAGTGGTTTCAGCCGTACAAGCCGGGGCGCGGGTTGCTCTACGACGAGCTGCACAAGCGGTTCCAGATTCCGCAGTAATCAGGCCGGAGCGCAGGACCGCGCCAGCTTTGGACGGCGCGTATGAAGGCGTCGTCCTTTGTTGGCCCAAAATTCGTGAGGCCGGAAGCCCTTCCCCAGTACAATCAAAGAGTTGGCAGGCTGCGCTGCAAGCGCCGCGGCCGGGAGTTTGCGATTGATCGAACGCTACACACGTCCGGCGATGGGTGCCCTTTGGACAGAAGAGAACAAGTACCGCTGCTGGATGCAGGTGGAAGCGGCGGCGAGCGCGGTGCTGGCGGAGGATGGGGTCATTCCGGCGGCTGCGGCAGAGGCCATTGCGAAGGGGACGGCATCGGCGGATCGGATTCGTGCGATTGAGGCAGAGGTGAAGCACGATGTGATCGCCTTTACGACGGCCGTGGCAGAGAGCCTGAAGGCGCTGGGGCTGGACGCGGAATCGCGATGGCTGCACTACGGGCTGACTTCGAATGACGTGGTGGATACGGCACAGGCGCTGCAGGTGAAGCAAGCTTCGGCGCTGATCCGCGAAGGGTTGACGGCGCTTTCGGAGGTGCTGAAGCGGCGGTCGCTGGAATTCAAGCACACGCCGACGATCGGGCGGACGCACGGCATTCATGCGGAGCCGACGACTTTCGGGTTGAAGCTGCTGAACTGGTATGCGGAGTTGCAGCGGAACCTGGCGCGCTTTGATGCAGCTGCGGAAGACATGCGGGTAGGGAAGTTGTCTGGCGCAGTGGGGACGTTTGGACATCTGAAGCCAGAGCACGAAGAGCGGATCTGCGCGCGACTGGGATTGAAGCCGGCGCCGGTGGCGACGCAGGTGATCCAGCGCGACCGGCATGCGGCGTATATCTCGACGCTGGCAATTATCGGAAGCACGCTCGACAAGATTGCTGTGGAAGTGCGGCACCTGCAGCGGACCGAGGTCCGCGAGGCGCAGGAGTACTTCTCGGAGAAGCAAAAGGGCTCTTCGTCGATGCCGCACAAGAAGAATCCGATTACCAGTGAGCAGATCAGCGGATTGGCGCGCGTGCTACGCGGCAATGCACAGGCGGCGCTGGAAGATGTGGCGTTGTGGCATGAGCGGGACATCTCGCACTCGTCGGTGGAGCGGGTGATTTTTCCCGATTCGACCATCCTGGTGGATTACCTGCTGGCGAAGGCGACGGATCTGATCGGCAGGCTTCTGGTCTATCCGGAGCGGATGAAGAAGAATCTTGAATTGACGGGCGGCCTGATCTTCAGCGGGCAGTTGCTGCTGGACCTGGCGGAGGCCGGGATGCTGCGCGAGGATGCCTACCGCCTGGTACAGGGCCATGCCATGCGCGCATGGAAAGAGGATCTGAATTTCCGCGAAGGAGTGGGACACGACGCGAAGATTACTGCGCTGCTGAGCCCGGAGAGACTTGCGAAGACATTCGACTACACGCGGCAGCTGGGCAACGTGGACGCGATTTTCAAGAGAGTGCTGGGGTAATAGCGAGGCGCGCTGTCAGATATCTGCCTTATCTCGGCGCGTCTGAAGATTCAATTTGAAGCGGGCAATTCGGTTGGGCTACATCCTTTTTTGAGGTGGGAATGAATCAGATTCCGGATGATGCGGCCGAGCGGGTGCTGGGCACGATTCAAGAGGTGATCGATCTGGATGGGCAGGATCAGCGGCCCGAAGCGGTGCGGCTGCTGAAGGAACTGATCGATCTCTACCCAGGCGCGTCGATCCTGCACAGCTACATGGCGTGGATTTTGTCGCGCAGCGGGCAGCACCGGGAAGCGATTGAGCATGGACGCGTGGCGGTGAAGCTGTCGCCGGAGTCGGAGATGTCGTCGGTGATGCTGTTTCGTGTGCTGTGGAGTGCGGGCGAACATGTGCAGGCTTTTGAAGAGATGAAGCGGCTGGAAAAGCATGGACACTCCGAGGAATACGCAAAGCTTATGCAGGAGTGGAACGAGGGCAAGAAGGACGATGCGGGTGAGCAGCAGATCCAGTGACAGGCGCAGGCCGGCTCGATGGATTTCGCCGGATGGTCAAAGTTGAGTTTGGGGCGCTGAACAAATGAGCGCGTGTCCGCTTGCCAATCGATGCATTTCCGCTGATAGTTTCTCTTCGGACTGGAGAGGTCGATGAAATTCCTGGTATGCATAGTGGCGTTCCTCGGCGGCGCGCTTGCGTGGGGACAGCAGCCTGCCGCAGCGGCGCCGGCAACTGGCGGGCTCGATCAGCTTTCGTGGATGAAGGGCGATTGGGCAGGGAAGCAGGACTTCAACGCCAATGGCGGCGAAGCCATGGTGGGCGATGCGACGGACAAGATCGATACGGGGATTGCCGGGAAATATCTGTGCGAAATGCTTTCGACAACGCTGCCCGGGCGCAAGCCGACAGACACGCGTCACTTCATTTCGTGGGACGCGAAGGCGGGCCAGTATACGGCGTGGTGGTTCAACGACACATCGACACACCCGATGGAGTTGACGGGTTCCCTCACGGAGAACAAGCTGGTGCTGTTCAGCAATCCGGCAGCGCCGGGGCCGGTGCTGCGCGCGACGTATGAGAGCACGCAGGATAGCAAGCTGACGTTTCTGCTGGAGATGAAGACAGGCGAGAACTGGACGCGGCTCTTTCTGACGACCTATACGAAGCGAGCGGCGCAGCCATAGGCAGGCAAGGAAAGAAGGGAAGTCCCAGGTGGAACTGACCGTAGCGATGACCGGTGCCTCAGGTGCGGTATTTGGCCGCGAGATGCTCCGCGCACTTGAGGCGGACGAACGCGTGGCGCGGGTGCATTTTGTAGCCAGCGAAAACTCGTTGCGGGTGATCGCAGAGGAACTCGGCATCTCGGGGCGCACTGGGTTGCTGGAAAAGCTTCTCAGTGCGACGCCGAAGAAAGTTGCGTTGCACGGGGATTCAGATGTGGGAGCAGCGATTGCGAGTGGAAGTCATCCCTTGAGCGGGATGATTGTGCTTCCTTGCTCGATGGGAACGCTTGCCTCGATCGCGAACGGGCTGGCGGACACGCTGATTGCGCGTGCAGCCGATGTGACGCTGAAGGAGCGGCGGCCGCTTGTGCTGTGTGTGCGGGAGACGCCGTTCAATCGGATTCACCTGCGCAACATGACACTGGCGGCAGAGGCGGGGGCAACGATCTTTCCGTGCATTCCGGCGTTTTACAACAAGCCGGTCGATTCCGATTCGATGGCGAAGCAGTTTGTGTGCCGGGTGCTGGCGCATATCGGGTTGGCGCAGCCCGGAGCGTATGTGTGGAAGGCTGAACAAGAGCAGGGACTGAGGGACCAGGGCCGCAGGGACTAGAACGCCACGCGACAGCGGGAGTTGGTTGACAGGAGGGCCTGCCAGCCGGGATACTGCCAACAATGCGGATCCAGACGAAGCTCGGAATTGAGGCCATATGCATGTGTTGCATGTGCGGCCCCGTCCGTGCGGATCTGGAGCGGCGAATGCGCTGAGCGCAACCGATCTTGAGAGTCACGGCCCGGGTCCTCCAGAAGGATTCGGGTTTTTCCTTTTTGGCGAGTACGCTGCGTTCCCTGGAGCACCGGCCGCCGCGGCAGCCACCTGAAACCAAAGACCGAAGGAGTCGATCATGTCTGAAGAGAAACAGCGCCGATTTGCCACCCTTGCCGTTCATGCCGGCCAGTCTCCTGACCCTGCGACGGGCTCGCGGGCCGTACCGATCTACCAGACCACGTCCTATCTGTTTCAAGATGCCGACCATGCGGGGCGTCTCTTTGCGCTGAAGGAGTTCGGCAACATTTACACGCGCATCATGAACCCCACGACCGACGTGTTTGAGAAACGCGTTGCAGCATTGGAGGGTGGAGCAGCGGCACTGGCCACGGCTTCGGGGCAGGCTGCGGAAACGCTGGCGCTGACCACGCTGGCGGCGGCGGGCGACGAGATCATTTCCACGACGTCGCTGTATGGCGGAACCTACAACCTGTTCCACTACACGTTCCCGCGGCTGGGCATCCAAGTGAAGTTTGTGGATGCGGACGATTTCGATGGCATCCGCAAGGCGATAACACCGAAGACAAAGGCGATCTATACGGAGTCGTTGGGGAATCCGAAGCTCGACGTGGCGGATATTGAGAAGCTGGCAGCGATTGCGCACGAGAACGGGTTGCCACTGGTGATCGACAATACGACGCCGTCTGCCGCGCTGGTGCGGCCCATCGAGTGGGGCGCAGACATTGTAGTCAATTCGGCGACGAAGTTTCTGGGCGGTCACGGAACAACAATTGGCGGCGTGATTGTGGATGCAGGCAAGTTTGACTGGGCCGCATCGGGGCGCTTCAAAGAATTTATCGAGCCTGATCCTTCGTATCACGGCTTGTCCTACTGGTCCGCGTTCGGGCCGCTGTCGTTCATTCTGAAAGCGCGGGTGCAGGGTCTGCGCGATACGGGTGCGGCGCTTTCTCCCTTCAATGCGTTTTTGCTGTTGCAGGGAATCGAGACTTTGCACTTGCGTCTGGAGCGGCACTCAGAGAATGCGCTGGCGGTGGCACGGCACCTGGAGTCGCACCCAGGCGTGGAGTGGGTGAATTATCCCGGCCTGGAGTCGAGCGCGTATTACACGCGGGCTAAAAAGTATCTGCCGCACGGGCAGGGAGCGATTGTGACGTTTGGCATCAAGGGCGGTTACGAGGCAGGAAAGAAGCTGATTGACGGGCTGGAACTTTTCTCGCTGGTGGCAAATATCGGTGATGCCAAATCGCTGGTGATTCACCCGGCTTCGACCACGCACCAGCAGTTGAGCGTGGAAGAACAGGCTGGGACAGGAGTGACGCCGGAACTGGTGCGGTTATCGGTTGGCATTGAGGATGTCCGAGACATTCTTGACGACCTGGATCAGGCGATCGCGGCGGCAACTGGGCAGACGGCAAACAAGGCGCAGAAGGTGGGCGCTGCGGCACAATAAGGACAATGGCACACGCCCCCACAGTTACCGGATCCGGAACGGACGCGGCCCGCACATTGGAGCCCACGTACGAGGGCGATTTTGTGCTGGACCGGTCGCTGATGCTGGAAAGCGGGCGGACACTGGCGAATCCCACGCTGCATTACGCCGTTTACGGGCGGCTGAATGCGGCGCGGGATAACGCCGTGCTGGTGTGCCACGCGCTCTCCGGTTCGGCGCTGGTCGGGTCCTGGTGGCCAGAGATTTTTGCGCCGGATGCGGTGTTGTCGCTCGAGCACGATTTCGTGATCTGCATCAATCTGTTGGGGTCGTGCTATGGGTCGACAGGGCCGGGGTCGGTCGATCCGGAAACCGGGTTGGTTTATGGCCCGGATTTCCCCTTAGTGTCGATTCGTGACAATGTGAGAGCGCAGGCCCATTTGCTGGATTCACTGGGGATTCAGCGGTTGCGCATGGTGCTGGGCGGTTCCATCGGTGGAATGCAGGCGCTGGAGTGGGCGATTCACGATCCTGAGCGCGTGGAGAGGGCTGCAATTATTGCTGTGGCGCCGGTTTCGGCAATGGGTCTGGCGCTGAATCATCTACAGAGGCAGGCAATTCAAAACGATCCTGACTGGGATGGGGGCTACTACCTTCCGCAGCGGCAGCCGCGGGCGGGGCTATCGCTGGCTCGGCAGATTGGGATGCTCAGTTATAAATCGGCAACCTTGTTTGAGGAACGGTTTGGGCGCCAGCCCAACCGGAACGGCGAGGATCCCTGGGCCCATGACAACCAGGGAGGGGGACTCACGGGCGGGCGGTTTGATATCGGAGGCTATCTCGATATGCAGGGCGAGCGATTTATCGAGCGCTTTGACGCCAACGCATACCTCGCGATTCTTCGCACCATGGACACCTGGGAGCCACTCCGTGGCGGGAGCTCTTGGGAAGAGATTTACGGCCGGATTAAGGGGCGCCTTATCTTTGTGGGAATCAGTTCTGACTGGTTATTTCCTCCGGAGTCGGTGCGCGCCTTTGCGGAGTCGATTCGCGCAGCCGGGGTGAGCGCAGATTACCGGGAGATGACCAGTTCGCACGGTCATGATGCCTTTTTGGCAGAGCAATCCGAGCTGGTTCGGCTGCTGCAGTAGCCGCTTTTCGCTCCATCCAATGGATGAGGAACACTTTCCCGGGATCTGGTGTCTAAGCCGGTATGCTGGCGCGCTGGATGAGTTTCCCCATGCGAAGGCTTTTTGTCGGCGGGGAGATCGCTCATCCAACGCAAACCAGTCGGGCCAGCAGGCCGGAGTTCCACCAGCCGGCTGGGTCCTGGCAGGTGCGCATGATCACTATAGGGTGTAGCGGTTGCATAAGTTGGCTTGTCATGGGGGGCGAGGGTTTCTATAATCCATCCAACACCGTACCGGAAGCCGTGGTATCGTTCATCCGTACCCTCGGCAAACAACCGCATTGCAAAACGACTGCTGCTTCCGCGGGCGAGTGTACAAATTTCACTCCACTTTCAGGAATTCCCAGGAGCACTGAATGAAGAAGATTGTCATGGCAACCGTGATGGCGTTGGCGACCGTAAGCGTTTTCGTCGCGCCCACGCTGCGCGCACAGGATAACTCGGGCACGATCCAGATCAAGGATCCTGCCGAGTACAACGCTTACAACCTGGCGATCACGCAGACCGATCCCAAAGCCAAGTCAGCGGCCCTGGAAGATTTCCTAACGCATTATCCTCAGAGCGTGGTGAAGAACACCGTTCTTGACCAGTTGATCGACGCCTACCAGGCCACCCAGGATGCGGACAAGACCCTTGGTGCGGCCAGCCGTTTGCTGCAGGTCGATCCGAACAATATGAAGGCCGTGTTCATCTCGACCTTTATCAAGAAGCAGCAGTGCGGCAAGACCTCGGACGCCCAGACCTGCGACGACGCAGCCGCACTGGCGACAAAGGGATTGGCCATGCAGAAGCCGGCGGGTGTTGCCGACGATGCATGGAAGAGCCAGACGGCTGCGGCTTTCCCGGTGTTCCACTCTGCTAAGGCGCTGGACGCTGCCGTGGCCCACAAGGACTACAAGACGGCGCAGGACGAGTACAAGGCTGAGCTGATGCTCTACACCGATGACCAGAGCAAGACGACCGGTCTGGGCGATACGCTGCTTCTGGCCCAGGCTTATAGCCAGCCCGGCGCGGCGCAGGACCTGGTCCAGGCCAGCTGGTTCTACTCGCGCGTGTGGGACTTTGCTCCCGCGAACTACAAGGCACAGATTGAACCGAAGCTTGAGTACTACTACAAGAAGTACCACGGTGGTCTGGACGGCCTGGATGCCTTGAAACAGCAGGCGCAGGCGTCCACTTTCCCGCCATCGACGCTTCACATTGATCCGGCCAAGAGCCCCGCAGAGCAGATTCATGACTTGATCGCCGCAACGCCGGATTTGAGCACGCTGGCCCTGGCGGATAAGGAAACGGTTCTGGCGCTGGGTACCAAAGATGATGCCGACAAGCTTTGGGCAATTTTGAAGGACAAGCAAACACCTGTCCCGGGAGTTGTGATCGAAGCGACAGCCTCGCAAATCAAATTGGCGGTGACCCAGGACGCGAAGGATGCCAAGGTTCCCGACTTTATCGTGAATCTGAAGGAACCGCTAAAGGATGCAGACATTCCGGCGGCCGGCTTCGAGTACAAGCTGCAGCCTGCGGCTGAACTCGATGGCACCTACGACAGCTATACGCAGATTCCTGCAACGGCAACCACGGCGCAGAGCGCGCAGATCGTGCTTCGCGACGCGTTTGTACAGCCGGAAAAGAAGAAGGCTCCGGCGCATCCAGTGCACAAGCCTGCGGCGGCGCATCACACCGCCAGTTAGTTGGAACGGCGCACCAACCTGAGCTGGTAGAACCTCCGGCTCAGCGCGTTTCATCCTGGGAAATGAAGGGGCAACCTGTTATGGGTTGCTCCTTTCGTTTGGCGGCAAGTTTCGGTCGCTGCAATGGTAGTCTTGAAGCAACATGGTTCGACTCGGATTCCCCCTCCTCGTCCTGACCACAATGACTGGGCTCGGTGTCTGCACACTGTTGCGGGGCCAGGATGCTTCAGCACCTGCAAATGAGCCGACTGGTAAAGTGCATCTTGTGCCGGCTCCCAAAGAGCCGCACCCCTTTTCTCCGGACGCACAGAGCCCACAGGCCGCACTTTCGATCGAGTTTCGTCCCGCCGACCAAATGACGGCACAGGACAAGCTGCTTGCGGCTGACGCGCAATCGTCGATTGGGGAGCACGCCGGGTTGGATGGATTCGATTTGGAAAATGGGCAATGGACCTACGAACAGATCGTTTGCCCGGCGCTGCCGAATCACTTGTTTCTGCAATACAAGCGGAACAGCGGAGCGGGGGATTTGACTGTGTTTTCTGCTTCGATCCCCCGGGGCAGCGAAGGCCGAGTGCGCATCGTACCAATCCTGAAACGAGGCTATTCGTTGTTTTCGCCCGCGCCGATCAATGCGCTTACCATTTCTGCGTTCAATCACATTCGCGGTGAGGAACAGGAAGACGCCAACCAGAGCTGGCTGGGGAACGGATTGTGCTACGCCGCTCTGGCCGGGGCACATCCTGAAATTTCTTCGCCGGATGACCTTGTGGACGCGAACACGCCGATTCCTTCCATGACGGCGATCTTGCAAGTGCGCAACGATCAAGGGGAAGTGATCCAATTTGCCGACAAATCGGCGAAGCCGCGACCGATGGAGTGGTCAATGACTTTCACCCGCCAGGGGCGGTTGGTGAAGGCGACACATGCGCCGGCGACGATGCTGCGCGCGAAGCAGGTTCCAAACACAACGCCGACAATTGTGCGGACAGTGCCGCAGGGCTAAAGGGCGCCGTCTGGTCGCAGATTCCTGCGATCGGTTAAGGGTTTCGATTATTCCCCAAGCATGATGCGTTCGATGGCTGATGCTCGCCCGGTGGCCGGGTCGCAGGTTACGAGCGTTGCGCACATCTTTGGATTTCCCTTGGCCGCTTCGAACTTGCCGGGCAGTCCGGTCAGGAAGCGATGGAGCACGAGATCCTTCTCGACGCCGATCACGCTGTCATAAGGGCCACTCATTCCGACATCGGTCTGATACGCCGTGCCCCCGGGCAGAATTCGCTCATCGGCTGTGGGCACATGCGTGTGAGTGCCCAGGACAGCCGTTACCTTACCGTCCAGATGCCAGCCCATGGCTACCTTTTCGCTGGTTGCTTCTGCGTGAAAATCCACGAGGATGACTTTTGCCGTGACGTCTCTGAGAAGGTGATTGGCAGCGTGGAATGGATCGTTGGTATTAGCCATGAAAACCTTGCCCATCAGGTTGAGGACAGCGTAACTCACGCCACTGTTTGTGGTGCCCTGGAAGACACCGTAACCGGGTAAGCCGGGTTGCATGTTTGCGGGCCGAAGGATGCGCCGGGCGCGCGCTTTGCTGTCTGCCGGCACGCTGCTGAGATAATCCATCAACTCGCGTTTGTCCCAAACGTGATTGCCGGTGGTCATGACGTCGGCGCCCTGTTCGAACAGTTCCTCGGCGATCTGCGGCGTAACACCGAACCCGCCAGCGGCGTTTTCAACGTTCATGATGAGAAGTTCGACCTGCTTGGCTTCACACACATGGGCGATGTGCTCGCGCACGATGCGGCGGCCTGCACTGCCGAAGATGTCGCCGACGAAAAGGATATTCAACCGCGGCTCCTAGCTTTCGGTGTCCGGTTTTGCTGCAGGGGGCAGCTTCACCTCGCGCATGAGAGGGAAGAGGATCACGTCGCGGATGGAGCGGGAACCGGTGAGCAACATGGTGAGACGATCCACACCAATTCCTTCGCCCCCGGTGGGAGGGAGGCCATAGGCCAAGGCGCGGACATAGTCCTCGTCCATCTGGTGGGCTTCGTCGTCGCCACGGTCGCGCTCGCTGATCTGCTGCTCGAAGCGCTTGTGCTGCTCGACCGGATCGTTGAGCTCGCTGAAGGCATTTCCGAGTTCGAAACCTCCGGCGAAGAACTCGAAGCGCTCGACGTGGTCCGGATCGTCGGGCTTGGCCTTGGAGAGCGGCGAGACCACCGTTGGGTAGTCGTAGATGATGGTTGGCTGGATGAGGAAAGGCTCGACGACAGCTTCAAAGGTGTTGTAGATGGATTTACCAAGCGGCGCGCCCTTCATGGAGTCGTAATAGACAGCGGTGATGGCGCCATGAATCGTCTTCAATTCGGCGAGGCGCTCGGGCGTCGATTGTGCCGTGTGAGCAGCGTGCTTTTCGAGTGAGTCCAGTGTCGCGTGAAGCCTTGCCTGCAGCAGAGAGAGATCCTGCAATGCGGTTTCGGCAGGCTTGGCGCCCGCTTCTTCAGGCCAATATTGGCGGATAGCCTCGTGCATGGTGAGGCGCTGCCACTTTGCCAGGTCGATGGTGTGGCCATTGAATTCGGTGGTGGTGACGCCGTTGACTTCGCGCGCCACGAACTCGATCAACTCCTCGGTGATCTGCATCATGTCGTGGTAGTTGGCGTAAGCCTGGTAGAACTCGAGCATCGTGAACTCGGGGTTGTGCTGCGTGCTCACGCCTTCATTACGGAAGTTGCGATTGATCTCGTACACGCGATCGAGCCCGCCTACGACGAGGCGTTTGAGATAGAGCTCCGGCGCGATACGCAGGAAGAGGTCCATGTCGAGCGCGTTGTGATGCGTTCTGAATGGGCGTGCCGCAGCGCCGCCGGCAATCTGCTGCATCATGGGCGTTTCCACTTCGAGATAGCCTCGGTCATCGAAGAACTGGCGCAGGGCACGCAGAACCCTGGCGCGCTTTACGAAGACTTCGCGGCTTTCGAGATTGGCGAAGAGATCGACGTAGCGCTGGCGATAGCGGAGTTCGACATCGGCGAGGCCGTGAAATTTTTCCGGTAGCGCGAGCATTGCCTTGGCAAGGAAAGTGAGGCGCTCGACGTGGATGGAGAGCTCGCCGGTCCTGGTCCGAAAGAGATAGCCGCTGACGCCCACGTGGTCGCCCAGGTCCAGCAGCTTGTAGAGAGCCCATCCCTGTTCGCCAACGGCGTCTTGCCGGACGTAGATCTGCAGGCGCTGGCCGCCCTGCTGCAGTGTGGCAAAGCCTGCCTTGCCCATGACGCGGATGGCCATGATGCGACCGGCAATGGCGACGGTGGTGCGCTCCGCGTCGAGTTGCTCGGCGGCGACCGAGTCCCACTTGGCACGGATCGCGGGGATAGTATGCGAGGAAGGGAACTGGTTGGGATAGGCGGTCTGGCCCAGCTTCTCAATCTCCACCAGCTTGGCCCTGCGCAGGTCGAAAAGACCCCGCTCAAACTCCGAATCGAACACGAAAAGCCCTTTCTTTGTGCGAGAAAGCCCAAAGGGGAAGTATACCTGCTTGGTTGATGAGGCTATAGACTAGGAAAGAGGCAAGATGCCGAACGATGACTCCAATTCCGGTGGAAAAAAGCGCAGCGGCCTGGGCGAAGCGGTAGGGACCTATGTGCAGGTAGAAAAGATTGCGCAGATTGCTTTGGTGCTGCCCTGCGCTGTCCTGATTGGCTGGCTGGGAGGTACCTGGCTCGACCATCATTTTCACCAGACATGGATGACGCTCACAGGATTTATCTTGGGCTGCATTGCCGGTTTCACGTCGTCGATTCGGATGGCGCTGGCGCTGGTAAAGGATCCTGGAAAGAAGGCAGGACCCGGCCCAGGAAGCTCGGATTCCGGAAACTGATCGATGACTGAAAGTCTTCAGCCTGTTGCAGATGTTTCACCTGAAGCACTCTACGCGATGCTATGGCGCGCCATGCGCAATGCCCTGATTCTGGCCTTGGTGCTGGCTGCCGCGATCTGGATCGGCTCCGGTTGGCGCAATGCGGCCATGCTTGGGGTGGGCGCTGCCATTTCAATCGCCAGCATCTATGAGTGGTTGCGTCTTGCGCGCATGGTGAATGCGCGGTTGGATCGGCAGCAATCGGGTGCAAACACAGGTATTGTGGTGCTGTTCTTCCTCTTGCGGCTGCTGCTGTTTGCGGCAGCCATCTATGGTAGTCTAAAGGTGATACAAGGCTCAGGTGCGGCACTTCTAGGCGGTCTCGCGCTGGCGGTGACGACGATGGGCTGGGAAGCGCTTCGCATGCTTCGCCAATAAGATTGCAATGCTTTCGATCGACCGGCAGCAGACCGTCGTCGAAACGGAAAGAATCTCGACTCCATGCTGGATCCAGCAGGCCTCGCATCAGGTTTATCTCCCATCGCCGGCAAATCGTTGGCGTTTATGCTGCAAGAAGCCGCACAGCCCTACGCATTTTTTAATACGACCTTGAAGCTTGAGCTCCTGGTGGTGCTCGGGCTGATTGCGTTCTTTGTCGTGGTGCGGGCGTCGCTCTCGGTGGAAGCACCCGGCGCGCCGCAGCAGATGATGGAAATGCTTCACGAGTTTGTAGGTGGACAGGCCGACCAGGTGATTGGCCACGGCTACGAGCGGTACATGGCTTTTATCACCTGCATCTTTCTTTTTGTCCTCTTCAACAATCTACTCGGACTGATCCCGGGAATCGAGACGCCGACAAGTGTTGCCGTTGTGCCTCTAGGCATCGCAACGCTGTCATTTCTCTACTACAACTACCACGGGCTGCGGGTGCATGGTCCGATCAATTACCTGAAGACCTTTGCCGGCCCGGTCTGGTGGATTTCGCCGCTGCTATTTCCTGTCGAGATCATTTCGCACCTCGCGCGCGTGATGTCGCTTACCATTCGTCTTTACGCCAACATGCTGGCCAGCGATCTGCTTACGTTGATCTGCTTTTCGATCTTTCCGTTCGTCGCGCCAACCGGTTTTCTGGCGCTTCATTTTCTGGTTTCGATTATTCAGGCGTATGTCTTCATGCTCCTGAGCACGATTTACATTTCGATGGCCATCTCGCACGATCATTGATGCGCTGTCACTCGGCGAGTTGTTTCGGCCGAGAAACGGATTCCGCCGGAGAGCGCTTCCACTCCGGAAAAACGGTAGGACCGCAAGCGTGAGGGGGCCAGCTAGGTGAGCCTCAACCACCCACTAACGGTCAATCTTGAGAGAAGCCGGAGAACTATGCGCAAACTGCAATTCGTATTTCTCACACTGGCCCTGCTGTGCTTTGCGATTCCAGCATTCGCGCAAAGCGGGTCGGCTGTCATCGACATGGGACCAATCGGCGTCGGTTTAGGCATGGGCCTGGCCGCCGGTCTTTGCGGTCTTGGTCAGGGCAAGGCTGTCGGTTCCACGACCGAAGCTCTCGCTCGCAACCCCGGAACACGCGGCAATCTGCTGACCTTCATGATTATCGGTCTGGCATTTATCGAGTCGCTCACCCTGTTCACCTTTGCCATGGTCTTCCTTCGGATCAAGTAAGGCACAGGCAAAAGAAAAAGGCCCCGCCCTTGCGGTGGGGCTTTTTCGTTGGAGCGAAAGGCTCACTGGCTTGCGGCAATCGGTTTCGCCGGATCGCTGCGCAGCAACTGGATGGCCTGCGCGTACCCCATGCCAGCGGGAAGCGGCGTGAATTTCGATTGTTCCTCGAGAGTGTCAAAAGCTCTGGTCTTGAAGAAAACGCGGCCGCTCATCACCATCTGAAAGCGCACGATGCGCCACTGATGATCGCCAACGTCGGACTGATCGATGATGATCCATCCGCCCTTATTGAGCCGGCCCAGCATGCCCCAGCCAAAATCGACATCCTGCTGCAGGTGGCCTTCGAGGCGCAGAACGCGCTGGTCCTGTGTGTCGATCCGAATTTCTCCGGCCATGTGCACCAGGGCCTGCGTTTCGAGATCGGGTGGATCGAAGTTCGCGTTGGGCTGGAAGCTGAAATGATCGCAGTGTTCAGCAGGCGGAGGACAAGGCCCGATGTACGTGTAGTCGAATGCGTCCGGCAGTGCGCGGAGCACTTTGAGGGCACGTGCCGTGTCTGCATCTTCAGACTGCTTGCGGTGGCGTTGCTTGCTGGGATCGGCGAGCAGGGCGTCTAGCCGGACAGCTTCCTTTTGTTCGTCTGCGGCGCTGAGTGGCTGGTCGTTCATGGCCAAAAGACGCGCCACAGCGCCGTCCTTAGTTTCAACGATGTCCTTGATCGTGGAAAAGCGGGGGCTTGTCTTATGCAGGCGGTAGCGCATGGGATGCTGCGTGTCGCTCGCGGCTCGCAACTCAGTGGCAAGTGCCTGCCGGACGAGCGCGAGATGGGAATCTGTCGCCTGTTCCTGTGCCTTGATCGCGGAAAATTGCAACGGCAGGGCGACAGCGAGCGCACTTCGCAACAAAACCTTCCCGGAGGTCATTCTTTGAGTTCGCCTCGTGGTTCGTTTGCTTCCTCTATTAGACGCCTGTATACCCCTGCGGTTGCTGGAATTGAAGGAACTGGGCCCGGTTGCGTATAGTGCGGGCAGGGCCCTGATCATTTTACCGGTCAGGCGGCTCAAACGGCTCAACTTACCGGCGCATTGATTCGAAGGCAGATGCAGCGTCTCTCGCCGCCGAGCGCCAAGGCGTTAATGGATCCAAAACCAGCCAGGGAAGGATATCGAACATGGCAACCGAGAACGGTCCCGCACGAATCGGGAAGACCGTCGTAATTCGCGGCGAATTGAAGGGTAGCGAAGACTTGATTGTAGATGGGCAGGTCGAAGGTACAGTGACTCTTTCCGAGGGCAAGCTGACCATTGGATCTACGGCCCAGGTTGCCGCGGACTTGACGGCGAAGGATGTGCTGATCCTGGGCCGTTTGCAGGGCAACATTGTTGCCTCGGGTCGCGTGGAACTTCGGTCTGGGAGCGTGGTGGAGGGTGATGTGCGCGCGTTGCGGCTGGCTGTCGAAGACAACGCGGTGTTTCGCGGCAAGGTGGACTTGACGCAGGGTGCCACCGGGCACAGCGCAAGCGGCGCTCAGTAAACAACGAATCGCTTCACGCAAAGTGGGCGAGCGTTCATGACGGATGGGTCGGATCGGCCAGCGGTGGACGGAATGACGCGATGGGAAGCCGGATAAGGACGGCAACTCGGATGCGATTCCGACCGGGGCGTTTCCTGCTGTAAAGGAAGTCAAGGGTGCTTCGAAACTTATTTGACCGAAAAGGCGAGAACGACGACGCGGGCATGCAAGGCTACTCGGGCGTCAAGATTCCGCGCCATTCCGGTGGCTGGTCCGCTTTGCGCAAGCGCTTGCAGAGCGAGACGGGACTGCGCATTATCGATGCAGGCATGACCTCGCCGAACAACATCAATCATCTAACCAACCAGGGACACAGCATTTTTCTCAGTGATCCTGTATTTGAAGCCTGCAACGGCAATTGGAAGACCGGCGAGGATGAAGATGGCAATCCGATCTGGAATGTGGAAGGCTATCTGAAGCAGACGCTCGACTTTGCGGGCCGCACCTTCGACATCGTCCTGTTGTGGACGACACTCGACTACCTGCCTGAACCGCTCGTTGCTCCCCTGGTCGACCATTTATTTGAAGCCATGAATCCGGGCGGTCAAGTACTGGCATTTTTCCATACACGCCAAAAAGGCGATGAGACAGCCTACTGCCGCTTTCACGTGACGAATAGCGACAATTTGGATATGCAGGCAGCGCAACCGTTCATCATTCAACGAGCGTTTACCAATCGCAGTATCGAGAAGCTTTTCTCGCGTTGGTCAGGGTTTCGCCAGTTTCTGGCGAAGGACGCGCTGTCAGAAGTGATCATTACACGCTGAACGTTCGCCGCGGCGTCCGGGAATTCGAGTCATGGAGGGAGTTATGACTACAAAAAAGGCCACGCGTATTACGTGGCTTGGACATGCGACGGTCCTTGTTCAGACGGCCAAGGGAACTAACCTCCTGATCGACCCATTCCTCGCCGGGAATCCCACCTATCCGAAAGGGAACGTATTGCCGGAGAAGATTGACTACGTGTTGTTGACACATGGCCACAGCGATCATATTGCCGATGCTGCGCCCGTCGCGAAGCAGTACGGCTCGAAGGTTGTTGGCATTCATGAACTGGCCGCCTACATGGGTAAATTGGGTGTTGCCAGTACCATCGGAATGAATTTGGGTGGCACAGTCGAACTGGGAGATGTGGCGGCGACAATGGTGGATGCAAAGCATTCGGCCGCAGCCGAGGATGAAAACGGTGTCCATTATGTCGGTGTGGCAGCCGGCTTTGTTTTGACCATCAAAAACGGGCCGGTGCTCTATCACGCGGGAGACACTTGCGTGTTTGGAGATATGAAATTGATCGCGCAGCTATATCATCCCACGATCGCCATGCTGCCGATTGGCGGCCACTACACGATGGATCCGAAAGAAGCCGCGCTGGCGGCTAAACTGCTTACGCCGAAGAAGATTTTGCCTATTCATTTCGGAACCTTTCCGCCGCTGACGGGAACGCCTGCGCAACTTGCTGCTCTTGTGCCGGCCGGAGTTGAAGTGATCGCCTGGGCTCCGGGTGAGACGGTTGAAGTGTAGTTGAGCCCAAAACAAAAGGCCGGACTATGCCGGCCCTCCATTTCAAACATGGCGTAAATCTATTTTGCAGAGGCAGCTTTCTGCCGGGCCCAACGTCTCTTGACTGCATCTGCGATTCGCTTGCGACCTTCTGGGGTTAGGTTTCTCTTTTTCTTGCCGCCCCGAGCAGCTGGGGAAGCTTTTTTGGTTTTGGCGGACCCGCTTAACAAGGCACGCGCCTGTTGTAGCTGAGCAATTTCCCTGTCAATTTGACTAAGAATTTCAGCAACTCCCACGATTCCTCCTCTTGCTGGGTTTAAGGGTCTGCTCCCTATGGTCTTTGTTGTCGACCTATACATTCCGGGCAGCCATTCGTTCTTTGGATCACAATACGCATCTGTTCACTAATTTACAAACAAAAAATGCTTCAATTTCAGGGATTGAGCAGTAGAGAGTGTATGTTCCGTAACGTCGCGTTATAACATTCGCTGATAGACTCAATCGGATGTAAATGACTCGGAGCGATCCACACTTCGCGTCGAACTTACACTTCTAGTTATCGGGAAAGAGGGCCGAATTCCTTTTGGGAGAGGCAGGGCCTGCGCCGGGTTCGAGAAGAATCTAGATCGTGCGCGTGGGGGTTGGCTGCTTGGTCGCGGCATCAGGAGCGGTTGCCCCGGGAGGGAGCCCAGCGCCTTCGGTCGAACCAGGGCGAAGATTGGCTGCTTCGGCAGCGCGGTAGTTGCGGAGATCGCGAAGGATCTCGATTTTCTCTCGCGCATATTGGCCCGCAAGGCGCGTCAGTGCGTAGGTGATGATGTCGCTGTGGTGTAGATCCTGCATCACCGGATCGCGGCGCATGTTCAGCCAAAGACGATGTACCAGCTGCACATCGTCGGGACTGAGGGTGGGCGCGTGCGGTCCGATATAGAAGACTTTGGTTTCGCCATCGGGACCAACCACGAAAAAGTTGAATTGGCGCTTGGGCTCGGGTAAGGCCTCCCAGGCCTGTCCGAGATGAAATGCCTGATCCTCGGCAGTCATTGAACTGGAAAGACCCGACACAACTGAGTCGACTTCAAGAGAGTTGGCGCTCTGCGTGAGGGCGGCGAAGATGTCGCCGGCGGGTACCACAAGCAGTGAAACCTTCTTGCCAAAACTTTCTGCTACAGATACAGCCTTGGTGAACAATGTCTGTTCGTGTTCGCTGAAGCTCTGCTGTTCCGCACTGAGATATTCCGGACCACCTACGCCCATCATGCGCACGCTCATGACCACGACATCGCGGTCTTCAGTCTTGGTCCGCGAGAGCACCCATTTCAGGGCTACGGGATTGGCCGAATCGTGCATCGTGACCATGATCGCGCCGGGCCGGATTGCAACCGACTCACGACTGATGGTGTCCTGGTGTTCCATCTGAAAGTGGTCACGCATCTGGCGCGCGGTGAGCGCATGTTTGCGAAGGTTCTGGCGTTCCGAGATGGTAAAGATAACAAAGAAAGCGGCGGCAAAGGCAATGCCGCTGACCGTCGCCACGGACTTGGTGAAGAGGTTGGTAATCGCCGTGGACAGCAGCACAAGAAACACAGAAAAGAGGCCGATTGGCAATTCAGTCTTGCCGATGCGGATATTGGGTGGCACTTTCCAGCCGCGTTCGCCGTGGTATTTCCAGCGCAGCACAAGCATGGCAAGGCTGTTGAAGGTAAATGACCAGATAACGCCGAAGGCATACGCTTCGCCCAGGGTGATGACATTGCCGCGGCTCACGATAATCGTGAACATCTGAAGCCCGAAGACGAGGTTCACGATGCGATGGCTCGTGCCGAAACGCGGATGCGGCTTGCGGAACCAGTCGGTAAGTACACCGTCTTCTGCCACGCGCATCAGGACGCCGGTTGAGCCGATCATCGAGGTGTTGATTGCGCCGGAAAGAATGAGGAAGCCGACGAACACTACAAAGATGCGGAACACGACGCGCCAGAACATCGGTCCGACCATGAACATCGCCAGGCCGGCAATAAGGTTGTCCTGGTAGACATGTGTACGAGGGCCATCGGGGATGAGCATCGAGGCCAGCAGGGTGGCGCCGCCAGTGAAGATCAGGCTGTAGATCGCGATGACGATAGCCGCGCGTTTCAGATTCTTCAGCTTAGGGTGCTGAATTTCGCGATTGACCTGTGCCAGGCTCTCCTCGCCGCTCATGGCGAGGATGGAGTGGCCGAAGGCCATGAGGATGCCGAACAGCCCGAAGATGGGTAGTCCGGTATGCCGTAGGAAACCCTGCGCGTCGTCGCTGAACTTGAGATGAGAAGGGGTCGGGGGAGGCGGAAGATGGATTCCGACCATCAGAACCGAGTAGGTGCCCCAGATGAATAGGACGACCACCATGACGGTGGTGATTTGCATGACGCGGAGTGCCTTGTCGCTCGACTCCTCGATGCCCTTGATGTTCTGCCACCAGTAATAAATGGTTACCGCGGCTGCAAAGACTGCCGAGGTGCCGTCCATTTTGAACTGAAAAGGATTGCCATGCGGATCCATCAAGGCGGGCGGCAGCCAGTGACTGTTGGCGGCGACCGTCATCAACTCGTTCATCAGGCCGGTAATGTATTGGCCTGCGGACACGCCTGAGATCGGCCCTGTGAGGATGTAGTCAAACATGAGCGCGGAGACGCTCAACTTGGCAAAAGTTCCGCCCAACGCTTCCTTGACTACGCGATAGACGCCGCCGCGCGTAAACATGGAACAGCTTTCGACGTACACTGCGCGTACGGCGAAGCTGAAAAGCATGATGCCGAGGATGAACCAGGGCGCAGACGCACCGATAGCCTGCTCGGCGATGCCGCCTGCATAAAAGGCTGAGGATCCAAGGTCATTGAGGACGATGGCGGCCGCACGCCAGAAAGAAATGAAGGTGAGCATCACGGAGGATGCCACGATGAGCCGGACGCGGTCGGAGGGTGGGGCTACGGTCGTTCGAGAAGATGCCATGCGCAGACGCCGGCAAGCCTACCGGCAGTTCAGGGTGCAAGGAGGAGCAAAATCCCGTCCGCCCTCGGCTGAGTGTATTTCTGAATGAATGGCGAGTCAATGAAAATAGCGATGTCGATGAAAAATCGAGGGATATTTTTGCGCAGGGTCGCTATGAATGCGTATCTTCGTCGCCGACAAGCTCTTTGGCATCTTCTACAAAGCTGATCAGAACGACAATGCTCGAACCGATGAGTCCGGCGAAGAAGAAGATTTCAAGAACGCGCATGCCTAAGATTGCGATGTGCATGAGTTCATTCTAGCGCGGGAGAATCTTCGCTGCGCAATTTGTTGTGCTCGAAGTCCTGAGATTTCAGGTTTGCTCGAACGACAAACAGCCACGCGCACCCCAGGCCTCAACAGCTTGAACGCGTGCAATGCTTTACACTCGGCCCAGTATGCAGATTAGTTCGTGGAGACATTGGGGGGCGGCGGGCCTGTCAGCTGGATTGCTGGAGCTGCCATTTCCGTTGGCGGGTCCCATGTCTCCGTGGCGGAGCGTCTTTGCGTGGATTGGCCTCGTGCCTCTGTTGTGGGCTGTCCTCTGCAAAGATACCGTTGAGGCCAAGCACCCACTGCGAAGGGGCTTTGAGCTGAGTTACCTTTGCGGGTTTCTCTGGTACTGCGGGAACTGTTCCTGGGTGCGCGACACGATGGCCCACTACGGAGATATGCCGCCGCTTGCACCAACATTCCTGCTCATCGGATTCAGCCTGGTGCTGGGGTTGTACTTCGGTCTGGTTGGAGTGTGCCTCGCACTCATCCGGCGAGCTTCGGGAAGTGCGCGGCTGGCACTCGCGGCTGCGCCGGTGCTGTGGGCTGCGATGGAACTGGCTGCGTCGCGCATCACTTCAGTTCCCTGGGATCAACTGGGCTACTCGCAGGTGGACAACGGCGTCGTTAGCCAGATCGCAACCTGGACCGGCGTTTACGGCATCAGCTTTCTTCTTGTTGCGGTGAATGCGTTGATTGCGGCCGGGTTCCTGATGGAAAGTCGGCGTGCGCGTTTCGCCTCCGGCGCGGTTGGTATCGGGATACTTTTCGCAGGTTGGGGATGTGTCTTCCTTGGGCCGCATTCAGCTCCAACCGCAGCGACTGCTGTTCTGATTCAGCCCAATCTCGATGTCGGTTCGATGGACGCGTGGGATGGTCTTGCGTGGAATGCGCATATGGCCGAATTCAAGCGACTGGCCGAAGAGCAGTGCAAAACATACATCGCAGGGATTCCGCAAACGGGCGCGGGGAATGGCGAGATTGTGTGCCCACCGTATCCCACTCATCCGGATCTCGTGGCATGGCCAGAGTCCCCGGCGCCGTACTTCGAAGAAGATCCACGGCTGCAGCAATCGCTGGTAGCATTGGCGAAAAGCGAGCAAGCACCGTTCGTAATTGGCAGCATCGGAGCAGACGTGTCGCCCGATGGACAATTGCAGCACGAGTACAACTCAGCGCTCATTGTGGGACCGGACGGCGCGCGCATTGGCCGCTACGACAAGATTCATCTCGTTCCGTTCGGTGAGTACATTCCATTCCAGAACCTGTTGGTTTTTGCGCGGAAACTCACCGGACGTGTGTCTCATTTTGACCGAGGCGAAGAGCGCAAGGTGTTCCGGCTCAATGGGCATCATTACGGAGTATTCATTTGCTATGAAGCTGTGTTTGCCGAAGAAGTACGAGGGTTTGCGCGGCTGGGCGCCGAAGTGCTGGTGAACATCAGTGATGATGGCTGGTACGGCGACACGAGCGCACCGTGGCAGCACTTGAACATGGCCCGGATGCGGGCGATCGAAAACCGGCGCTGGTTGTTGCGCGACACCAACAATGGAATTACCGCGGCAATCGATCCTTATGGGCGCGTCAGGCAGAGCATTCCGCGGCACGTTGTGGATGCACTTCCGGCGGAATATGGCTTTGGTGACGACCTCACGTTCTACACGGCCAACGGCGACATCTTCGCATGGCTGTGTGCCATACTTGCTATAGGCCTTGTGGGCTGGGCCTTGCGTGCCAGCCTGCGGCTGAAACTTCAAATCCAAGCCAGGTCCTGAGAGCAAACCGTGTCATTGAACGATCTCGAATTCGCATACGCTCCTGTGCGCGACCAAGTACGCGACCTGCGGGAGTATCTTTGACCCCGCTCGCATCCGCAGGGAACTCGCTGAAATAGAAACCAAGCTTGCTGACCCCGCCATGTGGTCGAATCCCACGGCCAGTCAGCCGCTGATGCGCGACCGCAAGCGCCTTGAAACACTTGTGGCCGATGACGAAGAGCTTCTGCGCCGGACAAGCGACATTGAGGCCTACTTCGAGTTGGCGCGTGAGGGCGAAGACGTTCTTGCAGACTTGGAGAAGGGCATTCAGGAGTTGGGCGCATTTGCCGAGGAGTTGGAAGCGCGCACCATGCTCTCTGGCGAGGCCGACCCGCTGAATGCCATTGTGACGGTTCATCCGGGCGCAGGAGGCACCGAGAGCCAGGACTGGGCAGAGATGCTGATGCGCATGTATCTGCGCTGGGCAGAGCAGCAGGGATTCAAGACTGAAAT